>Ga0307487_1002881_pt1 | contig 10590 bp, 8 predicted proteins | sample CBIW12metaG_FD_203665 | JGI IMG/M metagenome (GOLD analysis project Ga0307487, IMG submission 203665) | Sea-ice brine microbial communities from Beaufort Sea near Barrow, Alaska, United States - CBIW 1.2 | ecosystem: Environmental > Aquatic > Marine > Coastal | place: USA: Alaska | collected... | reverse complement strand
CGCGCGCAGCCGCGATATTCTCTGCTCCATGCCCGGGATCGGCGCCGTCACGGCCGCCGCCATGCTGACCCTGTTGCCCGAGATCGGTACGTTGGAGCGCAAACAGGTGGCCAGCCTGACCGGCCTTGCACCCATCACCCGACAATCCGGTTAATGGCAGGGAAAGTCATTCATCGGAGGAGGGCGCAAACCCCTGCGCGACGCCCTATACATGCCCGCACTGGTCGCCATGCAGTTCAACCCAGACCTCAAGGCCAAATACGAAGGCCTACGCGCTGCTGGAAAACCCGCAAAGGTTGCCAAGGTATACAGGATCAGCTGTTCGACATCGCAGGCTTCGCTAATATCGCGCAGCAACGAAGTATAAACGTCGCTTGTCTTGAACGCACGCCAGTGATCGTAATCCCGGAAGGTATAGGGCGACAGCATCACGCCCGAAGCGGGCAGGCAGTCAATGGCTGTGTCCAGAGGCGCCATGTCAAGCGTTCCCAACTGGACTGCGGTAATGGCGTCACGGTAGCTGGCAAAGGTGCTAGACGGAAAGATCTGCAGCGCAAAGCGGCCATCAGACTTCTCTTGCAAAAGCTCATCGGCTAGGTTCTGTCACAAATCGCGAAAGTGAATTTGCTGTGCCAAAGGGCAAGAGCAGGTCCGAAGACAAGTCACAGTGAAACGACGATCCGGATGGGCGAAGGGGGAGACGATTCATGGTGCAACGAAATGGAGACGAGGCCCAGCAGCCGCCACAAACCGTCGAGGAATTGCGGGCTCGCATCGTAGACCTCGAACCCAAATTACCCAAGAAGCTGCGCGATTGCGCATCCTTCGTCATGCATTCCGGCGAGGAGATTGCCTTTCTTACGGTGGCGCAGGCGGCGCAAGCGGCGCAAGTTCAGCCGTCGGCGATGATCCGGTTTTCCCAGACTATCGGTCTAAGCGGATACAGCGATTTGCAACGTATATTCCGCACAGCCAAAGCGCGACGACCGGATTACCTCAGCCGGGTTCAATCACTACAGGACAATGGCTCGGATTCCACGACCCGGCTTCTGGATGAGTTCGTTTCTGCCGCCCACCATTCCCTTGGCCGGCTGCACGAGGAATTGGATCACGACGCGCTCGAACTTGCAGTCCAAGCCATCGTCAAGGCAGAACGGGTCTTCATCGCCGGATATCGACGCTCCTATCCCGTGGCCAGCTATCTTACCTATGTGCTTGGACAGTTTGGCAAGCGGGTGGAGCTTGATACTGCGTCCGGCGCCATGGACGGACCACGCAGTTTTGACAAGAACGAAGCAGTGGTCATCATTTCGTTCGAACCCTACGCCGAGAAGGCCATCGAGATCGCACAGCGGGCCAGCGAGTCTGCGGGCTATGTTGTTGTGCTGACCGATACGGCCCTCAGTCCTTTGCGAACGCTGGCCGACGCCTGTCTTCAGGTTGCGGAAGCCGAGGTGGGCGCCTTCCGTTCTTTTTCGGCGACATTTTGTCTTGCCTCGACGTTGGCCGTGGCGGTCGGAGGACGGCTTTAAAAAACGAAAGCCAGTTATTTATGGAATGAATGGTTTACAAGTTCAATAAATAGATTATTCATTCCACATGACGCCAACAAAAGCTGACACAATGCTCGACCTCATCACCATCGGACGATCCTCTGTCGATCTATACGGCATGCAGATCGGCGGACGTCTTGAAGACATGATGTCCTTTCGCAAATACATCGGCGGATCGCCCTGCAACATCGCTATCGGCGCGTCCCGGCTTGGACTGCGTTCAGCCCTGATCTCGCGCGTCGGGGACGAGGCGATGGGCCGGTTCATCCGTGAGCAGCTTGAACGGGAAGGCTGCGACTCACAGGGCCTGGTCACAGACGCCGAGCGCCTTACTGCCTTCGTTGTTCTGGGAATTAGAGACGAACATCGCTTTCCGCTGATCTTCCTGCGGGAAAACTGCGCCGACATGGCCTTGTGCGAGGATGACATCGACCCAGGCTTCATCACCTCGGCCCGCACAGTGGTGGCCACGGGCACGCATCTCTCCAACCCCCGCACGGAAGCTGCCGTTCTCAAGGCGCTGAAGATTGCCCGGGATGCGGGGCGGGCGACGGCTCTGGATATTGACTACCGCCCCAACCTCTGGGGTCTCGGCGGTCACGACGCTGGTGATGAGCGCTTTCAGGAAAGCGCTGCGGTCACGGCGAAGTTGCAATCGACACTTGGCCTGTTCGACCTGATTGTCGGCACCGAGGAGGAGTTCCACATCGCTGGCGGCTCTACTGATACGCTGGAGGCCCTGCGACGCGTCCGCGAGATTTGCGGCGCAGTTCTGGTCTGCAAGCGCGGCCCCATGGGAGCGAGTGTCTTTGATGGGCCAATTCCGGACTCGTTGGAAAAAGGGATTCACGGCAAAGGATTTGCGGTCGAGGTATTCAACGTGCTGGGCGCCGGTGACGGGTTCATGGCTGGTCTGCTGAAGGGCTGGATCAGTGGCGAATCCTGGGAAACTGCGCTGACCTATGCCAATGCCTGTGGTGCGATGGCCGTTTCGCGCCATGGCTGCGCTCCGGCTTATCCCAGCCTGCAGGAACTGAAGCACTTTCTCAAAACCCCAATCACGACGCCAGCGTTGCGGCACGACGCGGCGCTGGAGCAGATCCACTGGTCCACCCTCCGGCGCAAGGCCTGGCCTTCGCTGCGGGCTTTCGCCTTTGATCACAGGGTGCAGTTCGAGGACATTGTCGCCGCCGCAGGTGCACCGGTTCCGCGAATCCCGGAGTTCAAGAATCTCTGTTTGCAGGCAGCCCTTCGGGTCGCCGACGGACGTGATGGATTCGGCATTCTTTGTGACGACCGGCTGGGCCGCACCGCGTTGCACGCTGCAGCCGAAACAAAACTTTGGATCGGACGGCCAGTCGAAGTACCGGCCTCACGACCGCTGGAACTGGAAATCGGACCGGATTTCGGATCCGACCTGATGGAGTGGCCTGTGGACCATACGGTCAAGGTGCTTTGCCATTACCACCCCGACGACCCCAAGAGTTTGCGTGCTGAACAGGAAGCCTGCATTCTGCGGCTTGCCGATGCGACGCGGAAATCGGGGCTGGATCTGCTGCTTGAGGTCATTGTGCCGCGTCCCGAGTCGGGCGACGGCAGCATCACGGCGCGGGCCATCAATCGGTTTTACGACCTTGGAGTTTGGCCCGACTGGTGGAAGCTGGCGCCGATGCAGTCCGAGCAGGACTGGCAAAAGGTCTGCGACACCATTGCCGCGCGGGATCCCAATTGCCGGGGGGTGGTCGTTCTGGGACTCGGGGAAGAAGAGTCGGTGCTGAATGCAAGCTTTACTGCGGCGGCAAGTCAGCCTCTTGTCAAAGGCTTTGCTGTCGGGCGGACCATTTTCGGGGCGACCGCCGAGCAATGGTTTGCAGGTCAGATCGAAGACGAAGCCGCAGTAAGCGCCATGGCGGAAATTTTTGCCCGCCTGTGCCAGGAATGGGATGACGTCCGTCAGGCGGCATCTACGAAACTGAGGATTGATGCATGACCACTGCAGGAACGTCACTGCTGCTGCGCCGCCCCATGGGTGACACGGGCCGCATTCACAGCATCACCCCGGCAAGCGCCGGCTGGGGCTATGTCGGTTTTGACTTGTGGCGTCTTAGCGACCAAGACATCGCAGCAGGTGAAGACCGCGACCGCGAGACGATCCTCGTGCTTGTCGAGGGTAAGGCGCAGATCTCTTGCAACAGCAGGGATTTCGGGCTTCTGGGCGGTCGGGCGCAGGTTTTCGACGGGGGGGTGCCCCATGCAGTCTATCTGCCTCCGGGCGAGAGCTGGACAGCGCGCTCACAGGGCCCATGCGAGCTGGCGGTCTGTACCGCACCGTCCCCAGGCGGTCGACCGGCCGCTCTGCTTGGACCCGAAGGGATCGTGAGGCAATCCCGCGGCAAGGGCACAAACCAGCGCAATGTCAACGCTATCGCCATGGAAGACCGCGATGTCGCGGACAGCCTGTTGGTAACCGAGGTGTTCACGCCTCAGGGCCACTGGTCGTCCTACCCGCCGCACCGCCATGACGAGGACGACTTCCCCCGGATGACCTATCTGGAAGAAACCTATTATCACCGTCTGAACCCGGGCACCGGGTTCGGCGTGCAGCGTGTCTTCACGGAAGACGGCGCATTGGACGAAACGATGGCCGTGGCCGATCGGGACACGGTGCTGGTGCCTCGGGGGCATCACCCCTGCGGTGCGCCTTACGGGTTCGAGATGTATTACCTGAACGTCATGGCAGGTCCGCTTCGCAAGTGGCGGTTTGAAAACCATCCTGACTTCGACTGGTTGGCAAGGAGAGACGCCGGGCAAGATACCTGAAGGGCGGATCCGTCGGCAACGGCGGAAACTAAGGTATCGCGAAGGCAAATCAAGGCCCCTGCGTGCGGGGGCGATAAGGAGGAGGAAACTATGCAGAAATCATTTCTTGTGGGTTTGGCCTGTGCTGCGGCACTGCTTGGCTCAGCAGTCAGTGCGCAGGACTATGTCATGCGGATCGCCAGCGGCAATCCCGCCGATCCCATGGCGCTCCCGGCATCGGCGTCGCTGACAATCTTCGAACAGAAAGTCGAAGAATACACCAATGGCCGGGTCGACGTTCAGGTTTTCCCCGATGGCCAGCTGGGCGATCAGCTTTCGGGCCTTCAGCAGGTGAAGTCGGGCGAACTTCAGGCCAGCGAACTGGCCATGGGCGTCATGGCGAACCTCTATCCGAAGATTACCTTCACTGACCTGCCTTATGTCATCCCCGACATGGCTGTGGCGCAGAAGCTTTACACGCGCAGCAATCCCGTCATGAAGGAAATCCTGACGGAAATGGAAGAGACGACAGGCGTTGGCATTCTTTTCTTCATGCCCCAAGCTTATCGTCAGCTGACGACAAAGAACAAACAGGTCAAGACCGTCAATGACCTGAAGAACGTGAAGGTACGGACCATGCAGGTTCGGCCGCATATCGAGATGTTCAACGCCGCCGGCGCACAGGCCACCCCCGTGCCATGGCTTGAGGTCTACTCCTCGCTGCAGACTGGCGTTGTGGACGGCCAGGAGAACCCGCTTGCCACAATCCGGGCGATGAATTTCCAGGAAGTTCAGAACTACATCACGCTGACCCGCCATGTGCATCTCGTTGGCGCGGTGACCTATAACGTTGACTGGTTCAACACGCTCGAGCCAGAGCTGCAGGTCGCCATCATGAAGGCAGGGCAGGAAGCTTCGGTCGGGGCGATGGCCTTGGCGCCGATCAAGGATGTACTCGACGCCAAGTGGCTGACCGAGCAGGGCGTCGAGATCTACACGCCCACGGCGGAAGAGATCGAGGGTTTCAAAGAAGTGCTTCAGCCGCCCGCTTTTGCATGGTTCAACGCCAATGTCGAAGGCGGCGAAGATGTTCTGGAAAAGGTCAACAATGAGATCGACCGGCTTCAGAAGGAATTCGGTGAACTTGTTTACTGATCACCTCTCGCGGGAGCCCGCACAGCGTGCTCCCGTTCCCCCATTCAGTCAAATCTCAGACGGGTATCCCCATGCGCGCCCCTACATCCGCGACGGTCATCGAGCGTCTGCTTGAAGGCATCGACGTACTGCTGCGTCTTGTTCTGTCCGGCATGGTCTTCGGCATCTTTGCCGTGCTCTTCGCACAGGTCATGTGCCGCTACGTCTTCTCCTTGCCGCTCTATTGGTCCGAGGAGTTGGCAAAATACCTGATGGTCTATGTGACGACTATCGGTGCGGCGGTTGCCTATCGGAACTACGCACATCCCCACCTGATGATCGTCACCGCCATGCTCACGGGAAGCTGGTTGAAGTGGTATGATCTTGTGCTGCGTATTCCCATTCTCATCTTTTTCTCGGTGTTCGCCTATGTTGGATGGCACTATGCCGTCTCGAACGAGTGGATGACGACCCCGGGCATGCAGATCTCCTTCTTCTGGCCGTTCTTTGCAGTGCCGTTGGGGGCCGCTGCGGTGCTGGTTTACTTGGTTCTCGATACCGCGAATATCCTGATCTACGGACGCAGTTGGTTGCTGCCTCCGGACCATGATCCGATCCTAGATCCTACGGAGTTCGTTGCATGAACATGGGTGTTTCTCTCATGCTGGTGACCTTCGGGACGTTGGCCATTCTCGGTGTGCCTCTGTCTTTTACCACCGGGATCGCCGCTCTGGTTTACTTCTTCGTCGCCGATCAATCGATGAACACGATCGTGCACCAGTTCTTCACATCGATCGACAGTTTCGTTCTGTTGGCGGTGCCGTTGTTCGTGATGGCCGGCCATGTGATGGCCGAGTGCAAGATCACCGACAACATCATCAACCTTGCCAACGTCCTGGTCGGTCGGATGCGGGGCGGTTTGGCGCAGGTCAATGTCGTATCGTCGATGATGTTCGGCGGTTGCTCGGGGTCGGCACTTGCCGACGTCGCAGGGCTGGGATCGGTGCTGATCCCTGCGATGAAGAAGAACGGATACGAGGAGTCTTTCGCGGCGGCCGTCACCGTGGCCTCGTCGGTGCAGGGCCCGATCTTGCCGCCCTCGATTCCCATGGTCATCTTCGCATCGGTCGCGCAGGTTTCGACTGGCGCGTTGCTGGTAGGTGGTGCCGTACCGGGCGTTCTGCTGGGTCTGTCACAGATGTTGGTGGTCTGGCTTATCGCGCGACGGCGCAACTATCGCTCGTCGCACGGGGCCTACCGGTTGGCTGAGGTGATACAGATCAGCAAGTCCGCCATCCCGGCCCTGCTGATGCCCGTTATCCTCATGGGAGGCATTCTTTCGGGCATTTTTACCCCGACCGAGGCGGCTTCGGTGGCTGTGGGATACGCGTTGCTTTTGGGCATATTCATTTACCGCAACCTCTCTTTCGCTGCCTTGCTGCGTATCGGCGCCCATGTTGCCCGGGATTCTGCTGCGATCTTTTTCCTGATCGGGACTGCCGGAATTTTTGGCTGGATCCTGGCCGTGGCCCAACTGCCCCAACACGCCGCTGACTGGATCAGGGCAGCCTCGGTCAACCCTCTGGTGGTGCTGCTGCTGATCAATATCCTCCTGTTGTGCTGGGGGATGTTCATGGATGCCGCGCCCGCCATCCTGATTCTCGGCCCGATCCTGACGCCCATTGCCGGTTCGGTCGGAATCGATCCGGTCCACTTCGGCGTGGTGATGGTCTTTAATCTGATGATCGGACTGATGACCCCGCCCTATGGGCTATGCCTGTTCGCCGGGTCTGCGATCACTTCGAAAGATACAGGGATAGGAGCGATCTCGCGGGAGATCCTTCCGTTCCTCGGAATAAGCATTGCCGTTCTGGCGTTGATCTCACTGTTTCCGGAGCTTGTGCTGTTCATTCCGCGCATGGCCGGCTTGATCTGACCTCTGCGGCCCATCGAAAGGATACGACATGACTGGAGATACCTCCGTGCTCGACCACGCCCCTGCCTCTCTTGACGATATGGCTAACGCCCTGCGCTTTCTTACCGTTGACGCGGTTGAGGTGGCGCAATCAGGCCATCCCGGCATGCCAATGGGAATGGCAGACGTGGCCGCCGTACTGTTCGGCAAGGTGATGAAATATGACGCCGCCAATCCGGAGTGGCCCGACCGCGACCGGTTCGTTCTGTCGGTCGGCCACGGCTCGATGCTGCTTTACGGACTGCTCTGGCTTACCGGTTCCCCGGATATTTCGCTTGAGGATATCCGGAACTTCCGCAAGCTTGGCGCCAAAACAGCCGGCCATCCCGAATACGAACAGCTCCTTGGGGTTGAGGCGACGACCGGCCCTCTGGGCCAGGGGATCGCAAACGCGGTGGGCATGGCGCTTGCCGAGCGGATGTTGAGCGCAGATTTCGGTGATGAACTGGTCGATCACCATACCTATGTGATGGCAGGCGATGGCTGCTTGATGGAGGGGATCAGCCAAGAGGCGATCACCTTCGCCGCGCACATGCGGCTTGGGAAACTGGTGGCTCTGTTCGACGACAACGCGGTTACCATTGACGGCGTTACCGCGCATGCCACCTCGGAAGACCAGAAGACCCGGTTCGCCGCAGCAGGCTGGCATGTGCAGGAGGTGGACGGGCACGATCCCAATGCTATTGAACTGGCCCTTCTTGCCGCCAAGAAAAATCCCCGTCCGTCGATGATCGCCTGCAAGACCGTGATCGGTCGTGGCTCCGTCGCCAAACAGGGTAAACCTGCCGCGCATTTCGGCGCAATCGGGGCCGAGGACCGCGCAGCGATGCAAAAACTGCTGAACTGGCCCCATGGCGCTTTCGAAATCCCGGACGCCGTCGTCGATGCCTGGCGCACGGTCGGGCGCCGGGGCGAAGGTGCCCACGCGGCCTGGAAAGGCCGGGTGGATGCAGCGCCGAACCATGCCGAGTTCCGGCGCCGTATCGCAGGCGACCTGCCCCCCCAGGCCGCTTCGATCCTGAGCGATCTGCGAAAGTCAACGGTCGGACAGGCCGATGTCGCCACACGCATGGCTTCGTCCAAGGTGCTTGAAGCGTTGTTCGATGTCATGCCCGAACTTGTCGGCGGATCTGCCGATCTCGCCGGCTCCACCCAGACTTGGCCCAAGCAGGCCCATGCCATCTCGGCCGATGATTACAGTGGGCGCTACATTCCTTTCGGCGTGCGCGAACACGGCATGGCGGCCTTCATGACCGGCATTTCTCTGCACGGCGGGTTCATCCCCTTCGGTGGGACGTTCCTGTGCTTCATCGATTACGCGCGCCCTGCTGTCCGCTTGGCCGCGATGATGGGCAAACGCGAAATCTTCGTGATGACCCACGATTGCATCACGGTCGGCGAAGACGGACCAACCCATCAGCCGGTTGAGCATCTGGCGATGTTGCGCGCGACCCCCAACCTCAATGTGTTCCGCCCTGGCGACATGATTGAGGCCCTGGAGGCATGGGAGTTGGCATTGAATGATGCCCATGCCCCGAGCGTGCTCTGCCTGTCCCGCAACGCGCTGCCGGTCCTGCGTGAAGACGCTGGCGAAAATATGACCGCGCGTGGTGGATATACCCTGCGCGAGGCGAGCGGCGAGCGGAAGGCAACCGTCTTTGCCACCGGATCGGAACTGGCTCTGGCCATGAAGGCGGCGGACATCCTGGAAGCCGAGGGCACACCGACAGCCGTGGTTTCCATGCCCAACTGGCGGCTGTTTGACGCGCAACCAAAAAGCTGGCGCGATGCCGTCCTTGGCCCGCGTAACGCCGCCGCTGTGGCTGTCGAGGCCCTCTCGCCCTTCGGGTGGGAACGGTATGTCGGACGCGACGGCATCATCCTGTCCGTTGACAGTTTCGGCGTCTCTGCTCCCGCTGCCGATGTCCTTAAGCACTTCGGTTTCACGCCCGAACGGGTTGCCGAAGCCGTGCGCTCGGCACTGTTGGAAAAATGACCGGGCCGGTCATCACCGGAAGGACGGGGATCGTCTTCATCTTGGGCGATCCGGTGGCACAGATCATCGGGTCGGCCGAAATGAACAGATCTTTCGTCGGGTGGGGGATGGATATCGCTGTATCCCCTTTGCATGTACGTGCCGAGGACCTGGAGGCCTGTGTCAGCCTGTTGCGCAAAGTGCCCAATGTTGTCGGGTTCGGACTGACGATTCCCCACAAAATTTCCATCGTGCCATTGGTAGATCATTTGACGGATGCGGCGCGACAGGTGGGGGCCGTGAATTTCGTGCGCCGCAATAGCGATGGCAGCCTGACTGGCACCAACATGGACGGCGCGGGCTTTATTCAGGGTCTCAAAGACCGCAAAGTGACCCTGACCGGCCGAAGCGTGCTGCTGATCGGGGCTGGCGGCGCTGCGCGGGCCATCGGATTTGCCCTTGCAGAGGCCGGTGTCGGGAAGATCACGTTGGTAAACCGGACACACCTTCGCGCGACCGCGCTGGCCCGTGACATTCAAACTGCGGCACGCGGGTGCCAGATCGATGCTGACACCTATCCGCTGTGCTTAAGGAACTTCGATCTTCTGGTGAACACGACGTCCGTCGGAATGGGCGAAAACTCGGGCAGTCCGATCGATCTGGCGGGGCTGACGAAGGCGACTGTCGTCGCCGATGTGATCATGAAACCCAGTGTCACCGTACTTCTTGCCGACGCCGCGGCGAGGGGTTGTGTTACGATTGGGGGAAAGGCAATGCTTCGACCTCAAGCGGAACTGGTCGCGAAATTTCTGAACCTCGAAGCTGCATCGCCTTTGCAAGATGAGTGAACCGGCCGGATGAACCCGAGCTAGGTGTCGCCAGAATAGCTAAGCTCGCGAGATATCTGAAGCGCTGCTTCGCGCGTGGCTGGAATGTAAAAGGTTGTGTCGCAAATATATCCGCAGGCTAAACGCAAGCGTTTTGCTGGACACAGTTATCCTGCCAGCGCCGCGAACTGGTGAAAGGCGGTGCCGCCGTTGCCGGCAAGTTGACCCTTTCGGATCATATGCGCGGTCTCGATCCCGGCGAGGGTCGCCTGCGCAGCAGCGAAGGATTTGAAGCCCTGCATCGGCCGGGTCAGCTTCTTGATGAAG
>Ga0307487_1002880_pt1 | contig 10591 bp, 11 predicted proteins | sample CBIW12metaG_FD_203665 | JGI IMG/M metagenome (GOLD analysis project Ga0307487, IMG submission 203665) | Sea-ice brine microbial communities from Beaufort Sea near Barrow, Alaska, United States - CBIW 1.2 | ecosystem: Environmental > Aquatic > Marine > Coastal | place: USA: Alaska | collected... | reverse complement strand
GCAGATAATTACTGGCGTCTATATTATAGAAGTAGTTATGGAACAATTCCAAATGCGCCAGGGCTTCGACTTCCAGGTTCTCTTTTTGGGTGACCCATTTCAGGGGAATTACACTGCCATCGGTATTTATTGCGAAGGAGTTATTTAAAGCCGTGCGCTGCATATCATACATCATCCAGCCAAATAACAAACTGGAAATTAACGCTCCCGATACAACCGTGATAACCACAAACCTGTTGGTTTGAAGCACGCTGTAAATATTTTTGTAGGGTGTTTTCATATAGATATTTATTGTTTTTTATTTGAATTAATCTGGATTAAGCTGTAAAAAGTTTTAAGGTGAACGAAGTAGCCCTGGTGTATAATTTGAATTTCAGAAATACGATAAAAGCAATTGAACCGGCCTCGACTATTATCTGAATGATACCATTATCTGTGGTTGTTCCCAGAAGGTTCGACCAGAAATTGGTATTGATCTCGGCATACAGATTGTTGACAAATACATTGACCAGGAAAAAGGCCGGAACCAGCATATAAACCGCGGCATACAACCTGAAAAAATTGTAGGCCATTGACCTGAACTTCTCAAAAACAGCAAGGCTGATCACCAATGGAAAAAAGGCCTGCATAATTCCGAGCAGAAAATAGCGCTCGGCCAGAAACAACGGGTAGATAAACAGGTCCAAAACCCACATAAACAGCCCCATCACAAAGGAAATTACCTTGACCGGATATAAGGGAGTGACCAAAGCCTCGTAAAGCAAGGCCATCGCCTTTTTAGCGGCTTCCAATGCGCCCACATCCTGTTCAATATCTATATCCATCAACTGAAGTGGCAAAAGGGCCGGGGCAGTATCACGATACCGGGTTTCAATGGCCACTAAAATGCCGTCAAAAACACTTAGGATCTGGGTTGAAAAAATTACCAGCAGAACCACCGCAAAGTTTTTGGCCAGTTCCCCGGGGCTCAATCCCCAGGTATATCCATCCTTATCAGCAATGCCTTCATTGTATTTTTTCAGGATATTGACAAGGAAAAACAGCACCGCGAGGGTTTTCATCCCGGTAATGGTATACTGCGAGAAATCGCTGCTTTTAATGGTTTGAAAAACAGCATCCACGTATTCCAGACCTATTCCTAAAAATATTCCTGCGGCCAGCATCAATAACCGATTTCCCTGTTATTGATCTTATCCTGCATTTCCCGGAAGGAAATAATATCCCGGTAACGTCGGGTTTTCTGTTGAATCTCCACGACCATTTCCTTTGACTGAAGTTCTTTTTCCTTTAAAACAAAAGCTCGTTCCGCATCAGTCATTCTCAGGTAGTCACTGGACAATATCTGGTCGACAAAATCAAGATCCGCTATAGAATTCTCGATGATCGCGTTAAAGGAATTTGAAATGCGGGTCACCTCTTCCGGTTTGATGTAGGGGGAATTCAAGATCTCCCGCAAATCACCGCGGACTACCTCAAAAAGGATCTGGTTATTTCGGGCAAGTTCCTGGACAGCTTTTAACTGTTTCACCACATCATGTACCTTTTCGATATTCTCTTTTTGATCCTTAAGGAAATTGACTGTTTTTAGCAGTTGCGAAGTTTGCTTTGCCGATTCGATCAGGGATTTTGCGAGGCTTATAAAATTTGTGTTGTCATAAACCGGCATTCCCTGGCTTACTGCTTTTCCGCATAGCATTATTGCCATTGCGAGGATCAAAATATTTGTTTTCATGAGTTTTGAATTTATTTGTTATTTGGTTTGTTTCGTGAATTGTAAAATGGCCTTCTCCATATCCCCGTGTTCCCCGTACATTTTCATGATGGCATCGTTTTCTGCCCCGTCCGTTAGGTAAGCGGCATAAACTTCTTTGGGGACTTCCAGGCGAAAAACATTGCTCTGCTTCCCTATTTTGATGAACATCTCCGCGTATTTTCTGGTCCCGGTGAAATTGTTCCTGATGGATTTCAGTTGATTTAAATCGTGGTTGGAAAGGTTTAAGCGTTTCCGGAGCTCATCATATCCCTTTTCATTCTGAAGGCTGTAAATTACCTGGGTGTTTTCAAGGATACTGGCCGATGTTGAATTTCCGGGAAGCTGATTGATGGATTGCAGGATAATCCCGATTGCCCCGTTTTGTTTCCGGATCGCCTGATAGTAAAACTCCACACTTTCCAGGACATTCTCAAACTTCAGTTGCTTGGCAAATTCATCAAAAAGGATGATCCCTTTTTCGGCTTTGTTTTTCCAGATGGTTCTTTGGATCGCAGTTTTGATCAGCTTTAACATCACCGATAGGATCTCCTTATTGTCCTTAACTTCATCCAATTCAAAAACGATCAACCGCTTATCCTCGATTTTATAGGTCTGATCCTCCCCTGCCTCAAATAGAAAACTGTAAAGACCTTCCCCAACATATTCAGACATAATGTGAAGGAAATTACCGATGTCAAAATAATCCGGATGAATTTTCAAATTATCAAGAAGATTTTCCCTGTTGTTGTAGATGAACTTATAAAAATTTTCCAGGGAATGATTTTCTGAATTGTTCAAATAATAAGTAATTAAAATCTTTTTGATGGATACCGATTGTGCCTTGGTAACTTTAAAATCGGTGGCGAATAATTCAAACAGGAATACCGACAAATCTTCAAGCCGTTCGGCGGTAAGGTCCTTTTCATTGCTGATATAGAATGGATTGATTCCCAAATTCTTTCCGCTTTCGTACCGAAGGATGGCGTAATCTTTAGGATAAAGCTTGGCGAATTTTGTGTAAGATCCTCCCAGGTCGATAATCACAAGGCGGACCCCGCTTTCAAAATACTGCCGGAGAATGTTATTGGCCAGAAAGGATTTGCCTTCTCCTGTGGGAGCGAAGATGGCAAAATTCCTGGCTTTGATGCGCTTCTTTTTATCGTCCCAGACATCTTTTAAAACAGGAATATTATGTTCCCGGTCATTAAAAATAATGCCGGTCTCATCCGATTTATAATTGCTGTTATTGATAAAAAGGCACAACGCATGTTTAAGATCGGTAACGTACAGATCTTCATTGCAAAAATTGGAAGAGAAACAGAAAAAACTGTTGAGGAAGTAATTTTTCCGCTCCTCTCCCAGGGGGAAATAGGGGGATATATCCAATTCTTTAAATTCGGTCTTGATCCTGGAGCCGATCCGGCCCAGGTTTTTAAAATCCTTGTCCCAATAGATCACATTGAGGTGTCCGCGGATAATCCTTGAGGTATCATCGGCATTTATCTGGTCCAGGATGTGCTGGATTTTTTTAAGGACGACCTTGTTCTGTGACCCGAAATTGGAACTTTTATTGAGTTCTTCAATTTTCTTGTCCAGCAGCTTGCGCCATTTTTGTTTGTCATCCAGATAGATGACCTGGTTTACAATGTGGTTTTCATTCAGTGCAAGCCCAAAACCATCTATAAACCCCTGGTGAAAAACAAAATCGTCGGAAGTAAAACGCTCATTGGTCTTACTGCTTTGCACACTTTCTCCAAAGCACAATTCACTATTGACCGCCAGGACATCAAAATAATTTTCTCCAATATTGATATTTCCCTTGTCCAATACAATGTTCGTATCAAAACCTTCATTAAATCCGTTGAAATATTCATTGGCAAGAATGTGAATCTCATTTTCTGAAAGTGGTAAAAGCTCCAGTTTCCTGCTGTTATTGATAAAAGACACAGAATCATTCACAGCAGCGATGAAACCCTTAATATTTTCATCCGATTCCCGGGGAATGCCTTTATTGATTTTTCTGAAAGGGTTGACATACTTAGGATTATTCAACGCCTTGTTCCTGGTGAGGATAAAAAACAGATAACTGCGATGTTCTATATATTCCCTGCCTTTAAAATAACGATGGGTAGCCTTTTCCAAAAAGCTGTTATTTGCCAACTTCCCAGATGAATATGCTCTTTTCTCATAAATATCCTGCTTATGCACCACGCAGCCCTTGGGCAAGGATTTAATTGCCTGGAACCAGGAATTGTGTATGTCCTCAAAATCCTTTTCTGACAAGGAATAGATCTCGGGGAGAATCGCCTGGTACCCAACCACCACATTGCCATTATTGGCGAATATGATATTTCCCTGAATATCCGCTATGGGTCTAAAATATGCGAGATTAATCCTGGTCATAATTGAAAAGGCTTGATTTTTTGTTGGTGATATTCTTCGGAAAAACACTGGAAAATTCAAAGTATCGGGAAATGTTTGCAATCCGGGTAAGGCTGATATAAAGGCCTGCATTCAAAATAAAAACGCTGATCACAACCGCAAAGCTGAATGAAAAGATAATCACCAGCAGCGATGCGATCACTGCAACCATCATCAGGGCGAAAAGCGAGATGGGAAGTCCCCATATCAGCGCTTTTTTTCGAATATTCCTATAGACTTCAAAGCGCTTCATCAGACTACGATACTTATTAGATACGTGAAAATTCCTACTACCGCGCCGGCAATGAGCACAAAGACCAAAACCCGGGTGATGCCCTTTTTCAGATCGGCATTCTCTCCAAAGAAATGACCCGCGTTAAACAGGAACCCGACAAGAAAAATAACCCCGAGAAGAATGGGAAAAATTACACGGATGGTATCCGAAATCTCGGCGACCGAATTTTCAATCCCGCCAATCTGTGCGAAAAGCGGGAATGAAAACAGGAACAAAAAAAGTGAAGGGTAGATTAATTTTTTCATTCTATTAAAATTTTATTTTATACTGATTTTGATATAAGTAAATTACATTATATTTGGATTTAAACAACTGATTATCAGTTATTTAAAATAAAATATTATTTGATTTGGATTGTATTTATTTGGAATCAATTGAAATCAAATGCTATGAAAACCAGGAATAAAATGTCGAAAACCCAAAATCGTAAAATGAAAATCAGGCTCAAAAACGTCATATTTCTTCTGCTGCTCCTAAAAATGTGTTTCATTTTTGGACAGCCAACAACACCTAAAAAGTTAATAGTGATCGATGTGGGGCATGGCGGAAAAGATACAGGTGCCAATGGCATTAATGGAATACTGGAAAAAGATGTGGTATTGCAACTTGCCAATGAAATCCTTAGGCTAAACAAAGGCCAAAGCAATCTGGAAATATACCTCACCCGATATTCAGATACCCTTATTTCTTTAACTGACAGGGCAAAGCTTGCCAAAGCTTTAAAAGCGGATGTTTTTATCTCCCTGCATTGCAACCACGCCAAAAACCCCGGAGCAACCGGCACCGAGGTATTTGTGGCAAATGCCGCACTTTCCCAAAATCTAAGACAGTCCATTTACCTTGCCCACCAGATCCATTCCGGGATCACAACTAACTTCGGGATTAAATCCAGGGGAGTGAAATTCGCGAATTTTCAGGTGCTGCGGGAAACAATCGCATTGTGCCCTTCAATATTGGTAGAGCTTTGTTTTTTGTCCAATTGGGATGAGGCAAATTATTTATCTGAAAATCCCAACCTAAAAGCGCTAGCATTTTCAATACTGAACAGCTTAATTAAATTACAGGAATTATGAAAGAATTATTTGCACTGCTGGCAAGAATGGTTTATGAGATTTTGAGGGTATTGGTAAGGGAAATAAGAGGAATTTATAGGAATAAATGATATTTGGAATAATTGGGATTTCGGGAAAGAGGATGGGTTAGTCAGTATGAGCATAAAAAATAAATTGCTATTTTAAAAAAAGTTAAAAGTGGCATCATTTGAACCGTAAAATCCATTCGAACATCAAAAAAAACAAAAAGACAGTAGGAAAATGAAATCCTAAAAACATAAAAATAAATCCAGGAAGTATTAATACCAGGTGAAAGTCAACACAAAAAATAAAACGATAAAATTTCAAATTGTACAATCACTAAGCGTTCGTGCGGAAGGAACGGCCAAAAATGAACGCTTAGTATTATTGGTAGTAGTGTTGTTCATATTTCCATAGTGATTAAATAAATCACATAACCAATGTAACAAGTTAATAAAACGGTGGCCTCCCATCTGTCCACTTTTCTTTTTTCCCCAGTGAACATTGTTACAAGGAGGAACATCGTACCCAGGACAAGCACAATTCCATCCAAATTGAACGCAAGATTATAGTTGACTGGCCTTATTAAGGCACTGGCACCAAGAATGAATAAGATATTAAAAATGTTGCTTCCTATAATATTGCCAACGGCCAAATCCGTATTCCCTTTTCTCGCAGCCACTAAAGAAGTGGCCAATTCTGGCAACGAAGTACCAGCAGAAACAATTGTTAACCCTATAAGTTGGAGGCTTACATTTAAGGTCTCGGCAATTTTCACTGCTGTATCCACCATTAATTTTCCCCCAATAATTAAGCTAGCTAATCCAACTACTACTAATAGGATTACTTTACTTGAACTTTTTATTGTTGATATTTCAAAATTTGGATGCCGATCTGCTCTCATCGATTTAAAAATATAGAGCATGAATCCACCAAATAAAATCAACAGTAAGAGACCGTCTATTCTTCCAATCACATCTTTATCTGCCTTGTAAAGTAAGTTGTCGTTAGCCAGGATCATTAAAAGAACTACTGCAGCCAATGAAATTGGTATCTCTTTTCGAATTGTACTGCCTTGAACAGCCAAGGGATTAATAAGTCCGGCAATTCCTATGATAAAAAATAAGTTAAAGTTATTGCTTCCAATAATATTACCAATTACAATTTCTCCGGTATCGCCATTGATAGATGCAATAACATTTACAATTAACTCAGGCATTGAAGTGCCAAACCCCACTACCGTTAAGCCTATTATAAGTTCAGAAACCCCATACTTACGTGCAATAGAAGTTGAACCAGTAACTAACCAATCCGCTCCTTTAATGAGTAAGACAAGACCAATAATCCGGAGAATTATTTAGATAGTCATTTTAGTTCTACATTTTTCATTGTTTCCAACGACAGTCTATCTAAAAACTTAAGTTTACTGCCAATAATGGACGGAAATAAACTTTTTAAACTTGGGGCTAGGGGCAAGTGTTTAGGTTTACCGGATCAGTTGGGTATAATGCCCTTAGAATAGCTTTATAAGCCTGGATTAGGACAGATAAACCATTCCTATTAAAGATTACCTCCTCTAAAACAGCACAATACCCATAAAGGTATTCCTAAAAGAACCGGTTCAGTCAACAGGGGGTCATGTTTGGCTATACGGAGGACCCCACGAATGCTTAGTTATTGGGCATAGTACTTACTCTTTCCAATTTTGAAGTCGGTCAAGATATAAGTAGCTTTCTACATATTTTCTATGTCCATTACTTGTCATTTTTTCTACTAAATTTAAAGCAGAAATATAACTGGTTAAATTCCCGTTTGAAGAACTAAATTTTCCGTCCTCTACAAAAGTTACCAGACTATCGTCTTGGACTTTTAAATTCGGATAATCTTTTTGAAGTTGTTCGCCTCCACCAATCCACGTAACGATTTTCCTTCCATCTGCAATTCCAGATGCTCCAATCAATTGTGCTCCGGCACAATTACTTACTGTATATTTAGTCTCTTTGTTTTTCTCCCTAATAAAATTCACGATTTTATAATTGTGTACTTGTGCGTACATATCATATGCACTTGGCACGAAAAGAGCTTCCAGTTTCGGGCAATTCTCAAACGTATAATCTGGAACGAATTTCATTCCTTCCTCTGATGTTATTGGATTTTCGGTTTCAGCTATCGTGATTACGTTAAAAAGTTGTTTTCCATCTTCGGTTGGTTTTGCGAAAACATCGGATGTTGCAATAACTTCGGATTGTAGGACTCCGTTATACATCAAAAGTCCGATTGTTGGTAAATCCTTTCTAAAAGGTTTTATGTGTTTTGTCAGTGTATCGCTTTGTTGCTCAGCTTGATTGATATTCTCAACTTTGGGATTCGTTTTAGATTTGTCAGAATTGCAGCTAATCAAAATAGTTGCAAAAATCATTGTTGTTATAATCCTGAATTTTGTCATTAATATCGATTTTTCCTGTATTGTGGGCATCGTGTTTGTGTATGATTAGTTGCGTGGTTAAGCAACTAATTTAGCAAATAATAACCGAATAGAAAATCTGCGAGGATTTTCGTAAGTAGGCTAGAACCAAGCAATTAATTATACACGTTAGTGCCAGTAGTTTTTTCAATTTGTTCAAAACAAAATTCTGGTGCTTCTAATGGAATTAAATGACCAAAGTTCGTATTGACAACTATATTCTCTTTTGCAAATTCATTCCAATTAGACCTTACTTTTTTACTCACAAAAACTGATGGTTTGCCTAAAATTATTTTATAAGGAATTTTTAAACTTTTCAATTCTTTTTCAAAATTTATCGGCAGTGCGTAATTTGCAGTTTCCCAGTCTTTTGGAAATATTAATTCGTATTTGTTTTCATTATTTAGAGTCAAGCTTTCGTTAGCAAATAATTTAAGATTTTCCTCTTTTATTCTTTTATATCCTTTTGATTTTTGAAGGTGTAAAAAATATTCCTCGGGATTATTCCAAACAGATTTTTTCTTTAATGAAGATTTGAATGGCTCCATATTCTTCTTTAAAATATAAGGAACAAGACTTATCCATTTCTGCTCAAATTTTGTAACGCAAACTGGGTCAATCAAATATAATTCTTTGAATAAATCTGGTCTTTTTGATGCAGCGATGATTGTAGCATTCGCACCTTGTGAATGTGCTATCCCAATAATAGGTTCTTGATATTTTTTCTCAATAAAATTTATCAAGTCATTTGCGTAAACTTCCCATTTTACCTGTTTGTTCTGTTTTTTAGAGTTCTTCCAGGAAGCTCGGAAAGCTAAACTTGTTAATTTGAATTTTTTAGATAACAAATCCAACAATGGCTTATAAACTCCAATTGGAAGTCCATTTCCAGGAAAAAAGTGGGCGTCAGTTCCAACATTTTCAATTGAGTAATAAAATGCTACTTCGTTATTTAGCTGTATTTCTTTTTTATTAAGCATTTTTTAAAATACTGGCAATGGGTTATATCAAGGGCAATTTAATCTTTTATCCTAAATCATTACAGGATAAACGTATGTTTTTGTCCTTCATATCATTTTTGCAACCAATCCCAAGGTTTTCTCCAGTGGACGAAAATTCAAGTTTTATTTCCTTTCAAAACAACATCCTATCTCTGTGCCAAATTTTTGAATTTTAAGGTTTTATTTAAACTACACATAAATTCTGATCAAATGATAATATTCACGATTAGATCTCTTCCTTGGTTCCTGAGAATCAAATTTCCCTCTTGGAGAACAGCAAAAATTTCAATTTATAAATGCAGATCTTCTGCTTTTTTAAATCTCAATCTCTCCCCAAACCACCGCATGCTCGCTTGCAGCCTGTTTTTTATTTTTTATGGTATTGTAAACCGGCCATTGTGAAGCTTTCTCAGACCATAGGGCTTTACGGCTTAATCCGCTGTTTTTAACCCGGCTGAACATTTCCGGGGAAAGCAATAGGTAATCCTTCTGTATGATGTTTAAACCCATCGCGAAGGCTCCCCTGTGGAAATTTCCCGCATCTTTTTCTTTTTCGACAGCAACATTAAAACCCGGGTGTTTTGAAATATCCTTTAGATCTGATTTCTGAAGCAGGGGCGCCAGGGAAAAGCAGTATGAAACCGCATTTAAAGTGCCGGCCACAATCACAAGCTCCTGCCCCTGACTTCGCAATTGTTGGTATATTTCGGCTACACGGTTTGCTTGCCGGAATCTCAAAATATCGCAATTTTCTTTATCCTTTCCCTGTTCCTGAAGGTGAACCGCAAGCAAACAAATCTTGTTTTGGGAGGGGGTCATAATCTCATATTTTACCAGGTTTTTATCAAAAATCGGTTTTCCGTTGTCATCGAGCTCATTGCTATATGTGCGAATTTCCTGAATTTGAAATCCGTTTTTTGTGAGCATACCTATTTCCTGTCCCCTACCGTCGTTTCCCTGAAGCACGAGCAATTCCCGGTAGGGAACCCCATTAAATTCGGGCAGAAGTTGATTGTTGAATTCCAAAAGGGAATTCCGGTCTTCCACTTCCTGGATCAATAAAACATCCGCATTAACCTCAGCGATTACCCGGGCCTTGTTTTGAGTGGAGACAGGATCAACAGGAATGGTTTGAAGTGCTACCCACCCATTCCAGTCCGTGAGGCTGTTGGCCTTAATTTCCCCGGAAGAATAACAGCCCCGAAAAAACAATTCCCCTCCCCTTCTTCTCATAACGGCGTAAGACTTCCTGCTTATTTTTTCAAACCCGAGTAAAAATGATAAGTCTTTTATCCTGTCCAAATCGTTCGCGGATTTTGTGTATTTTCTCATCAAATGATCCATTTCATTTAGCCAATTGATCACGGCATTTCCGGCTTGAATATTTACCAGGGATTTGTCCCTGTGAAACAGGTTCTGAATATTAAAAGTGGCTATTTTCATCTTTATGATTTTTAAAATTAATTTCGTTTATCCCGGGTTTTTTTATCGAAGCATACCAGGTTGAACATCTGGCGCATCCGGCTTCTAACCCTACTGCCGTAACGTCCCTCCATTTCCTCTGCAATTAAATTGGTGGTGGCA
>Ga0307487_1002879_pt1 | contig 10592 bp, 11 predicted proteins | sample CBIW12metaG_FD_203665 | JGI IMG/M metagenome (GOLD analysis project Ga0307487, IMG submission 203665) | Sea-ice brine microbial communities from Beaufort Sea near Barrow, Alaska, United States - CBIW 1.2 | ecosystem: Environmental > Aquatic > Marine > Coastal | place: USA: Alaska | collected... | reverse complement strand
ATTGCAAAAGTGAACGAAGCCGGAACCCGTGGAGTGATCGTATCATTAAACTGTGAAACCGATTTTGTAGCTAAAAACGATACTTTCGTAAAATTAGCGAACGATTTGGCTGAAATTGCTCTTTCAACTTCTTCTAAAGAAGAATTCCTGGCAGCAGATTTCAAAGGACTTTCTGTTCAGGACAAATTAACAGAACAAACCGGTGTTATAGGTGAGAAAATTGAAATTGGTGATTTCCGTACACTGGAAGCTCCTTTTGTAGGTTCTTACATTCACGCAGGAAATAAAATTGCCGTTTTAACCGGACTTTCAAAGAATGTTGAAGGTGCAGAAGATGTTGCCAAGAACGTTGCTATGCAAGCCGCAGCAATGAACCCCATCGCATTGAATGAAGATGGAGTTGATCAGTCTGTGATTGACAAAGAAATTGAAATTGCAAAAGACACTCTGAGACAAGAAGGAAAACCTGAAGAGATGTTGGATAACATCGCAAAAGGAAAAATAAAACGTTACTTTAAAGACAATACCCTGGTTAATCAGGATTACATAAAAGACAGCAAATCAAGTGTAGCAGCCTACGTAAAATCGTTGGACAGCGAACTTGAAGTAGTTTCTTTTGAAAGAGTTGCTCTTGGATAACTTTTTTACTGAAGTTTACTTCAGGAAATTATACTATCTAAAAAAGCCGTTTCTTTAATTAGAAACGGCTTTTTTATTTTTCGGTTTCATCAATATTATACAATACAGGCTTGCTTGGTGTGGCATCGTTTTCAAAGGATGCTATTTGGAGATTAAGCAAAAACTTTCCATCCTCAATTTTATTTGGAACATAGATCAATTCAGTTATTGTCGCATCAAACCGCGTATTTTTGGGGTAATCCCAAAAAGCTTTATGCGCCAATAATTTCCCCTTGTCCCTTTCTTTATCTACGGAAGGCAGATCTACTAAAAGATGCTTAATTCCGCATTCCCGGATGTATTTGACGACACTTTCCTCTAGGAATGGCCAATTGGTATTCGAATACTTTTTTGTACGCTTGTCGATGTAATTTGGCAGAGTACGAATTATTAAGGCTTCCACTTCTTTATGCTGAAGATTTTTTCTGATCTGCACCTCAGAAATCACTCTGTCTTCTCCCCTGTTCTCAGGTTCCAGGGATATCAGTTTAGCAGTAAAAAAGAAGGTTTTAAGCGCTTCGTTCACACTGTGAAATTCCCGTGTAATATGCCCAACACATTCGGTATGCGTGCCGTGCCCGTGCGGATTAAATTGAATATTATTAAAATTTGTAGAAGCTCCTTCACTCACCTTTCCTATAAAATCCCCATCTCTAACCGGCTGGATTATTGGTGCCTCCAAATACCAGGCAATCGGGTTTTTGCTGTCCCCCCGAAGGCTTAAAGAAATATCCAGAGGTTTTGAGAGATCAATTTTGAAGGTTTTTTGATTGTGGTTTATTTCTGCGATCATATGGTTTAAGCTTGAAAAAGAAATATTTTTTTAGTCCGTTAATGCTTTATGCACTTTCTTCATCATCTAAATTTAGGAAAAAAAGATCACTGGAAATCCCATCTCCTAAAAACTTTCCTTTGGCGGTAATATGTAAATTTCCACTTTTGAAGATTATCAAATCTTTCTTCAGGTAAGGTTCAGCCTGCTCCATCAAATAGTTGCTATATTTAAAGCCGAATTTTTCCTCCACTTCATCAGGAGAAACTCCCCACATAGTCCGCAGGTGTGTCATCACATGTTCGTTGTATTTATCAACTTCCGACAGTTTTTCCTCTTGAATTGAAAGCTTGTCTTTTTGAAGCGCTTTGATATACAGGGAATTATTGCTGATATTCCATTTCCTGCTGTTTCCGTCAAACGAATGTGCCGAAGGTCCAATTCCCAAATAGGGTTTTCCAAACCAATAGGCGGTGTTGTTCCGGGAAAAATATTCGGGTTTTCCAAAATTTGAAAACTCATAATGCACAAATCCGGCATTTTCCAAAGTTTCAACCAGGACCTCAAAATGCGCTTTTGCGGCCTCATCATCCACCGGCTTAATGACTCCCTTTTCTATGAATTTCTTTAAAGCCGTATTGGGTTCTACCGTTAAAGCATAACAGGAAAAATGCGGCAGATTGAGATCAAGAGCAATCTGAAGGTTTTCCTTCCAGCGTTCCTCTGTCATCCCGGGAATTCCATAAATTAAATCAATCGAAATATTTTCAAAATATCCTTTTGCCATTTGAATGCTTTCCAGGGCTTCTTTCGAATTGTGTGCGCGATTCATCAACTTCAGGTCTTCCTCGAAGAAAGATTGCACACCAATGCTCAATCTGTTTATTTCCGCTACTTTTAAAACCTCGAGCTTTTCTATGGAAAGATCGTCTGGATTTGCTTCCAGGGTAATTTCGGCATCATCGGAGACCTGAAAATTAGAATATATTGTGTCAAAAATTTGTTTCAATTCCTCCACATTTAAAAGCGATGGGGTTCCGCCTCCAAAATAAATAGTTTCGATCACATTGTCAGGCAGCTCGTTTTTGCGAAGTGCCAATTCTTTGCAAAGCATTTCCACCAATTCACCTTTCTTTTTCACTGAAGTCGAAAAATGAAAATCGCAGTAATGACAAGCCTGCTTGCAAAATGGAATATGGATGTAGATGGCCCCACCCGGCCTCCCCGAAGGGGAGGAGAAAAAAAGGGCATTCTTCATTTGCACTTCGGAAAGTGATTTTTTATTATTATCCTTAGAATCTAACGGCATGGTAATAATTTCAATTCAAGTTTTATTTTTAACATTCCCCCTTGGGGGGGTAGGGGGCCTACTTTATCTTTTTCGGATTATTTTTCACGAACGCATCCCAGCCTGTATAACTTTTCTCAACACTTGGCCCTCCGGAATTATAAAAGTGACAAACCGCAGCGGCAAGTCCATCTGTAGAATCAAGATTTTTTGGAAGTTCTTTAAGCTTTAACATACTTTGAAGCATTTTTGCAACCTGCTCCTTGCTGGCATTTCCGTTCCCTGTGATGGCCATTTTGATCTTTTTAGGGAGATATTCGGTAATTGGGATCTGCCTTGAAAGTCCAGCCGCCATGGCAACTCCCTGTGCCCTTCCCAACTTCAGCATGGATTGTACATTTTTTCCAAAAAACGGAGCTTCAATAGCAATTTCATCGGGATGATAAGTGTCAATTAATTCGATGGTGCGTTCAAAGATCAGTTTCAACTTAATATAAGGATCGTTGTATTTACTTAAAAGCAATTCATTCAACTGCATAAAAACCATTTCCTTTTTTACGATCTTAATAAGTCCGAAGCCCATAATTGTGGTTCCGGGGTCAATTCCTAAAATGATTCTTTCTGTTTTCAAAGATTGAAATTACTGGTTCTAAGACCTTCACAATAATTATTTTAATTTTGCGTTGGCTTCACAAAGCTACGTAATTCCGCGCACCTATCACTACATTTGGAGCCGCCCTAAAATTGGAATAATGACGTTTTTCTTTGTGTTAATTACAATTTTATATCTGACCCTGATCGCTGCGCTGTTGATTGGCTGGAGGAAAATTCCGCTATTTCTTATCAAGAATATCGAACCAAAAATCAGGTTCTCCGTAGTGATCCCTTTTAGAAATGAAGCTGAAAATTTGCCAGAATTACTCAACTCTTTATCTGAATTGAATTACCCAGCCCCACAATTTGAAATTTTCATGGTAGATGATGATTCTGAAGATACCTCGGTTCAAATTTGTTCAGCTTTTATAACTTCACATCCCGAAATCCAAATAACCTTACTGGAAAATCGGCGTTTTTCGAACTCACCAAAAAAAGACGCAATCACTACCGCTATTAATCATGCTGGTTTTGAATATATCATAACCACAGATGCAGATTGTGAAGTTCCTAAAAATTGGTTGCAAGCCTTCAATGAGATCATCTTGGAAACAGACGCGAAATTGGTTGCCGGGCCGGTAAAGATTCCAGATTACCCCACTAAATTAGCCATAGAGGAAGTACCTGTCTCCAATCCAATTAAACTTTCTGACACTTCAACGATTCTCAGTTCTACTAAGAAAAAAAGTTGGTTAAAATATTTTCATGCTTTTCAGGAAATGGATTTTATGAGCCTGCAGGTCTCCGGGGCTGGAGGTTTCGGATTCGGAAAAGCATTTTTGTGCAATGGGGCCAATTTGTGTTATGAAAAATCGGCATTTTTGAAAGCCGATGGATTTTCGGGAAACAATGACATTTCCAGTGGAGATGATGTTTTTCTGCTTCAGAAATTCATCGAAAAAAAATTACCTGTTTTTTTCTTAAAATGCGCAGATGCCATTGTGATCACTAAACCTCAACCGGATTTAGCCAGTTTAATTTCTCAACGCATTCGATGGGCGGCAAAAACCCCAGCTTATAAAAGCGGTTTTGCTAAATTAGTGGGTTTAACGGTTCTTTTAATGAATCTTTCATTGGTAATAGGCGGCTTCCTGATCCTGTTCGGCACTATTAATTATCTACCGTTCCTATTTGCGTTCTTTTTAAAATTCAATTTAGATTTTGCACTTCTGATTCATTCTGCTAGATTTTTTGACAGCGGAAAAATCATTAAAAATTACTTCTGGAGCAGTTTAATCTACCCAATTTTCTCCAGTTATGTGGCGATTTTATCATTGTTTACGGGTTATGAATGGAAAGGGAGGAAGTCTCGAAGTTAGAGGTATTTATTGTAGGGGCGGACGGCCGTCCGCCCCTACAATAAATAAATAAATTGCTTTGCGATCATTGTCTAAAATAATAGATACCCACACCTTAGAACATAACTATAGAGAAACTGAAAGTAAATCTCTTCCTAACTCGTGAATGGCTTTTTCGATTTGTTTTGCCCGTTGTTCTGAGGCATTTGCCTTGCCGGTAGCGTATTGTCTCATTAAGGAAGGATTAATCCCTGCCTTTTCTGCTATAGCTGAAATTTTTATTGGTAAAAGTTTAAAAAAAGAAGGGATGTCTAAATTATATTCGAACTCCTTCATATTCTGAACTTCCTTCAGCCATTCTTCATTGAATTCCTTGGCTACTTCCAAATAATCCTCAAAAGCTTGTTTTAAATTAAACTTTAAATCGTCTAAAGTGCCTCCATAGGCACAAACTCCACCAGGGATATTTTGTGTACTCCCCCAATAAGTGCCATCGTCTGCTTTCTCTACGTAAACTATTATCGCCTCTTTCATCATTCTCCTTTCTATTTTTTGAATTGTTTCAATCCTGCCTGTTTTAATATTGAATTGTAAGTCCCTTTAGGAATATCTTTTTTAGGATGTGGTACTGTAACAATTCCTTTTTTAACCGGATGTTTAAAGTGGTGATGGCTTCCTTTTATTCTAACCAAAAACTACCCGTCTTTTTCAATTGATTTTATCAGAGAATCCGATTTCATTTATTAAAATTATAACAAAAAGGTTACATAACAAAATTGTTATACGTAATTTTTAAAATTACTATTTTGGAAGAAAAATCAGAAATAGGATAGATTTCTAAAACTAGCTGTAACAATCTTCACGCAAAAAAAGAATAAAAAACAAGAAATTGCTTTGGGATTCTGCGTAAAAAATTTTTGAATTTTGAATTCCGAATTTTAAATTTGTTTTCCCTTTATTCTGCCTTAATTGCAATTGGCATTTTGAAAGCCGTTGAGACCGGGATGCCGCGTTTGATAGCGGGATATATTTTTGGAAGGGAATCTAAACTTTGCTGCAACCATTCCTTTAAATTTGGTAGTTGGTTCGTAACAAGTGTATCCACGAAAACCGAATCAATTATTGGCTTTCCTGTTTTGGTAATTTCGAGATATAAGATCAAAGTGTTGTCAATTTCCTGGGTAACAATGGGTTCCTGTCTTGCCAAGTACGCATAGATGGAATTTGCCAAGGTAGCTTCAAAACATTCCTGTGATTTGGTCAATTCATCGATGTTTTTACAATTTTCAAACGCGGGATATTCATCGACTTCTTTCCAGTTCAAAGTTTTGGATTCTTGATCCAGAACATCTTTGGAAGAAATTTTCTTGGTTTCAAAATTATTGCAACAGGCCAAAATTGGAAAAAGTATCAGGAGTAAAAATTTTCTCATGTAGATTTGGTTCTGAAATAATAATATTCAAAAATAGGCAAAACTTAGCAATTTTTAATTTAATAAGCGAATGGATAACCAATCTCATCTCAATTTTCAACCCGAAACAACTCGGGATCGATGATTTGAAACTTTTAGGCAAGTTGAGCTAAGAAGACCATAAATAAAGCTTTAAATCAGCAAAAATAATTCGAGGATATAGGGTGTTAAAATTGCTGTAATAATTCCGTTGAGGCACATTGCCAGACCGCTGTAAACTCCAGGTAATTTCCCTTCTTCAAAAGCCCTTGCAGTACCTATGGCATGTGCCGCTGTTCCCAATGAGGTTCCAATGGCTATTTGATTTTTTATGCCTAAAGCACGTAAAATCAATGGCCCAAAAGCATTTCCAAAGATGCCAACCGCAATAACAATACTCGCGGTAATTTCCGGAACTCCACCAACAAGTTTGGTTATTTCTATGGCAATAGGCGCTGTAACCGATTTTGCCGCTAAGGATTGAACGATAAAATCTGGCACCCTGAACAGAATCAAAATTAAAACCACGCTCAAAATCCCACTTAGGCCTCCAGCTGTTACGGCAATTAAAAATGGCTTCAGATTTTGTTTTACCTCAGCATATTTTTCATAGAAAAAAACTCCAAGTGCCACCACCGCAGGACCAAGAAAAAAGCTTAAAAATTTACCTCCGTTGTTATAATCTTCAAAATTCACATCAAAAACAAGAAGGAAAATAATGATAAAATTAATAGCTAATAGAACAGGGTTAAAAAGGATATAATTCCATTTCTTTTTAATTTGTGTGGCAACAACAAAGGCCAGAAGCGTAATAAAAACGCCAAATACAGGAAGCTGGAAAATCTCTTTCATTTTCCGAATTTTTCCATAATGATCGCCGTTACATATAAAGTAATTACGGAACTGACAATTACAGCAACTGAAATTGGAAACCAAAATGGCTGAATAAGCTTAAAATAAACCATTAGTCCGACTCCATATGGAATAAAGAATAAAACCAGGTATTTAATTAATTTGTCTGATGCAGGTTTCACATCCTTTAATTTTATTATTTTAAGGCGCAAAGCGATAAAAATAAGCAGCATCCCAATAATATTTCCGGCAATAGGGATATTAAAAATATACCGGATCAGTTCACCAGCAATTAGAAAACCGAAAATATAGAGTAAAGCTTTAACCATTTTTTTTGAAAAATTTATTCGTACATATCGTTTAGTTGTGCCAAATGCAAATCTTCGAAAAATCCTGCTATAAGATCAGTTGTATTATTGAAGAATTTTTTCCCCTTTTCTGCAGTGGCTCTTTTGGGATTTCCAACACCTGTATCTTCAGTAACTTTTGTCCATTCCCTTTGGGCGCTCACCCAACCTTCCTTAAGGCCTTTAATTTTGAAGGTTTTCGCCCTGCCGTCCCCCGCTTCATCCAAACTTAAAACCAGTTCCGGCGCTAAATGCATCATAACCGCAGTTTCCAATTCCCCGGCGTGGTCACCAGGTTCATCAAAATAAGGTTTGGCATCGGTAACCGTCCACCAATTTAAAGAACAGACGAAGACTTCAGGAAATTCAAGGCTCAGTTCCCTGATCATTTGCTTAAAATTATTTCCGCCATGTGCGTTTACAATCACCAGTTTTCTAATTTTATGCCTGTCCAGCACCTGCACTATATCTTTTAAAACGGCATATTGTGTACTGGGGCTCATATTCATACACAGCTTCACATCCATTTGGCCAGTATTTACCCCAAAAGGAATTGTAGGCAAAACCAGTGGCCGGGCATTATTTTCCCAGGCTTTTTGTGCGGCTTCAAGAGAAATTTCTTCCGCTAAAGTATTATCAGTGCCATAGGGAAGATGATAATTATGAGCTTCGGTGGCTCCCCATGGCAAAACTGCTATGGTAAAATCTTGATCTTTTACCTGTTTCCAATTGGTTTCAGCTAATACATAGGGTCTTATTCGGGTTTTCATAAATTTCTGTTTTGAGAAGCAGGCCTAAAATTACTAAAACTTACAACTTTGAAGAACTTTGCATTCATTTAATCCAACTAAATATATCAGGCAATGTAGATTTTGTGGGATCAGGAACAAAAGTTGTTGTGGAATCCAATTAGTAATTTGATGTTCTGTTTCTATGGCTCCACTAAATTTAGAAAATGCATACAAGCAATAACTTTCATAGTAATAGCCTTTATTTGCTGCTAAGAGATGTTAGCTACTTGATTTATTTTAGCGTTTCAATTTCTATATCACTATATCCGGAAATTGTTCCGATTGAGCCATAATTTCCTGGATTACTATATTTACCAACATTCCCAAGATTACCGTAAACTCCAAAATTGACTCCTTGATATGCGTTATTTTTATAAAATAAGAACCTATTTTTATAGATGATTTCTCCAAGGTATTTTCCTTTCAAATCTATGAAGATATTATAGTATGGGACTAAATGTCCGATATTTTTTCCTGTCGTTGCGTGAAGTTGACCATTTACCACGTTTGCAATGTGTTTCCCTTTGAAGTCAAATAAATATTTCATATCTAAATTATAGGTTTTAAAAAATTAGTTCGGACTTGAATGTTTAAATATATCCACTCTTATAATAATTTATATTTTAAAGTGGGATAATGGCGGCATTCATTAGATTACTCTTTGGTTTGAATTTTTGTAGTACAAAACACGACAAGTCTTTCACGATTTGTACTATTCCCTCAATCTTATTTTATTCGTTATTTAGCGGTTATTAATAATGATTGCTAGGTTTATTAGTTTTTACGGCTTCATTCAATTACACGCAGCCCCACCCCCCTATCCCCAAGGATATTTGTTGATGAAGTCGTGTTTTATTTTAAATGTTATAACCTAATAATTGGACTTAGCGCAAAATAAAGAAGCAGGAACTTTAGATTCCTGCTTCTTTAGAGGTTTAACAACACTTACGTAACCATTGTAGAATTTCGGCTTATATTCCCTATAAATCTTGAAAACCCACGATTAAACTGTGCTTGTTAAATCTCCTATTTTTAGCCCTCCTGTTTTATTTATTAATAGAACTTCAGAAGTAACCTTAAATTCAATTTAAAAAAAACTTATGGACGGCCCCACCCGTCCATAAGTCTTAAATTCTAAAATCTACCCCAATAAATTTTTCGAATTCCCACTCTAAAATTTTTTTTCGATCTCAATTAAAATTGTGATTGTCAAATCATTTTTAAGCGGAAATAAATTTACATTAAAAATCTACTTGTCCCAATTACATTTAACTTATTTTTAACTGTTAATTATTGAAATTCATATAGTTACAAGCAAATAATTAAGACATATAATAGTAAAAAATAAAATAAATTGAAAGTTCTTCAAATGGCCGATATCCAAATTTTTTGAATGCTTTCAAATTGTTCCAAGAAAAGACTATAGAAGAAAGACGGATTATCCCCAGTTCAAGGAAGTGAAAAAATAGAATTATTACTGTAAGAAAAAAAGTCGCAAAGTTCGCAGTGAAAAAATAGGCATTGAAAATGTAATCGAAATAAAACTATCAGTTTAACTATTAAAGTGAATAGGCAAATCTATCTACATAAAAAATAGTGATCATATAGACAGATTGCAAATCTTTATGTTCTTTGCGTAAACCTTTGCGCCCTTCGCGGTTAATTTTTTTTCTACAATTTTCTAAAACAGAACCTTATTTAAAAATTGGAAAATAAGATAATCCAAAAAAATTGAAATTGAAAAAGCCTTATTAAAATTTCGTATTTTTACAAGGATTCAAAACTTAAGTAAAATGGATAAAGAACAACTCAGAAAGGAATTTAATGAATTCCTGGATTCCGCTTCCGATGAAACTTTAAAGGAGTTTTTAAGATTTTTAAAGGACAGAAAAAATCCAAAAACAAATTCAAAAACCGACCTTAAAAATGGTTTGAGTGAGGATGACCTCTCTTTTAAAAACCGGTCCAACTAATTGGATCTGTTTCTGGCTTCTCTTGGTGCCCTGTTAATGATTTTGGGCCTTTTAGGCAGCTTCTTACCTTTTATGCCCGGAGTTCCCATAAGCTGGGCAGGACTTTTATTGTTATACCTTGCTCCTTCAATTCCCATTGATTACTTGTTTTTGGGAGTCACTCTTGGTGTGGCAGTTATTATTTATGGCCTAAACCTGATAATCCCCGCTTTGGGAACCAAATACGCCGGAGGAAGTAAATTTGGGATGATTGGAGCCACCATCGGACTTGTTGCGGGAATTATTGCCCCAATTCCTTTAGGGATCATAATAGGTCCGTTTTTGGGGGCTTTTATTGGGGAAATAATCAATAAATCAAATTCCAGATCGGCATTAAAAGCGGCTTTTGGATCATTTCTTGGTTTTTTGGCTTCAAGTTTTATGGAATTTGTAACAGCTTTTGGATTTTTATTGCTGTTTATCTACAAGGTTTGGGAATTTAGGGCGGTC
>Ga0307487_1002878_pt1 | contig 10593 bp, 10 predicted proteins | sample CBIW12metaG_FD_203665 | JGI IMG/M metagenome (GOLD analysis project Ga0307487, IMG submission 203665) | Sea-ice brine microbial communities from Beaufort Sea near Barrow, Alaska, United States - CBIW 1.2 | ecosystem: Environmental > Aquatic > Marine > Coastal | place: USA: Alaska | collected... | reverse complement strand
GCGATCGCGGCCCTGCAGGGCGACCCTGGGGGCATCACAGGGCCGGGCATCACAGGGCCGGGGATCACAGGACCGGGGATCACCCGGCTGGCCCACGAAGGCGATCCATTGTCGATCCGCCTACTGGCTGAGCTGGGGCAATGGGCTGGCGAGGGCATCGCCAGCCTGACCGCGATTCTTGACCCGGCGGTCATCGCCATCGGTGGCGGCGTGGCAGCGGCTGGAGATCTGATATTTGACTCCATCGCCTCGGCGTTCGAGTACCACCTGCCAGCGCGTGTGCACCGCCCCCAGGCCCAGTTGAGGCTGGCCACGCTCGGCAACTCAGCCGGCATCATCGGCGCGGCGGACCTCTCTCGCACCGAAGCGATCTGAGATGGCTGACAAACTTTCGATCGGCATCGACATCGGTGGCACGAAGATTGCCGCTGGCGTCGTGGACGAAGACGGCCACGTCGTGGCCCGTGTGCGCCGCGAGACGCCGACTAGCAGTGCGACCGACGTCCTCGACGCGATTGCTGCTGTGACTGAGGAGTTCGTGCGCGATCACCACATCCGATCCATCGGTATTGGTGCCGCCGGATTTGTCGACGCTAGCCAGTCGACTGTGGTGTTCTCGCCTCACCTGGCGTGGCGACATGAGCCCCTACGCGACGCGGCGGCTCGGCGCACGGGTCTGCCGGTGCTGGTCGACAATGACGCCAATTGCGCCGGCTGGGCGGAGTATCGCTTCGGCGCGGCGCAGAACCAGTCCGATCTGGTTCTCATCACATTGGGCACCGGCATTGGTGGAGCGATCGTGCTGGACGGTCAGCCCTACCGCGGGCAATTCGGCATTGCCGGCGAGTTCGGGCACATGCAGGTGGTGCCGGGCGGGCTTGACTGCGAATGCGGCAACTCTGGATGTTGGGAACAGTACGCCAGCGGGCGTGTGTTGATGCGTCGTGCCATCGCTGAGGCCGACGCAGGTTCCGCCTTGGGCCAGCAGTTCCTTGAGATGGCTGGGCACCGCGACCGCATCGGTGGCTGGCAGGTCACGGAAGCCGCCAACGCAGGCAATGAGGAGTGCCGAGAGTGGATCGCTGAGGTGGGGGACTGGCTGGGTGTCGGCATCGCGAATCTCGCGGCCGCGCTGGACCCCGGTATTTTTGTGATCGGCGGCGGGGTCAGTGATGCGGGTGAGTTGCTGATCACGCCGGCGCGTGCGGCATTTGCTCGGACTCTGACTGGCCGCGGGTATCGCAACGAGGCTCGCATCACCCGGGCGCACCTCGGGGCTGACGCGGGCATGATCGGCGCGGCTGACATGGCCCGACTGGCTGCCAAACGCCGGCGACCCGGCCAACCGGGGGCGCGAGCCCGCGTGCGCAAAGCCACTCGGACCACACCGAGCATGCGCCCGGTGGCCCGGACTGTCCCCAAGACGACCACGCGAGCAGCATCTCGGCGGCGCCGGACTTCATGAGTTCGCCGCGAACCGTCCCTCTGCTCCCGTGCGGCTCGATCGAGGAGGCCGCAAAGTTCGGCGCCGCCATCGGTTTCGAGGTCAGCTACCGGCAGGGGCCGCCACATGCGTATCTGGCGTTGCGTTCGCCAGGTGGTATCGAGTTGCACTACTTCGAGAAGACTGGCTTCGATCCGGCCACGTCGCACGGATCGTGTTTGGTGATCGTGGCCGATCCGGTGGCAGTGTTGGCCACCTGGTCGGCTGGTCTGGGCCGGCTCTACGGGACGGTTCCGGTGCAGGGCATTCCGCGGTTGATGCGGCCGCCCGCCCGCACGAGCACCGATGCGTTCTTGGGCTTCAGCCTGGTTGACATCGGCGGCAATCGTCTCCGGGTCGTCAAGGACACGACGCTGCAGGCTGCCACGTCTGCGGCGGCAGAACAGATCAAGGTTGTGGTCACGCCGACGACGGTCCCCATGCCGGAGCCGGAACCAGAACCAGAACCAGAACCTGTGCCGGCACCAGAACCAGAACCTGTGCCGGCACCACGTCCCGATCCAGCAACGCCTGCGGCAGCCTTGCCGGCTCGCCCTTCGGCTTTCGAGCGACATGGACTGGCTGCGGCACCCCACCACCGATTGTCGGCCATGGTCTATCTGGCCGAGCTCGCCGCTGGTCTGGGTCGCTTCGACGACGCCCGCAGCCACTTGGAGGCCGCCGAGATGATCGACTCGACAGCGCCCACGGTCGTGGCAATGCGCGAGGCGCTGCTGACCGCCGGCGTACGGCTCGACTAACTACACGACAGCGCCATCGTCAGGGTCGTCGCCAGGGTTGCGGTCGGGCAGCTGTGAGATCAGGTAGATCGCCGATGCGATGAACACCAACGTCAGCGCCGCCACGATGGAGCGAGGAACAAGGATCCCCACAACGCTGGACAGCAGGAGCGCCAGGGGCGATCCGAGGACACCGATCCACGTAAGGATGACGTTCCGACGCCAAGGCGGGCGGGGGCCCAGATCCACGCGGCGATAGAACTCTTCGTCGACATCGGGGCTGCGTGCACTGCTGCCGCCGTACTCGACGCTCGCCGGGCGTTCCGGTTTCGGTTCGGGTTCGGGTTCGGGCTCGGACTGGGACGGATCGTCCAAGAATCCCAGATCCAGGTCGAGACCCTCGATGATTCGATCGAACTCTTCGCGTTCACCCATCGGCGCCACCGTGCGAGTGGGCCTGGATGAACGAGGCGCTTTGCTCGAAGATCATTGGTGCATCGTTGTCGATCGTGGCCACGTGATAGCTGTCGGTCAGCGGGATGAACTCGGTGACGTCCGATGACACACCGTCGAGGATCAGCTGCTTGGACGAGTCGTCAACCACATGGTCCTCATCGGAGCAAAACATCAGAACGGGCGCCGAGACCTTCGCCAGGTCGGCGCGGACCTGCTTCCACATCTGCAACTGGGACGCCAGCGCCTTGAGGGGAGTCTTGTCGTAGCCGACCTCGTCCTCGCCCGGCTTCTTGATGTCATTGCCGATTCCGGGCATCGACGGCAGCAGGTGCTGCAGCACCGGTACGAGTTTGACGTCGAAGCGCCTCAGGTTGATCGCGGGGTTCACCAGCACCAAGGAATCGACGTCATCGGGGCGATCCTGGGCGAGTTTGAGGGCCAAGCATCCACCCATCGACAGGCCGCCGACGGCGACGGTCTCGCATCGGGACTTCAGGTCAGTCAGGGCTGCATCGAGCTCGCCATACCAATCGGCCCAGCGTGTCGTGTTCATCTCCTGCCACGTGGTGCCGTGGCCGGGCAGCCGAGGAACCCGCACGGTGTAGCCCCGAGAGGCCAGATCGCGACCCCACGGCACCATGGAGGCCGGCGATCCGGTGAAGCCGTGGCTCAGCAGGACACCGACTGGGCCGCCCTCGGCAGAGAATGGTTCCGCTCCGGACTTGACCACGTTGGTTGAGGAGTTCATGTGTCCATGATCACTCACGCCACCACATCAGAGTAGTGTCGCCTCCGTGTTCTATTGGTTCTTGAAGTTCCTGGCGCTGGGCCCGGTGTTGAAGCTGATCTTTCGACCTTGGGCAGAGGGAACCGAGAACATTCCCCGCGAAGGTGCTGTCATCCTCGCCAGCAACCACCTGTCGTACTCCGACTGGTTGTTCATGCCGCTGGTCATCCCGCGCCGTGTGACGTTCGTGGCGAAGGCCGAGTACTTCGAGGGCTCAGGCGTCAAGGGCTGGCTGCAGAAGACGTTCTTCTCCGGTTCTGGCCAGGTGCCGATCGACCGGACGAGTGGCTCGGCCGCCGCCGGCGCCATCAAGACCCAGCTCCGGCTTTTGTCCGAGGGCGAGGTCTGCGGCATCTATCCCGAGGGCACTCGCTCCCATGACGGCAAGCTCTACCGCGGCCGCACCGGTGTGGCGCGTCTCGCTTTGGAGGCCGGCGTGCCGGTGATCCCGCTCGCGGTCATCAACACCGACGTCGTCGCCCCGCCCGGCAAGGTCTTTGGCAAGTTGGCTCGTCCCGGCGTGCGTTTTGGTCGGCCTCTGGACTTCAGCCGCTACGAGGGCATGGAGGACGACCGCTACATCCTGCGCGCCATCACTGACGAGATCATGTACGAGGTCATGCGATTGTCGGGCCAGGAGTACGTCGACCTGTACGCGCAAGATGCCAAGAAGCGTGACCGCGAACTGGAGCGCGAAGCCGCCACCGTGGCAGCCCGCGCAGAGTCCGATGAGATCTGGGACGACATCAAGCCGCCTGAGTGACAGGAGTCCACATGAAGATCGGTGTTTTGACCGGCGGAGGAGACTGCCCGGGGCTGAATGCGGTGATTCGTGGCGTGGTCCGCAAGGGCGCCAAGGAGTTTGATGATGAGTTCGTTGGTTTTCGTGACGGATGGCGAGGACCGCTTGAGGACGACACGATGCCGCTCGGGGTCGACGAGGTTCGCGGTATTCTGCCGCGCGGCGGCACGATCTTGGGTTCGTCGCGCACCAACCCCTTGGCGATTGACAACGGAGTCGAGCGGATCAAGGACAACCTGGCCAAGCACGGGTGCGACGCGCTGATTGCCATCGGCGGCGAGGACACCCTCGGAGTTGCCACCACGTTGGCCGGACTCGGTGTCAACGTCGTGGGTGTTCCCAAGACGATCGACAACGACCTGTCCGGCACTGACTTCACCTTCGGCTTCGATACGGCCGTCAACATCGCCACTGAGGCGATCGACCGCCTGCACACGACGGCCGAATCGCACCACCGGGTGCTGGTGGTCGAGGTCATGGGTCGACACGCAGGCTGGATCGCGTTGCACAGCGGACTGGCCGGGGGAGCGAACGTCATCTTGATCCCCGAGCGCCCCTTCGACATCGACAAGGTCTGCGCCCAGGTCGAGAGCCGGTTCGCCACCCACTACGCACCAATCATCGTGGTCTCAGAGGGTGCGGTTCCGGCCGACGGTGGCTCGATGGCGCTGGTCAGTGGCGAGAAGGATGCCTTCGGTCACGTGCGTCTGGGTGGTATCGGTGAACGGCTGGCCTCTGAGATTGAGAGTCGGACGGGCAAGGAATCCCGAGCGGTCGTGCTGGGCCACGTGCAGCGCGGCGGTTCGCCTACCGCGTTCGACCGGTGGCTGGCGACGCGGTTCGGCCTGCACGCCATCGCAGCCGTGCACGACGGCGACTTCGGCACCATGATGGCGCTGCGCGGCACCGAAATCGTCCGTGTGCCGTTGTCGGAGGGCACGTCCGAGCTCAAGGTGGTCCGCCCCGACCTCTACGAAGAGGCCGAAGTCCTCTTCGGCTAACTGAGCCACACCGGTTCGTCCGCTGAGGAGTCACGCAGAGCCGCTGAGGAGTCACACAGAGCCGCTGAGGAGTCACACAGGGCGGGCCCGTACGTGACTCGTCGCTGGACCTGCGTGACTCCTCAGCGGACGCTCGAGGGGCGCCGGTAGGCTGGGGGCGTGAGTATTCCCTCCCTTGACGACCTCCGTGCCATCGGCGCTGCCCAACAGCCGACGTACGCCGATCCGTCCGCCCGCGATGCTGCGGTCGAGACGCTGCGCCGGATGCCGCCACTGGTGTTTGCCGGCGAGTGCGATCAGCTGCGCGACCGGCTGGCCGATGTCGCACGCGGCGAAGCTTTCCTACTGCAGGGCGGCGACTGCGCAGAGACCTTCGAGGGCGTCACGGCCGAGAACGTCCGCAACAAGCTGCGGGTGCTGCTGTCGATGGCTGTCGTGCTCACCTACGCCGCGAGTGTCCCGGTCGTCAAGGTCGGTCGGCTCGCTGGCCAGTACGCCAAACCACGGTCCAGCAATGATGAGACTCGCGATGGCCTCACGCTGCCGGCGTATCGCGGCGACGCGGTCAACGGCTTCGAGTTCACCGCAGAAGCTCGTGCCCACGACCCGCACCGCCTCGTTGACGTCTACAACGCGTCTGCGGCCACGCTGAACCTCGCTCGCGCCTTCACCACCGGTGGCTACGCCGATCTGCGGCAGATGCACGCGTGGAACACCGATTTCGTCAAGAACAGCCCGGTCAAGGAGCGCTACGAGCGCATCGGCGCCGAGATCGACCGCGCGCTGGCGTTCATGGATGCCATCGGTGTCGACCCCGAAGAGTTCCACACCGTCGACTTCTTCTCCTCACACGAGGCGTTGATCATGGAGTACGAACACGCCATGACGCGCATCGACCAGCGCACCGAACAGCCCTACGACGTCTCGGCTCACTTCGTCTGGATCGGCGAGCGCACCCGCCAGCTCGATGGCGCCCACGTGGAGTTGCTCAGCCGCATTGCCAACCCCATCGGCATCAAGCTTGGCCCCACCAGCACCGCCGATGATGCGATCGCGTTGTACGAAAAGCTGAATCCCGATCGCATCCCTGGCAAGATCTCGTTCATTACGCGCTTCGGCGCGAGCAAGATCCGCGAAGGCCTGCCGCCGCTGATCGAGAAGGTCACCGCTGCTGGCATCGAAGTCGCGTGGATCTGCGATCCCATGCACGGCAACACCTTCGAGGCGAGCACCGGCTACAAGACTCGCGAGTTCGACGACGTCATCGACGAGGTACGTGGCTTCTTCGAGGTCCACCGCACACTCGGCACATGGCCCGGCGGCGTGCACGTCGAGCTCACCGGCGATGACGTCACCGAGTGCCTCGGCGGTGGACTGAAGGTGTCGGCAGAAGATCTGCGCCACCGCTACGAGACGTTGTGCGATCCGCGTCTGAACCGCGCACAATCGCTCGAGCTGGCCTTCCTCGTCGCCGAGATGCTCGCCAGCCGCGACTGAGCCGGCGGGCTCCTCACACGAACAGGATGGAGACGTCCGAGCCGCGTTTCACCTTTTCGCCGTTACCGGGTGATTGGCGACGGACTGTGAAGTCGCCAGGTCCATAGGCTTGCGGAGTGAAACCAGCGGCTTCGAGAGTCTTGACCGCTTCGGCCCGTTTCATGCCCACAACATTGGGAACCGCGACCAGATCAGGGCCCTTGGACACCACGAAGGTGACGCTGTCGCCCTTGAACAGATTTCCGCTGTTGGGGCTTTGGCTGATGATGATGCCTTTGTCGACGTCGTCGCTGAACTTTTGCTTGACGTCCGCATTGAGGCCAGCTTTGTCCGCCGCTGACGTCCCGTCGTCGATGGGCCGTCCGGCGAAGTCGCTGATCGGGATCGGTTTGCGTCCCTTGCTGACGTAAACGTCAACCTGAGTGCCACGCTTGAGTTGTTGATCAGCCTTGATGTTGACGGCGCCGATGACCAGGCCCTTCTTGACCTTCTCGTCGAACTTGTCGTCTTCGTCGCCAAGCACCAGGTCCACAGCCGTGAGCTTCTTGGTCAGTTCCTCGACCGTCATACCCGTGATCTTTTCGGGCAGGACGACGCGGTCCTTGCCCTTGGAGACGACGGCCTTAATGGTCGCGTCGGGCAAGATTTTGTCGCCCTGACCGGGATCGGTGGCGATGACCACACCGTTCGGAACGCTCTCGGAGAAGCGCCGTTCACTGACCTTGAAGCTGAATCCGGCAGCCTCGGCGTCGGTCTTGGCTTCCGCCTCTTGGCTACCCACCAGCACCGGCGTGCGGCTGTACCGACCATCGGCGACGTACCACCCCAAGAGCGCAGCCAGCACGGCCACGATGATGGCCGCTATCAACAGCCGCCGACCACGCCGTGGTGCGGTCTGGTTCGATCGCATGTCGCGGTAGTTCTCGGCGCTGACCGGTGGGTGCAGGCCAGACGGGGAGCCGGTACTGGTCGCTGCGCCGGCCGTCGGGGCAGGGGCCATGGGAGCGGCGTCCCACTGCATGGTGTGTTCAGAACTGTCGGCCGCACCTGGGGTGCCGGTCATGATGCCCTGTGTCGGCGCGCCAGCCGAGGCGGATGCGTCATCGTCGTCAGCGGCAGGACCGCCCACTGAGCCGGCCATGGGCGCACCGGCGCGGGGGAGTAGATCGGAGGTCAAATCGTCGTCCTCGGTGATGCCTGCTTCCAGCGCACGGCGCACCGAGCGGACCTGTTGCAGCATGACTCGTGCATCGGTGGAGCGTTGATCGCGGTCGCGCACCGTGGCGCGCGCCACCAGAGCGTCGACGAACACCGGGATGCCGGTCACCAACGCAGATGGAGGGCCGATGTCCTCATGCACGTGCTTGTAGGCGACCTGGATGGGCGACTCGCCCACGTGCGGCTTGGTGCCGGTGAGCATCTCGTAGAGCATCGCGCCGACCGCGTACACATCTGAACGAGCATCTGCACCCTCATGCAGGACGATCTCGGGAGCCAAGTACGAGACGGTGCCGATGAGAGTGCCACCGGTGGCGGTGGTGGCGGCGCTGACGGCACGGGCCAGACCGAAGTCGGCCACTTTGACGTCTCCGTCGGGCGTGATCAAGACGTTCTCGGGCTTGACGTCGCGGTGGATGATCTTGGCGGCGTGCGCGGCAGACAGGGCGATGAGGACCTGCTCGACCAGTGCCAGTGCGCGCACGGGCGGCATCGGTGCTTCCTCGCGCATCAGATCGCGCAGAGTGTTGCCCGGCACGAACTCCATGACCAGGTAGGCGACGTCACCGTCCTTGCCCTGGTCGAACACCGACACGACATTGCGGTGATTGAGCTTGGCGGCAGACTTGGCCTCGCGGACGAAGCGATCGGTGAACTGCTGGTCGTCGCCCAGAGCATGGTGCATGACCTTGACCGCGACTTCACGATCGAGGCGTTCGTCCGTGGCGCGAAAGACGCTCGCCATGCCACCGCGGGCAATGCGCTCACCGATGATGTAGCGGTCGTCGAGGACGCGTCCCACCAGGGCGTCGTCACTCGTCACTGCCACGTCCGCCCTTCTTGGCCGTATCGATCTGGATCGTCCTGTTCCCGTTTGATTCTATGGACTCAAACCTGATTGTCCGACTCGGCGTGCCGTAGCCGCGGCCCGGACTGGCGGTTCTGACTGGCGGTTCTGGCTGCCCAAGCGCCCGGATGCGAGACGATGGACGCATGCGTCGCGTCGGCATGTTCCTTCTTCTGGTTCTGGTGGCGGTCGTCTGGTTCATCTGGATCGAGCCCACAACTGAGACGGTGACTGCTCCGCAAGCCGATCCGGCGGCGACGTCACAGTCGCCGCGATCCGATCAGGAGGTACCGGCAGCTGACCCGCCAGGGCCGGTGTCAGCGGAGGAATCACTGCCGCGGGAGGCTCGCGAGACCATCGCTGCCATCGATGCTGGTGGGCCGTTCAAGTACGACCGCGATGACACGGTCTTCCAGAATCGGGAGGGCCGCCTACCGGCCCAACCGCGCGGGTACTGGCGCGAATACACCGTCGACACTCCGGGCTCCAGCGACCGGGGGCCCCGACGCCTCGTTCAGGGGCAGGGCGACGAGTTGTACTACACCGATGACCACTACGGGACCTTCCAACTGATTCGAGCGGGGAACTCCAGATGAGCGCCACCTTGGCATCGGTACTGGCCCGAGACGTGCCACCTGGGCTGTTCGAGTGGCGCGGTGCAGTGGGAACTGACATCGCAGGAAAGGGTCGGGAGGCTGGCTGGGGCGTGCGCGAACTCGACACCCGGTACGTGCGAGACGCAGGCCAGCTCTACGAGAAGATGGCGACCACTTGGGACCTGCCCTCGTGGTTCGGCCGAAACCTCGACGCGTTGTGGGATGTGCTGGGCGAGCTGGCTACCTCGCCACTGCTAGTGGTGTGGGACGGATACGCCGAACTGGCTGAGGTGGATCCCGAACTGGCTCAGACTGTGCTCGAGTTGTTGCGTGATGCGTCGACCCAAGCGGCGGCGCTGGCAGTGGTGGTGCTGGACGCACCTGCGCTCATCGGTCTCGACGCGTTGCTCTGAGCGCTAGCGGACCTAGAGCCGCGCTGGCCTCGGGGTAACTGGCGTCAAGGGCGTCGATTGCGATGTCCGCTTCGGCTTCGAGCATCGCGATGTCAGCCTCGACGGCATCGAGTGCGCCGCTGGACCGGATCAGGTCCCGCACGGCGTCAACGCCGTCGTGGGTACCGAGTGCGTCGGTGAGCAATGAGCGCCCGTTGTCGTCGGTTAGCTCTGAGGTGCGTGCCACGAGAACGGTGCGCTTGCCCTCGCGGAGGTCGTCGCCGGCTGGCTTGCCGGTCACGGCCGGGTCGCCGAACACCCCCAGGACGTCGTCGCGCAGTTGGAAGGCGGCACCGAGCGGAAGTGCGACATCGCTCAGACCAGCCAGCAGGGCATCGTCTGCGCCTGCCAGGGAGGCGCCGATGTGCAGCGGACGCTCAACGGTGTACTTGGCGGTCTTGTAGCGGACCACGATCATCGCTTCTGCGACGTCCAGCGACTCACGTGTCTGACCGATGACATCGAGGAACTGCCCTGCAACGACCTCGTTCTTGCACAGGTCGAGGTGCTCGACGGCTCGACGTGCGGCTGCTGGTGGGGCTGTCGCAACGGCAGCTGTGAGCATCTCAGTGCACCACGACAGCAGCAGATCGCCCATCAGTACGGCAGCCGAGCGTCCGAATCGGCCCGCGTCGCCCTGTCGCCCGTGGGCGAGGTGGTCGGCTTCAAAGGCGCGGTGCACGCTCGGCCGTCCGCGGCGGGTGTCGGAGCCGT
>Ga0307487_1002876_pt1 | contig 10596 bp, 5 predicted proteins | sample CBIW12metaG_FD_203665 | JGI IMG/M metagenome (GOLD analysis project Ga0307487, IMG submission 203665) | Sea-ice brine microbial communities from Beaufort Sea near Barrow, Alaska, United States - CBIW 1.2 | ecosystem: Environmental > Aquatic > Marine > Coastal | place: USA: Alaska | collected... | reverse complement strand
AAAGCCAATATAGAAAATACTAAGGATTAAGGGAATGATATTTTTCATTTAAATTGTAATTTATTCAATACATCTTTATTGAGGTGTGATGGAATAAAATGATTAGAGCTTGTTTAAAGTCAATTCAAACTTATTTTAAAGATTTTATGGTTCTGGCTAAGTGTCAATATTGCTAAATATCGCGATATTTAGCAATTTATTTACTACGCCATGGTTCATAATCATGATAGCTATAAAGATATAAATCAGAAAAGAGTCAGTTTAAACAAGCTTTTAGAAAGAACAACTAACTTTAAATTAATTTACAACCACTGAACTCAAAGTAGTTTAAGTTAGTTACGGCTATTATTATTCTGCCAGGAGACGCCATTCGGCAAGTTGAAAAAGAGTGCCCCCACCATTCTCGGAAATCTCAAGCATGTAATAAAGGTAGGACTCTTCATTATCGCCCATGAGGAATTCCCTTGTCAATCCACGGGTTTCAAAAGTTTGGTCAACTCTGGAGTCCAATTCGGTAAAGGTCTCATTGTCATTGGAACCCAGGATTTTCCATGATTTGGGATCTCTGTCTCCGGCATCGTTTGCTGAGGTCAATGAATATTTGGTTACCCGTACAGCTTGAGTAAAATTCTGGGTGATTTTAAGCGGCACAGCAGCTGGGTAATCAAAAATCAAGAATTTTGAGGCGAGGTCATTATCAATCAGCTTTTGAGAGCCCTCATTGCTGTCTGGCCCATCCCGATTCTCTTCGCTCACGCTTAAGGTGGCTTGATCTGTTACGTCCTCCGGTCCAAAAGAAAGTAGTTTTAGGTTCAACAACCTCCATTCTGAGATTTGTATCAAGCTGCTGCCATTGTTCTCCAGCAGGTTGATTCGGTAAAACCTGTATGCATTATCATTGTTGAAGGTAAATTCTTTAGTCTGGTTCCTGTTTGTAAAAGACTCATTTGTCCGCGTATCTAAGGTTTCGAAATTTGACCCGTCGTTAGAGCCCAGCAATTCCCAGGTTTTAAAATCCCTGTCTGGTGCGTCATTGCCAGAAGTAAAAGTGTAGCGGTTTACCACTTGAGCCTGTTCAAAATCCTGCTGCATGTAGAATTCCTGCGGAAATCCTCCTGTCAGGAATTTAGAGTTCAGGTCACCATCTATAAGTTTTAACGATCCCTCACCAGCTTCCGGGCCTCCGTCGTTGTCCTTGTTCACCACAATGGCCGCGTTGCCTTCGCTGGTCACATCTATTATTTCAGATGCGGGCTCAAAGGGATAGTTTAGGTCTGGAAATTCTGCCCTAGCCTGAAGGAGCTCAATTTTATTGTCTTCAGAAAAATCAAAGGCCTCAATGGCCAATGGCTCTAGATCAGTGCCTGTGGCCCCACTAAAAAAATGAACCATTTCACCAAGGTTCATATCGCGGGCATAATCTGTACCATCTATGGGGTAGTTTGCCGCAAGTATCGTGAAAAAGCTGCTTATGGTGGCCGTGCCGTTATAATCTTCATACATGGGCAGGAACCAGTCGCGAAACCAATAGGTTCCCGGCTTTGGGAAATCTACCATGCGCTCTATGTAGGCACTTTTGACGCGTGTCGTATCTGCTAGTTCAAGCCCCCGGTATAGGTCATAGGTGAAGATTTCTTGAAATTTATCCTGCCATACGGCCGCCCCAGGAGAGAGACGAACACCGTTACCAGCATTTTCCACTATCTGAGCCATAAGCACACTGGAACGATCAAGTGCTGTCGGGGTGGGAACGGTATCCAGCACTGGGAAATCGATAATATTCCTGTTGCCGGCATCATCATCAAAATACGTTTTGTAAAAACTGGATTTATCTTCTCCATGTCCTACTACGTGCAGATAATTTGCCGAACCAAAAAGACCATAATTAGAATTTATATATTGCCAGGCTCTGGAGAAATATGCGAATGGCCACTCTGTGTCCCTATTTACTTCTGGATCATAATAAACGGCCACAAAGTCATCCAGAAACTGCCGGTTCAACGCTTCATCGTGGTCATTCCAAGACTCGGTAAGCCCTCTAGCGGGGGCATCTGGGGGATCGTTGTTTACGATCGCGTCAGGTTCGCCCTCAACGATGGCCGAGTCATCTTGGTTGCAGGCTTGGAGCAGGATGAAAATGCCCAGTATGGATACTAATCTGAAAGTAATATTTCTCATGTTCTGTGTGTTGTTCGGGTGGTTATTTCAATTAATAAGCAGGGCTTGGTGTGATCATGGACTAAGTTTGGGGTCTGCCGAATATTCCTGCCACAGGGCATCGAGTGTCTTGCCGGTATATTCATTCCAAACCGCTTCTGTAAAGGTTTGATCCCTTAATTTATCATCTAGTTTATACACTAACTGATCATCATAGTTCTGACTCATCCATACCAGAAAGCGGGCAGAGATCCTATAACTGTCAGTATAGTTCTGAGATGGATTATAAGGGGTAAGTGACCATCCCGCGCCTTCATTGTCCAGACCATATTTGTAACGTGCGTAATCGGCAATACCTTCTGTAAGCCAGAATGGGGCCTTGCTATAATCATAGGCCTGGACGATATGCATGATCTCGTGTGTCATGAGATCAAGATCCTCCGGTTTTTTGCGCATCCACGCCGCGCTTACCGTGATGCTGTCGTTTTTTGCAAAGGCGACCCCTTCATAGGATGTATCGACGACAATGGAGATATTCCTGCTGGCTTCCCGGTTGAAATCATTAATGAGCCTGGGATATGCCTCATTCACTATTTTTTTAAAGCCTTCTTCTATAGAAGGGTCTATTTCGCTATCCTGACTGGAAAAGTTTACACTTATATCGTCTGAGGTTATGCCTTTTTGCTTCTGTGTCCCACAGGAAATGACGATTATCAAAATGATGGGACACAATCCTAAAATGAAAGTGCGCTTTAGGTTTATTTCAGAAAAATTAAAAGATTTCATTATAGCTTATTTTATTTAGGAGAGCAATTCAACTCTTATTTAAATATTGGCGATGAGCCTAATTACTATATACTAATCAATTGTTTACCATCCTGGGTTTTGCTGAAGGGATGGGTTTGCGTTGAGTTCCCCTTGTGGGATGGGCCAGAGATAATCCTGAGGTCTAAAAATACGGGTCTCAATTTCTACGGTGTTATAGAAATCAGCTTCTGCGGGCGCATTGATATCCTTGCCATGTATGGGGCCGTCCAGCACGTCTTCTGCGATCTTCCAGCGGCGCACATCAAAATAACGTACATTTTCAACAAAAAGTTCAATCCTGCGCTCTCTGTGAATGGCGTTTCTTACGGCATCTTGCCCTACTGGAGCAGCAAGTTCCAATGAGCCGTATTCAGGGATCCCCGCGCGTTCCCTGATAAGGTTTACATACTTAAGTATATCCGGGTCTCCAGGTTTATATTCGTTTAAGGCCTCTGCGTAATCCAAGTATAGTTCGGCAAGGCGCAGCATGGGGAACGTCCTGTTATTTATGGTCCGGTCTCCCGTGATCATCTTTTTTCTTACGATATAACCACTTTTTGAATAGTCGTTGGTGCCCAGGTTCCTTCCGGAGTTTCCATCAAACCAGGTTGCCGTAATAATATCCCCTTCGGCCCTGTTCAACCATAAACTTTCATTATAGGTAATACCGGTGTAGAATCTTGGCTCCCTGTTTGTCCACGGGTTATAGGTCCGTCTTTGAGTAAAGTCAAAAGGTGCCTGAAAATCAGAAAAACCTTCGGCCTCATAATTGGCCTGGGGGTCGTCAATTGACCGGCCGTTAGAGGTGAAAAATGCATCTACGGCCTCTTGCGTGGCAGCAAGACCCCCTGCACCGCGCACGGAAGATGGGAGTGACCCCCTACCGTGATATGGGGTCACATCATAATGAAAGGCATTGCCGCCACCGGGACGGGCATAGATTATTTCCTCATTGTAATCCTCCAGCATAACATTACGGGTTGATAGGTAAGGGTTAAGAGAGCCGTTGGCGTTCAGTTCTTTATATAGATCAAACGATCCAGGAACATACTGGTCAATAAATGCTTTTGCAGCATCGGCAGCAGTCTTCCATTTTTGCTCATCGTAGGTCTGGGGGATGAGCTGTGCCCCATCCTCACCGGTAAGACCAGAATAATCAGTATTGCCGTTGAACAACGGACTAGCTGCAAACAAAAGTGTTTGTTCCTTGATTGCCCTGGCAAACGGGGCACTCATCCTGCCCGCATTGGAACCACTAAAGCTTGTGCCATCTAGAAGCGCAGCAGCAGCATCAAGTTCTGAAACTATATAGGCAGTGATTTCATCAATACTATTGCGCCTAAGGCCCAAAGCATTGAGATCTGCATCTGGTGGGATAGGGGTGTCACCCACAAGTATGACCGGTCCCCAGGTACGCATTAAATTATAATAGTAATAAGCCCTTAGTACACGGGCTTCGGCTTTATATTGTATTACATTGGCCGAGGAGCAGTTCTGACACTGATCTACAGACTGTATAAAGGTTGAAGCAGAACGTATCCCACGGTAAAAATTGGTCCACATATCATTTACCTCATTTGTGGTAGCATTCCAGTTTGCTTGGTTGAGAAAGTTGCCCATGTGAAACCCCCACACATATTCAGCCTCATCTGAAGCCCCCGTCCAAGGGCCAGAGTTTTGCGAAACCGTGTAACGCTGAGAAAATTCGTTGGGAACTTCCGAATAAACATTGGCCAAGTACTGCTCTACGGTAGATTGTTTTGAGAAGGCCTCTTCAAAGGTAAGACGGTCATCTGGCACCTGATCGAGATATTCCTCATCACAAGAGACCACAAGCGCCATACTTGCCAGTATTATTATAAACTTTTTCATGATTTATTTTTTTAACAATTTATTTTATAAAGGCTGTTCTTTAAAACTGAAAAGTCCCCCCTAGGGCCGCGACAGATATGTTGGGATAGACAGCACCGTTGCCAGTATTGAGTTCAGGGTCCCAGAGATCAAACTTGCTTATGGTAAACAGGTTTGTTGCCCTCAAGTAGACCCTAAAGTTGTTTATACCTACCTTTTCCGTTAGATCGGTGGGGAATGTATAGCCTACCTCAGCCGTTTTTAACCTTAAGAAATCAATATCCCTTAACCAATATGTACTTTGCTGGCGGTTGTTTTCCTGACCTGTCCCAGCGGCGGTAAAAGATAGTTTTGGAGTGGTTGCAAAAGCATTGTCATTTTCTGGGGTCCAGCGCCCTTGTGCTACGGTGTAAACGTTGCCTTCCCCACCATCCCCTAAAAATGGCTGCACCCCGTTACCGCCTATAAAGCGGTCTGAAAAACTCTGGCCCTGAAAGAACAGGCTCAGGTCAAAGCCTTTAAATTGTGCGGTCAGGCCAAAACCATAAGTTAATGCCGGCACGTCACCATCACCGATCACCTGCCTGTCAAAATCATCGATCTGGCCATCTTCGTTTAAGTCCCTATATCTGATATCCCCTGGCTGAATCTGCCCGTATTGGGTTGGAAAACCGTCATCTGGGGTGATAAAACCATCCCCGTCAACGTCATCTGCCAAGGTAAACAATCCTTCGGAAACCAGGCCAAAGTTGGCCAAAAGACCAGTCCCCCTGCGCTCTTGCCATGGAAAACGCCGTGCGGGCTCTCCGTTCTCGATGATTGTATTTTTATTGTAAGAGAATGTGCCCCGAAAGCCCAATCTCAGCTCATCGCCTATGGTCGTATTGTAATTTATGGTACCGTCAAAACCTTTGTTCTCCACGATGCCTATATTGCCCGAGGGGTCTGCCTGTAGCCCAATGTAGTTTGGGATATCGCTCCTGTCCAGAAAGGCACCTTCTGTACGCTCTTTAAAGAGGTCAAAAATTATGGAGAGGTCGTTGTTAAAGGCATTGATCTCTATACCCAGATCCTGCTTTCGAGCTTCGGCCCAGGTTACATCCACACCATAGAAATTCTGTCTGATCCCCCTTACGCCGCCCCTGGAATTACCGGTGCCAAAGGTATAGCCAAAATCATCTACATTATCTTCCACCAGCACACGGTCCAGATAGGAGAACCTTCCAGCACCGGAATCTGAGCCCACCAGACCATCAGAATAGCGTATTTTAAAATAATCTATGGTTTCCTTTATGGGTTCAAAGAATTTTTCATTTGAAATTACCCAGCCTGCCGCAACGGAGGGGAAAAACCCATAGCGTTTATCTGGCGCAAAATTTTCCGAACCGTTATAGCCTGCATTGACCTCAAAAAAGTAGCGGTCATCATAGGAGTAGGTCGCCCTACCGGCAAGCCCTTCATTTCTAAAAGGTATGGAACCGGTAAAATCGCCCGCAAAGGCATCTGTGAAATCACTACGGTTGGCGAGCAATAGGCCACTTACGGAATGTTTACCAAAACTTCTATCATAATTAAGGGAGCCCTGTACATAAAAGCGTCTATTGCCACCATTGTTTCGTTGATATCCCAGAAAATTCTCACCATTAAAGGTCTCGTTGAGAATCAGCTCCCGATCTTCAGTATATGGGAACACGGGATCTACAAAATATGTACTTTCCCGCTTGCTCCTGTTTATGCTCTGCCGATTATACGTGTCAAAAGAGAACAGTCCTGAAAAGGAGAGGCCTTCGGTAATGAAACTAAGTTCTTGACTTACATCAATGTTAGAATAAAGTTGACTGTTTGTATTCGTTCTGTAACCCCTCAATGCGACTTCGGCATACGGGTTGCGAAGGCCGCCATTTGCACTTTTGCCCGGTACAAAACCTCCAGGATAAATAACAGGGTATTCCACTGGAGGGGCTTCCAGGGCGGTGCCAAATATGCTCGCGGCAATGGCATCATCTATATCGCCGGTCCCGGGATAGTTCCCTTCTGAAAGATAACCCTGGATGCCCACGTTGATTTTTGTTGTTTTGGTTATATCGACCGTAAGGTTTGAAGTGAAATTATAGCGTTTAAAGCGGGTGCCGGAGTCATAATCTTGTACACCATCGGTAACAAATAGCCCGGTCTCGTCATAATAACCCAGTGACACGTAATATTGTGCATCCTGCGCCCCGCCATTTACATTGAGTAGCGCCTGCCTATTTCGACCGAATTCATTAAATACTTCATCCAGCCAGTTTATATTAGGGTATAATAATGGATTAGTGCCAGCAGCGGTATTGTCTATATATCCTTGAGAATATTTTGGCGCCTCGCCACGTCCGGTAAGTGCCTCGTTTGCCAGGTTCATATATGCTATACCGTCCACAAGTTCCGGCACTTTTGTGAAATAGGTGATGCCCTCATAATAATCAAGGCTTACGGAAGGTTTACCTAATTTACCGCGTTTGGTTTCAATTAGGATAACCCCATTTGCTCCACGTATACCATAAACTGCCGTTGCCGAAGCATCTTTTAGGATAGAGAATGATGCTATATCACGCGGGTTGATATTGTCCAGCGAACGCTCCACACCATCTACCAAAATAAGAGGATTTGCATTACCAAAGGTAGAAATACCCCGTATCCATAGATCGGCCCCATCAAAACCCGGGAGGCCATCCCGTTGCACCCCGGTAATACCAGAGATACGGCCGGCCAGCATGGTGCCTATGTTTGAGACGGGCAGTTCCAGTTCCTCAGCTTTTATTGTGGATTGAGCCCCCACAACGCTGATCTTCTTTTGCTTGCCATAGCCTACGAGTACGACCTCATCAAGGGCCTGCGCGTCATTGGCCATTTGTACATCTATGCTGGTTTCCCCGTTTACTGGGATTTCGCTTGTCTTTAAACCTATATAGGAAAAAACAAGGATTGCATCTGGTCCACTTACCGTAATCTCATAATTACCGTCAAAATCTGTTTGTGCGCCCGTAGTGGTGTTTTTTTCAAGAATATTAACAGACGGGATGGCCAGCCCTTGAGTATCGGTTACGGTTCCTGTTACTACAATTGGATCTTGGGATTGAAGCGCAAATGCCTGATTCATACTTATAAAAGAAGCTAAAACGCATATCGTAAGACAATTACATTTTTTGTCAATAGCAGAGTTAAAATAAAGACCTTTGAGACTGGCCATAAACTTCATCAATCCATTTAAAAGGTATAGTTTTTTCATCCAGTAATGTCTTTTTACAAGTTTAACAATCATTTAATAAAAGTAAAATTAATAAAACGTTTTAGTGAAAACTAATAAAGTTTATATTCTTTTTAAGAAATAATACAAAAAATTTCCTTTTGATGCAAAAATTAAAATTATAAAATCTAAAAAAGATAGAGCATGTTAGCTTTCTATTAATTCACAAATGCAGAATGCAAATGTGATTTTCACTTAGAAAAGAATTTTAAACCTTAATAAAACAACCAGGAAATGTTTACAACCAAATCCTTCAACATAGAGCAGAGTGAATTTTGGCCTCTTTTAATAAATTTGATTTTATGATTGTAACTGAGTATTGAATAAATACTTATACCATATAATTAAGCATCGGAACGTAGGAGAAAAGTAAGTTTATGAAGTATAGGTCATATAGAATACAGCTGAGTAACTCTTAAATATACATTCAAACTACCCCCCTTTTATCTCATTAATAAGCGTAAAAGCCTGATTTACATAATTCATTTCAAGAAAGAGCGTGAAATAGTTTGAGGTGGAAAGAATTTCGAAAACGGGGATTCCCTCGTAGGCCAAAAGTTTAAAAATATAGAAATAAAGCCCCACCGTTTTTGAGTTATCCTCGGGAAGAGCGATACTTAGTGATGACAAGTCAGATTTTACAGTAACGCAGGTTTCCTTGGCAAAACAAGTTTTTACCATCTCGGTAAGATTATTTGAAACCAGAATATTGCTTTCATGAAAAGTGCTGGAATACGTGAAATAGGCCTTTGGGATATCTTTCACTTGATCCAGTAGTTTGCCTTGGCTGTCAAGAATGGTATTGCTATTTAAAAAAGTGAAATCGGTTATACCAGAGCGTACCACAATATCGCCCAGATCGCGCACTTGTTTTTCATTGATCCGTTTCTGGGGATAGTAGCGGCGCAGCGCCATAATGATCGAACCATTATTCACCGGCTTGCCCAGCATCTTTTCTATGCTGGATTGATAATCTTCCGCCAAAGCGGAATAATTGATGATTTTTCGCGCCAGTGCATCTTCTACAAAAGGCTGGTGTTTAATAAGTTGTTCCACGCAAGAAGCAATAGTCTTCAATGTTATATATTTAACAATTTGTACAAATTTATATATTTATGTTGAATTATTAGCGTACTCCTCACTTTGTCGCTAATTATGCTTCAAAATAAAAAATACTCATGGATGTTTTAAAATTTGGTGGCACCTCTGTTGGTAGCGCCTCTACAATCAAACAGGTCGTGCATATAATCAGCGACAGCTCAAATCCTAAAATCGTGGTTCTTTCGGCTATGTCTGGAGTGACCAATTTACTGGTGGGATTGCATCAGACCGCTATTGCACAGGATAGGGACGCAATGGAAAAAATCATGGAAGCCCTTACCGAAAAGCACCATCAGGCCATCAACGAGCTTTTTATGGATACTGCAAAAGGGAATGTACTGCAGGCCATTAATACAGATCTGGAGGCCATTTATAAAATTGCGCTTTCGCCCTTTAAACCTACCAGTTATGCCGAACTGGTCACCTACGGCGAAACGTTGCTCACCCGTATTTTTTCTGAATATCTTACCCAGCAGGGCCAGCAAAATGTATTGCTGGACGCAAAAACCTTCATGCATGTGGGTACTACCGAACATCCAAATTTAGACCGCGTTTCAAAACTTTTAAAAGAGCAGCTTGCGCAGCATCCACGTTCCTCGCTGTTTGTTACCCAGGGCTTTGTCTGCCTTGATGAAAATAAAGCGATAAGCACCCTAAAACGGGGCGGCAGTGATTTTAGCGCGACCATTATGGGCGCCGCCATAGATGCCGAAGCAGTACAGATCTGGACAGATATAGACGGGCTGCACAATAACGACCCGCGCTACGTGGAAGGAACCCGGCCCATTGAGCACCTTACTTATAATGAGGCTGCCGAACTTGCTTATTTTGGTGCAAAAGTTTTGCATCCGCAGACCGTGGCACCGGTTATAGACCGCGATATTTGTGTATGGCTGAAAAATACGTTTGAGCCACAGGCGCCGGGAACTAAAATATCAAACGAGTACCACAACCGTGGCTTAAAGGCCATTTCTGCCAAAGATGGTATAACCGCTATAAAAATAAGGTCTAACCGTATGCTGGGCGCCCATGGTTTTCTAAAGACAATTTTTGAAATATTTGACCGTCATGAGACTTCCATAGATATGATAACAACCTCAGAAGTCGCTATATCACTTACTATAGATGACGATAAAAACCTGAAGGCGATCGTGACAGAACTTTCGGTTATTGCGGAGCTTACCGTTGAGCAGGAACATACCATTATTTGTATTGTGGGCGAAAACCTAATTGCAGATCACGCTTCCTACAAAGCTTTTGGCTTGCTCAACAACTTGCCGGTGCGTATGATTTCTTATGGCGGCAGTGACAATAATATATCATTGTTGGTACCAAGTAAAGACAAGATTTCCGCACTGCAATACCTCAACGCCCAACTTTTTAAGCTACAGGGAGCA
>Ga0307487_1002875_pt1 | contig 10597 bp, 13 predicted proteins | sample CBIW12metaG_FD_203665 | JGI IMG/M metagenome (GOLD analysis project Ga0307487, IMG submission 203665) | Sea-ice brine microbial communities from Beaufort Sea near Barrow, Alaska, United States - CBIW 1.2 | ecosystem: Environmental > Aquatic > Marine > Coastal | place: USA: Alaska | collected... | reverse complement strand
GTTTTGTTTTAGGGTTAACCGTTCTCAAAATAAAGCTACAATTTTCAACAATCTAATTGTAAGGATGGTTCAAGCCGATAAAATACATCAGAAACAAATTGTAAGCAACTAACTACTGACCTCTATTAATTTATAACTATTGAACATTCAAACTCCAATTGTTCAGTGGGGATGTCCATTTTTTCTCGATATTCTTTGTGGCCAGGTTTACCAATTTCAATAGTGCCATATCATTAGTAAATGCTCCCCTGGTCGTCTTGGTGACTTTGCGTACCTGGCGATGGAACCCTTCTACGGCATTGGTAGTGTGATTATCTTTCTGATGAACTCGCGAGTAAAAGCCAAAGCACCCTGACCAACTATGTAGGTTGCCTGGCGCACATTTCCCTTCATTTCAAATGCAGTCCACTGGATCTGGATGAAGAACAAATTTACCTGCACGTATTAAAATCCCAGCACAAAACACCATCAGACAGTTTCTTTAAGCATACAGTTTACGGAGTTAGATATGCTTACCGTATCTACGGGATGAAAGGGATGCGGATCATGCTTTCCTCCATTGAACGGCTTCATAAACTTCCGGTGGTACTCAATGGTAGTGAGTGAGGCAACTGCTTTGGTTACACCCATTATGGTGTTGAAACAGGTGCAATTTGCATATTGCATTCATGGGGGCAAAATCTCTCCTTGCACCCACACATCCATTGCCTAGTGCCAGCAGCAGGATATTCGCTCAAAGGAACATGGAAACAAATAGGAACACAACAGAAATATCTCTATCCAATCTTTCAGTTGAGCGATACTTTTAAAGGTAAATTCCTGCATAGCATGAAGCGCGCCTTAAAATAGCAGGATCTTTTAATTGGGTTCAATACCGCTATGCAAGCAGCTTATAAAAAATCATGGGTGGTGCATAGCGAACCTTCAATGGCAAGTACTGAGCATGTTATCAAGTATTTGGGGCAGTACACGCACCGTGTGGCCATAAGTAACGATCGAATACTTGAAATGACCGATACACATGTTACTTTTATTGCCAAAGATTATAGGGATAAGGCAAAAAAGAAACCGATACGTCTTCCGGGAGTTGAGTTCTTGCACCGCTTTTGCCTGCATATTTTACCTAAACGCTTTGTGAAAATCCGTCACTATGGAATTTACAACCACACCACAAAACGAAATCTCAAACTTCAGTTTGTCCCTAAAGAATCGATTGTTGAAAAAATAATAGCGGGTAAAATTGAGAAAGAAACAGCCATTGAGTCCATAAAACGTCTAATAGGTTTTGATATTTCGAAATGTCCCAAATGCAAAAATGGCAGAATGAGCATTGTAAGGGATCTGCCCCGAATACGCTCTCCGAGCCGCCCTTTAAAAGAGTTGCTTCATACGTTTTTACAATAGGCGGTTTATTGCCTTCTGGCGGCTTCATTTTTATGAGCAGGGGCATGGTATTGCCTAAACTCTGCGATTTTGCAGGTATTTAGGCTGTTACTTAGTGAATTGGAGTCCTGATAAAATACTAAATCCCAAAATCCCTAAAAACCATCCTCGGTAACTCGATAAAAAAACACAGAAAACCCTCGATAAGGGCATAGAAATAAATCCTACTATTTTGGACGGGATGTGGTTCAACATGGACTCATCGCTGGGTCTTGCAGACCGCTCATAGTCCTATTTATTGTACAACGTGTTTTATTCAATTGTAATATTTAAAGCTGGTTTTTTTAATCTGATATTGTCGGCATTTATTAATTCAATTTTCTGAATACTTTCTGTCGAAACATCCTGTTCTTTATTCTCAATTAAATATCCATTTACGTAAATGTCATTTTCTTCGTTAAGTCCAAAAAATTCATTCAATTCTTTCTGTGTTTTGCTTTCGAAATTGTGAGGGATATCTGCTTTTATAATTCCTTCATTTTGTTTTTTGTCTATAAATAGATTTGTTTCACTCAATTTACTTTCTTTAAAAATATTTAGATTTAGAATATTCTCAGACGGAACTTTATTTAGGAGATCAATGTTTGCAATAATTGTATCATTTATTATCAAAATCGGGTTTTCAGAGTTTACAGCATAAAACTTATTATTCTGATTTTGAGCATTGGTTGATAATCCAATTGTTAGAGTCACAAATGCAATTAATATTGACTTCATTTCATTTTTTTAATGTTGTACAACTCGTTATATAAAGTCCAATGTACCCTTTTATCCCAATTTGTAACGGGATAAACGCATGTTTTTGTCTTCTTTACCGTTTTTAAGTGATCTCAAGTTACTGCATTTATCGGCAATAGTGTATCCGATTTCACTGGCTTAGTTTAACTTATAAAAATGGAGAATGGAAATTTAAAAGATCTGTTTAGCAAGAACTCAAAAGATGGAAGCATAGGATGGAACAAAACATTGGTCACGGGCAGATTATAAAGAGATTATACCGTTAAAAAGTTTTTTGGGTCGGGATGCATTTTGCGACGAAAAGGGAACAATTGATCCTGCGTTTTCCAGATCACTTTGGACAGTTGAATTCAGTGAAACATCAAATTCAACAGTAGTTTCTATTAAAACAAAATTTGGTGAGCTTTCTGATCTTGAAAAAATGCTTGAAATGGGTTTTAAAGAAGGATTTAAGGCTGCCCTGGAAAATCTTGACGAATTGTTGAATTCGGGGTGGAAACATTAAATTTTAAATTCGAATAAGAATATATTTAACTAATAGTGAATTAGTGGTTTAAAGAATATCTTAAAAAGTTTAGCCACGAATGTTGAAGTATATTTATTATAACCAGAAACAGAAAAATCCTGCTCTAGGGCAGGATTTTTCTGTTTATAAAATTTTTATACTATTATAAGTATACTTCTTTTGTGAAATTTTGACCGTTAACTTCTATTTCAATTCTATACTTTCCGGATGGAACATTAGAGAAATCAAGGGTTTTCTTTAAGACAAGTTCTTTACTATCTAAGTTTGCCACCAAAATTCCTGAGGAATCATAAATATTCATGACAGTTTTCTTTTCTAAAGAATTGGTCCAAAGAACGCGAATTTGTTTATCCTTAATTTCAAACCTAGGTTTAGACACAAAGCTGGATTATTTTTCAATATCCAAACCGGAATTGGTTTTAACAATAACGGTGGTTTGGATTCTAGATTCATTATCCAGATTCATATAATAAATCCCGTTTGGAACCAATTCCATATTAAAGGTCTTTTGGTAAGTTAAGTTCGTAGTTATACTATCCCTGAACAAGACTTTTCCAAATTTATCCTTTATCAAAAGGATATTTCCCTGGCTGCCGCCATTTAATTCTACCCTTAGATTTTGACTATCCAAAACCTTAATGTCTAAATCTTCGGCTGCTTGCATCATAGACCCTGTGTTAAGTAATAGTACTAACAAGGAAATTTTAAGTGCATTTTTCATAATTTTTAGTTTAAAGGTTTATACTCCAATTATTATGATACAAACTTACTTCAGATTGCAGAGTCCTAATACAATCAAATAACCTTATAAATGTTCTATTTTAACCCTGATCTTTTTATAAATTATTCTGTTGTGATAATTTAGCATATATTTGAGGTAATTTTGAAGATATTTCACGACTTAATCTTGATTACATTATTTCTGTTTAGAATATAATAATATGAAAACTGCAATAAAACCCAAATTCGAAAAAATAGTGCCGGACTTCGGAAGTTCATTTTCCTACCGGAACTATAATAAGAACCACCAGAATAGAAATCAAACCTTCTGGCATTACCATCCTGAGGTTGAGTTGGTTTATGTGAATTGCGGTTCCGGAAAAAGGCAAATTGGAAGTCATATTTCGCATTACAGGAAAGGAGATCTCATCCTGATCGGGTCAAATCTGCCACATTGCGGGTTTACGGACAGCCTTAGCGGAGATCAAAATGAATCCGTTATTCAAATAAAACCGGATTTCCTGGGTGCTTCCTTTTTTGATATTCCCGAGATGAAAAATGTAAAATCCCTCCTGGAAACTTCAAGAATGGGAATTGTATTTCACGGTGAGGATAAAAGAGCTATTGGCAAGGAAATAGAAGAATTAGATCAACTAAATAATTATGAAAAATTATTTGGCCTCTTAAAAGTTTTTCAACTTCTGGCAGAAGCAAAAAACTATACCATCTTAAATGCCCAGGGTTTTGTTCTTGAAGCAGAACTTCAGGACAGTAACAGGATCAATGTGCTCTTTAATTTCGTGAAAGAAGAATTTAAACGACCTATTCCCCTGGAAGAAATTGCTGGTATGGCCAATATGACCGTTCCTTCCTTTTGCCGATACTTTAAAAAAATCACGGGAAAAACCTTTATTCAGTTCGTCAATGAATACAGACTCGTGCATGCGTCCAAATTATTACATGAGGAGCAAATGAGCATTCTGGATGTTTGTTTTGAAAGCGGGTTCAATAATTTCAGCCATTTTAATAAACAGTTTAAAAAATTTACCGGAAAAAGTCCGTCTTATTACAGGAATGAATTAAAATATGTTGTTTCATAACATTTCCCTGGAATAAATAAAACAAACATCAATTGATAAATATAGCTTGTATAGTCATAGGGATATTTTTTTCTTTCCTTCGCATCCATTTCCGCAGGTATAAGGTTTATGCAAGGTTTGTGAATGAATACTCAGGTGTTGTTTATTTAGCAAAATATAACTGAAAGATCAAAATCAGAAGTGCAATACCAACAATGCTGGAATAAATAATTTTATTGTATTTCGCCAGCCAGTTGGGCAAATAAATGTCAAAATTGTCTTTTTGAGAAGTAGAATACTTACGTGCAATCAATGTAATGGGGCACATTGTTTTAAAAACCAGCAATACAATTCCTTCCAAAACCAGTAATTTAATGCAGATCCATACCCATTTATCAATTTTATTTACGATTACAGCGTATAACAAATAAAATATCACAAAATTAAAAAACAGCCAAATAATAGTATGGGTAATTTTGATCACTATAAGTTTTGGATCTTCTCTCATTAAATTAGTATTGAGTATTGGGTATTGAGTATTGAGTGAAATGAATTTTGAAAAGTACGAATTGTACAAATTAAAACCAATTACTCGGAAATTATTGTTGTTGCCATTCCTTTCTAAATCCTGAGGAGAGGTGGAAGAACTAAATAAATAATCGGTTTATACTTATGATTTTTTGCACGCGTCACCCCTTGTCGTCATCTCCCTTTATATTCATAAAACAAATCAAAATCTTATGCCCAAACTCGAGATCATTTTAAACGAAGAACAGTACCAACACATTCAGGAAGAACTAAAATATGGTGGCAGGACCACGCTTTCCGAAGAAACCTTTGGCGGATATGAACTAACCCTGCACATCGGCGTGCCCGATATTTACACCTATCTGGAAATGAACTTTATCAACAGAATAGATCTGGGTGAAGTGGAATGGAAATTTAGTTCCCGGAAAGAGTCTAAAGAGAGCAACGGCCATTGACCATAGGCAGGGGAGGAGTATAGTATAAAACTATCTTAATGAACTACCTAGATGCAAGCATCCGAGGAATCAAATTCCAAAAAAAAAACAAATTCCAAATTCCAAATTCCAAATTCCAAAAAAATGAAATACGATGCAAGCATCGGGGAAATGAACTACCTCGATGCAAGCATCCGAGGTATCAAATTCCCCAAAAAAAACAAATTCCAAATTCCAAAAAAAAAATAAAATACGATGCAAGCATTGGGGAATTAAACCCTAAGAGATTAAAATATTAAATGATAAAATGGGAAGTAGATTTCTTTAAAGGTTTGTAAAAGAAGGAAGGTCTTGAAGAATTAATGAGGTTCGAAATTGTTAAAAATCCTTTTTGGACTGCGTTCTTCCGGAAGAGGGTTTTAGAAGTTTTAAAGTTGAAAAGGAATATAATCCCTGATTTACAATTTCGAATGAAAAGCACTTGATTTTCATGGTAACACCCACTTTCAATTTCGGGGATTTCAGAAAATTGACCGGCAATCGATGATATAGTTTTTCTGGAGGTAAATTTGTTTTGCGTTAGGGATTGCAGCGGTATCCTTTTTTGCCAATCAGGGCAAAAAAGATATAGCGGAAAGCCCGACCCTTGGGTAACGCCCTAAAAAAATAAATTGGCACAATTAGCTTAAGCCTTAATTTCTTTTATTAAATCGTCATAAGTGTAAAATGCTTTATCCATTTGGTCTTTATGATATAACAAACTAACGCGGATAGCTTTTAATCCTGTTACTGCCTGTAAATCTTGTAGTTCAACTATTTCTACATCTGTATCTAAGTAGTTTTTTGATTGTAAAAATTTAATATAACGCAGGTACTCCAGCTCGTCTTGTTTTTGAGAATAAATAATACTAATTTTTCCTTTTTGGGTTACACGCTCTTTTGTTCCTTTTATAAAGGCTTTGTCTACACGTTTTTTTACAATTTCATATCTCGCATTATAGGTGCCATCAACATCAAACTGCTTTTCATCCATTCTAAAACTTATGGACAATGGTTGACTGAATACTAAAATCATAGAAGCAACATCTAAATTAATGGGGAAATTAGGTTGCATTTGGTAATAGGTGTTTTCCATTTCGCACATAACCTGAAGCTGCCACAATCTTAAATTATATAAATACAAGGGGTTAAAACCATCTTCCTTTGTAATAGATTCACCTATGTACATATTGTGTTCAACACCATCTGTTTTAAAGCGTTCAAAATAATGCGGATACATGTTTTGTGCCTTTACCTGCTTTTTATCCAAAATGGATGCCATTTTTTTGTTGATACTTGAAATAGTATCATCGTAATTTTTTCTGTGCTTATATAAAGCACCCAGCTTGGCATCAATAGTTTCCTGATACCCATCAATAATTAAATTTAGTTCTTCGAATTTTGATAAATGTATCAATAAAGGATTAATGTCATGCTTTAAAAATTCAGAAATCTGCTGCTCACTATCTACTTGAAAATGAGCGTCTAGTCCTTCTAAATAAGTGTTTATCTGAAATATAAATTGTTCATATATTGGCAGTGGATCTTTTTGTAAAGCATTTTCCAGAATAGTTTTTAAACCATTAAGTTGTAATTTTAAATCTTGTTGTGTTGCCCAATTTCTGGCTTCAGAAGATCCTTTAATATCTATTTGACCATACAACGGATAAATATCCTGAAATGAAATTTTATTAAATGCTACCTGGTTTCCTTTAAGTTGTTCTTTAATAAAAATTTTAGCTTCTTTTTCAAATTTCCAATAAACACTCGGGTGGATAGACGTGCATTCTTGTTGAATAATGGCTTCTATCAAATTTTCCTCCTCCTTCTTTGAGCGTAAAACTGAAGAAACTATATATGGCATTACGTCTACCAATTTATTTGCAATGATGCTATTAAGCACTTTTGGTCTATCGGAAACTATTTCTAAAATTCCAAGCAACACATTATCATCTGCAATAGGAGCCAGAATAACACTCTTGATACCTTGATTTTTAAAGGTTTCCATTTGCGGAGCTTTCCCCTTGGCTAATTCATGTTTTTTATCAACATCAGAAATTGCATAGAATTTTTTTTCGTTGAGCAATAGGTCATAGGACCAACCACATAAAGTACTTTTACAAGGCTTAGTCTCTTTATTATCTAATAAAAAACTACGCATGCCAGAACCGTAAACTGGCTCAAACGTATCGTCTTCCTGATTATAAACTGAGAATCCTACACGGATGTCCTTTATGCCTATAAGGGAACGAAAAACTTCCTGAAAGCCTTCCATAAAATTTTCGTCCTTGTGTTTTTCTTCTCCAATTAAATTCGACTTGACATTTGAAATGGACTGATCGTCTGTAACATCAAAAATATTCGATATGACAAAACCTTTGAATATGTAACTATTGGATGGGAATTTTTCTTTCCAAAGTGCTATATTATCGAAATTATCCAGCAGTTCATCATAATCTTCCTGGGTTATTTTTATAGCTTTTTCTGTTGGTGTTATTTCGCAAAAATCGGCATTATATAAAATTTTATAATAGCGTAAAATATCATTTTCGTCAGGGATTTCGTATAAGAAAGGCCGTTTTACATTCAGGTTATAGCCATAACAAAAACTTAATATAACGGTACAAGCTATAATATAGGTATCGTCTTCCGGCATGTTTTTAATTTTCAAAACAAAATCATCACCAGCCTTTTTAATAATGTTTTTAAAACGGTTTGAAGAATTAAATATTAAATTTTGAAATGGAACAGATGCGGTCTTGATTTCATTATTGGTCAATAAGGGGCTGAAGGCGTCTTGAAGAATAACTTGTATAGGCGTTTTATAGATTTCAAGCAACGAAAAATCTGTAAAGCCTTCTCTTAATTCAGGATATGGTTTCTGGATTTCTAAAATTCGTTTAGCTTTCGCCGCAATAAATTCATCATCACTATTAGAAAGTACCTCGTAAGTTTTAAGAAGTTCATTAAAACTTATTTTTAAAATCATAGGAGATTCAAGATGCTCGTATTTGTCCATGCCACAAAATTTAAGAATCGCAAAAATACGATTAATTTGATCAGTCTCTATTTTATCAAATTTATTACAAAATAATTTATACCATTTACCATTTGAATTTGATGCAATAAAACACCAGTTATTCCTTTCTGTTTTATTACAAAATTAAACAGTAACCAAGACTATGCTTTAGTTTTCTAATTGCTGCTTTTCCCATTTCCACCAATTTCAAAGTTGCCATTCCTGCCATAGAGTGACCAATAATTAATGGTTTTTCAGGTAGGGTATTTATTAATTGAACAATGTTATTTACAACATCAACAAACCTCGTTTTCACAAGGTCAGGATGAACTTTTGCTCTCAGATTAGCAGGATTGCCTTCATGTCCAGGATTTGCAGGTGTATAAACTTTATAACCTTTTTGTTTAAAGTAGCTTTTCCATTCTGCCCAACTGGTATTATTCACAAAATTCCCATGAATGAGTCCGATTGTTTATGATACTGCCAAAATTGTTAGGTTTTGAAGTTGGTTTCCGGTGTTTGTCCAGGCTATTGAAGCAAGTTAAAAGCTATATTTTTTTTACAAAATCCTAAAATATTGATGTTATTCAAGAAATTAATAGAAATTTTTTGTGTGGGGAATTGCGTACAAGCCCATTACGGAATTTCAGTCGACACAAACTAGCAGTAAAAAGCCTTTTTTCACCCCTTAGGTAGAGGAGCTTTTTACGCCAGATTGCTAAATGTTCGAGGCAGTCATAGGTCATTTTATGATTAATCTACATTGCCACTTAGCTTTTAATAAATGCTAAAATATCAGCATTGATTGTAGCAGCTTCCGTCGTTGGCATTCCATGAGGAAATCCCGGATAAGTAATCAATTTGCCATTTTTTAAAAGTTGTGCAGCTTTTATCGCAGTTGTAGCATAAGGAACTATTTGGTCGTCTTCCCCATGCAATACAAGTACCGGTACATCAACACTTTTAAGATCTTCCGTAAAATTGGTTTCAGAAAATGCTTTTATGCAATCATATTGAGCCTTAATGCCTCCCATCATACCTTGACGCCACCAATTCTCCTGGATTCCTTTTATTATTATAGCTCCTGTCCTGTTATAGCCATAAAACGGAAAAGTAATGTCTTGATAATATTGTTGCCTCTGGTTAGCGGTATTAAAACGTATCTCATCAAATACTGCTAACGGAACACCCTCAGAATTATTTTTATCAATAATCATATAAGGTGTTATGGAGCTAATTAGCACGACTTTCGCTACAAGGCCCTTCCCGTGTTTTGCCACATAACGAATTGCTTCGCCCCCGCCGGTTGAATGACCTATATGTATGGCATTTTTCAAGTCTAAAAATTGAGTCAGTTCCGCTACATCTGCTGCATAGGTATTCATATCATTGCCGTCGAACGTTTGGGTAGAACGTCCATGTCCTCTGCGATCGTGTGCAATAACCCTAAAGCCTTCATTAAGGAAAAACATCATTTGTGCGTCCCAATCATCAGCCGATAATGGCCAGCCATGATGAAAGAAAATTGGCTGTCCAGTTCCCCAATCTTTGTAATAAATTTCGACCCCGTTTTTTAATTTAATTGTACTCATAGTTGTGAATTTAGTAATTGATAAATCTTTTTGAGGCGTTCACCTTTGGTCTTACCAGCCACAGAATTTGCTCCGATGGCTATAGGAGAACGATGAATTACTGTAAACCGTTTTATATTATTTTCATTCACCCAAGAACCAGGAAATATGGGTACATTCCGAACAAACATAGCATTTAGCACTTCGGTTAGCCCAATCAAAATTAAAAAAGGTAGCAGTTGCCGTGTTTAATTGAGCTTCTCTCATCCAAAAACGATTGTGGTTGCAGATCGGACATCTCAATTCATGTCCCTTTATCTCAACGGTTTGAGGGGCTGTCTTTTTCTTTGCTCTCATAATTAATTATTAAATAAATTCTAAGTTCAAGTAATAAGTGCAAAACTAATATTTAAAACTCTTGGGGCTCGCCCCAAGAGTTTTAGGACCAATTGTTATATTAGTCTTGCATGAAAAAATACAATCAATTGACCCTCCACCAA
>Ga0307487_1002873_pt1 | contig 10599 bp, 9 predicted proteins | sample CBIW12metaG_FD_203665 | JGI IMG/M metagenome (GOLD analysis project Ga0307487, IMG submission 203665) | Sea-ice brine microbial communities from Beaufort Sea near Barrow, Alaska, United States - CBIW 1.2 | ecosystem: Environmental > Aquatic > Marine > Coastal | place: USA: Alaska | collected... | reverse complement strand
AAAAATTAAATAGAATAAGATAAATGGATAGTAATCTGATACAAATCAATTCGGATGTTTACGACAAATGTAAACTTGGAATTTCTGGATTTAAAATCGAAGTAGAAAGCAAAGAATATAATGCCTGCAGTTATGAACTAAACGGAAGTAATATTATAAGTAGAAACGGAAAAATAACCCCTAAAAAGGTTGGTCAGTTCGTGACATTCTGGAAACGAAACGGGAACGGACCAATTGAACCGTTTAACGAAAAAGATACTGTAAACGTCCGGACTGAAAAGGAATTCGGACAATTTGTTTTCCCAAAATCTATTTTGATTAAAAAAGGAATAATCTCAACTGCCAATAAAGAGGGAAAAAGAGCATTCCGGGTATATCCAACCTGGGATATAGCTATGAGTAAACAAGCAGAACGAACTCAAAAATGGCAACTAAAGTATTTTTATGAAATTAACGATTCAATAAACTTTAATAAGGTTGCCGAATTGTATAAAGCTGAATAAATGTGGCCTTAACACCAGACACAACCTGGTACCAGTAAATAGCGGACAATTGAGTGAAAAGTGATATTTTAGAGACCGACTAACAAATAACAAAGCCCATAAGAACGCATTCCTAGTTTTCGATCCCTTTTTAGAAATGGCTCCGGAGTTTTTTTATCTATTTCTGGCTGCGGTATCAAGATATTTGAGGCTTAGGGTAGGAAAATAATTTCATTAAAACATGAATAACATGAAAAAAGCAATGGACAATAAAATAAAACTACCTGAAGAACGAACTAAAGAACTACTTAAAATATTTCAAATCCGGTTTGAGAAAAATATAATCCGCCATAAAGGTCTTGATTGGGCAAATATAAAAAGCAAGCTTGAAGCAAACCCTGAAAAATTATGGTCGTTGAATGAAATGGAAGAAACAGGTGGTGAACCGGATGTAGTTGGCCAGGATAAAAAAACGACCGAATACATTTTTTACGATTGCTCACCAGAAAGCCCTAAAGAACGCAGAAGTCTTTGTTACGACCTGGAAGCCTGGGAATCTAGAAAAAAAAACAAACCCCAAAACAACGCGATTGGAATTGCGGCCGAAATGGGTATTGAACTTCTAACTGAAGTACAATATCGAGAATTACAAAAACTGGGAATATTTGACCTAAAAACTTCAAGTTGGATCCTAACTCCTACAGATATTAGGAAAAAAGGTGGTGCTCTTTTTTGTGATTTCCGTTTTGGTCATGTCTTCGTATATCATAATGGAGCAGAATCTTACTATGCCGCAAGAGGATTTAGGGGCTCAATAAGAGTTTAATGAATAGAAAAAAGGCCAGTTGCCAACAAGTATAAGCCTAATACAGACTGACAACTTAAAATTGAAGCTATGGTATTTAAAAAAATTAAAGATATAATTGAATCACTTGATGTTACGATTATATCTAATGACCAATAATTCATTTTGCAACCCCTTTTTGAATATAATCAAACCAAAATATCAAGCCAACAAGAGAGTTAATGCTCAATTTTAATTGCGCACAATATTCAAGGAGAAGTCATTTGTCTCAGGGTTGGGTACAAGCACTTTGTTATCTAATTGTAGGAAAAGGGCGGTTCCTACACAACTAACAAACGAAAATCCTTTAAAAATTTGAACTAAAAAATCCCGCCAGGATTACCTGAACGGGATTTTAAAATTTAAGATAACAGTAAAGAAAGTCGCCTCACAGATTCAAATCAAAATGCGAATACATAAGTTCAAATTTTACGAAAGGCTTATTTGTTTTCCAAGTTATAGGGAGATCAATATGCTTTTTCTTCTCCCCTAATGCCGTTTAAAATTGTATAATAGATAATTTTAATATCAAGCAATAGGCACCATTTTTCAATATAGAAAACATCCATTCTAACCCTGTTTATAATATCGGTCTTTTTAATAATTTCTCCTCTATAACCTTTTATTTGTGCCAAACCGGTGACTCCGGGTTTCACAAAATGCCGGACAAGGTATTTATCCACGGAGGTTTCGTACTGGAGGGTATGAGTTTGCATATGAGGCCTTGGGCCAACTACACTCATATCCCCTAAAAACACATTAAAAAACTGGGGTAGCTCATCAATACTTGTCTTCCTGATAATGCTGCCAATTTTAGTGATCCTGCAATCGTTTTTTGTACACATCGAACGATCTGCATCTTGATTAGGAGTCATTGATCTGAATTTATAACACCAAAAAACCTTTTTATTGTACCCATGCCTTCGTTGCTTAAAGAACACCGGCCCTTTAGATTCCATATTTAGCAAAATAAATAATAAGGGAGTTAACCAGGAGAGTATTAAAATAATTACCAGTGTGGAAAAAATAATATCGAATCCCCTTTTACCTACCCTGGCCAAATCGGAATCCAGGGGGGATTTTCTCAAATTAAGAACCGGGATCACTCCAAAAAGTTCTATTCCCATAGCCCGGGTATAAACATCTTTATTGTCAGGAATTATTTTTAACTTTTTAAAATTATTATCAGCGAAATTTATCAGGTGTTTAATTTCAGTTGCGGAAAGCTGTGAAGCAGTACAATAAATTTCATCAATACTATTTTTGATAATGTATTTACATGAATCTTCAATTGGCCCCAGGTATGTTGCACAATCGGACTTCTTGTTATCAAAATAGCCCTTATATCTATAACCCAGTTCAGGCATATTGAACACCTGTTGCATTTTTTTTAAATTTTTATCATTTCCCACGATTACAACATTCACAAAATTTCCTCCTTCTAATCTATAAACCTTCACGATCATATGAAACACCCATCTGCTGAAACTTATGCCAGCACTTATTATAATAAGAACATATAGCTGATATTCAGGTGATAAACTGGAGATATCCTTAAACCCAAACAAGGCAAAATAGGCAAGCCCAAAAATTAAATATTGATAAAATAATTTGTGAAAGCTGGATCTAAATCGTTCATTTCTCCCGATAGGATAAAAGTTTAGACCATAAGAAATAAGCAGCCAAGACGAATTATAATAGGCAATACTTGAATAATCCAAATAAGTAACCGGAGTTAAAAAGTATAAAACAAGGTTTATTATGGTTAGATGCCAACCAATGGATAATGGAATTATTAAAGACGACCTTTTCATTTTTCAAGAAATTAAAAATTATAAAAAAGAATGAATCCGGGGAAATACGAGTAGGGTCATAAAAAATTATATATTGAGAAAAAAGGGAACAATCATTTAATGGAAATCCTGAAAACAGGTTCCTTATTCAATTATTAAAATTTATTGTTTGGACCAGAATGACTCATTACCTCTTCAATTTTGCCTGTCCCAATATAAAGGAACAGTCAAAATTAAACCGGTAGTATTTAAAGATACCTGAGGGTACAATTGAGATTGAGTAGTTCTATCTTTTTAACTTAAGAAATGCTCAATCGTCTATTGTGATTTTTTAGATGCAGTTCTACCTGTTAAGAAGGAGCCTAAAAGTCTGAATTCCTTTCTGGCTTTCCAGACGCAATAGATACAAACCATTTGCTAATTGGGATCCATCGAACTCCTGAGTGTATTGAACTCCAGATTCTGCCTGACCCTGTTTCAGTAAATAAATATAGGCACCTTGTGAATTATAGAGGCTCAGGGGATATCGGATCAATTTTTAAAGCAGGCTTATAATTCGGTTGCATTTAAAATTAAATTACAAACCTTTGTTTTCAGTGCTTCAATGGTTCCACAGGTAACCAAAGTTCCATATCCTGAAAGCTATAAATAACCAGATTATATTATAGCTTATTAATACCAGGTAATCCAAGGAAGGCTCGGTTGCTAACATTAAGAAAATACCGTCAATAATAAATAAATGCACAAGCGCCAAAAAACTCATTAGAGAAGTTGATGTTTTCATATTTCTTATATTTAATAATTAATAATTTTCAAATAAACATCTCAAATTCTACGGTTTCGTAAAATATTCAGATGGAAGTTAATTCAAGAAATTTGAGGGAACCAGACGACTTTTCGTCAAATCATAAAATGGAAATTCCTTAATAAGGTAGGGGGGAGATACAATCTAAAACACGACGGTTTTTTAAAACAATATTGTTAATCAAAAAAACTAAGTGGGGTGAATTTTTCCAGGCTTTGAAGTGAGGAAAAGCTTATGGAGTATGTGTTTAATAAACACAAAATTGTCTATTGAAGATAGAAAATATTTATTCGAAAACCAATCCTAAGGATAAAAATTTTCTTAAAAAATACATTTTTTGAGGCAGAAGAACCAATTGCCTTTTTGTGAGCTCATTAGGTATATAAAAAGGATAAAAATCTATTATTTCAATCAAATTTAACCCGGGTATTAATAGCTTTTAAGTATCTCTATTTTTTGAATCATTTGGAGTTCAGATTCAAAATATCTAATTGTTTTTGACAATCCCTCTTTTAGTTGAATTTTTGGCTCCCAGGAATCCAAGTGTTTTTTTGCCAGTGAAATATCCGGTTGTCTTTGTTTAGGATCATCCTGTGGCAAAGGTTTAAAAATGAGTTTAGAGGATGAATTAGTTAGATCCAGGATAGTTTCGGCCAATTGAAGCATTGTAAATTCATTTTGATTCCCAAGGTTCACCGGGCTCGTAAAATCATTGTCGGTTCTCATCATTCGAAGTATCCCTTCCACTAAATCATCCACATATTGAAATGAACGGGTTTGTTTTCCACTACCGAAAATACTAATATCCTCCCCCTTTCAGACACAACGTAGGTAGTTAAACTTCTGTGATATTTTTCTACAGAACAATGTGAATTTTCTACACTTTTTTCCTGCTTCGGTTTAAATTGAACACAGTGTATTAATTGAATTCATTCTGAATATCCTATGACTACTATATATTATTTTTTTTAACATTTCATTATGAATTTCGGTATATAATTAGCTTTGTAAAAAGAAGAAAAACCTTACAATAAATTCAATATGAAATTGATTAAAAAAATTTATCGGTTCATTAACTTTTTTATCGACGATAATATTATTCCGATCAAATATTGAAATAAAGTTTGTTAATATGCCCCTATCCCCAAACCCCTATGAAATTTTTCCCCCTAGTACTATTGGTACTGTTACCCCTATTTTGTAAAAGCCAGACAACTTCGAACAAAATTCCAGAAAATAATAATTTACACTCCTCGATTAACGTAACAGGTGGGGATATTTCTAGCGAAGCAGGCAGTGTTTCTTATAGCATAGGTCAGTTTTTCTATTCATCTCAAAATAGCGATAAATACTTTGTTACAGAAGGTATACAACAACCTCTTATAATTTCCATAACACCAATAGACTTAAGTGAAGAAAATAGCTTCAAAGTAGCAGCTTATCCAAACCCAGTTGCAAACTATTTTACAATAGAAACTTCCCGTGTACCTCCATAATTTATTTAATCAAAACCGTGTACTGTTAAAATCGTTACTATCGGTAGACCAAATTACAGGTAAATTATCCTGGCTTATGCCAGTATAACCCTCTTGTAACATTAGAATAAATAATAACAATCCCTAATTTATATTTATAATGAAAAATCCCCTAATTATATTAATTTTACTTTTATCAATATTTGCTTGTGCTCCAGAGGATGCTATATTAGAGCAACAACTTACTTCCTTTGACACCCCAGAATCTATTAATTTAGAATCGAATCTGGATACGGATAATTTACTTACCGTCGAATATTTTGAGGATCCAGCACTCCTGGATCCTAATTACAGCAATGAATGGTGGCAGGCTTTTGCCTATGAAAATTCTTTTCAGGTAGAAGAAACCATCAAAAGAGCGGGAAACTTTTCCGGTCGGTTTGAAATAAATAGTACCGATCCAAAACAATCAGGTGGTATCCGGGCAGAAATGACGCAACGCCTGGACCTTCTTGGTAAAGAAAGATGGTATGGATTCTCCCAATATTTTCCAGCATCCTATGTCTCTGATTCTACCCCTGAATTAGCAGGACAATGGCATGATCAGCCTGACGCAGGAGAAAGTGCCGGTAGAACCCCTTCAAATTTTATAATGATTAGGAATAATAGATTCATATGGTACCTATCATGGGACGCCGATGCAATAACATACAATAATTCACCTGATCGCTTTATGGAAATTGATCTAGGCCCTGTTCCCAAAGATCAATGGATAGATTGGGTAGTGCATATTAAATTTGCCTATGACAATACGGGTATTCTTGAGGTATGGAAAAACGGGGAAAAGGTCATTGACCGCCCCAATCTACCTAATAGCTATAATGATACTAAACTTCCTTACTTTAAGCTAGGAATTTACAAGTGGGATTGGAATGGCAGTAGTGTAAACCAGAAAGTAATGTATTGGGACGAAGTAAGGATGGGTGATGTAAATAGCAATTATGATGAAGTAAAACCTAGTGGGTATTAATTTTTAGAGGACTATAACGAAAAGTGTGTAGCGGGATAATTTGGAAAATCTAACGGTTTTCTTCGAGTTTCCCTTGGAAATCAGTCAGGGCAGCCTTTGCAGCTTCTTTATTTGGCGCATATGAGCTGGGATTTTTATCTAATGATATTTTTGTTTGAATTTTTCTTCGAATATTCTCTTCACTTACCATCTTTAGATTTTTGATTGACTCCCAATATCTTCCTAATTGTAGTTTAGTCCTAACAAATGCTGCACTACCGTATGAAAAACCATATCTAGGTATCTCAAGTGGACAAACATCAATTGAAAGATTACGTGATTCAGTTGAAAATGCTAGCCTAATTCCATTTTCCTTTAAGTATGTAACTTCTCTATTATTATAATCTAAATTTGGTGTGCCATTGGGGTAAGCAAAATAGTGGACTTTGTCATCTATAATAGCTTCTAAGTCAAGAATAGATTCCGTTATTTCCTTTTTACTTGTCTCATTGTCTTCATTTCTTAATATTGGATGGTTTTGTGTATGCGCTCCAATTTTTACAATTTTACTCTCATGAACTTCTTTTAGTTGTTCAATACTCATATTGTATTTTTTTTTAGACAGCACGCCATATTGCTTTTTGTATGCATTAATTATTTTCCATATATCTTCTATCTTACAATTTTTCAAGATACTCTCATTGGAATACTCACTTAAGTCATTATTGTAATTATTAGAAATGATTTTGTTCAGTTTGGTCTTATCAAAATCTCTTATTTCCTGAAACCAAAAGTTTTGATTATTCATTATGATTTTAGGAGAAACAAATAATATTACAGGTATCTGATATTTTAGTAATATTGGGAATATTACGTGATAAAATGAAACATCTCCATCGTCAACAGTAATAAGGCAAGAATTTCGTAATTTTATTGTACTATACAAATATTCCTCAACTTTTTCTGCATCAATAATTTGATACTTTTTTTTAAGAATTAAGATAGTTTTTTCAAACCAATCTTTATCATACACATCATGAAAGTTGATAACCTTATTAGCCATTTATTTTTGTATTAATGCTTTCTGGATCTTTTAACGTTTCCGTATTCCTGGGGATCTGGATCTGATTTTCATCAAAAGAACTACGGACCTTTTTGGAAAAAACTATTATGAATATTGCCACTCATGGATTTTAGAACTGTCTGAAGAGATCATCGTTAAATGAATCTCTTTTTTCATACAGTGTAGATTTAAAAATCTAACAAAAACAATTTTTAAGATAGTCCCTTAAAAACCGGAAGTGAAAAAATCAGCCATAAATATCAAACAATTTATTTATTATTCTGGTTGAAGTTTTACCATCCCACATTTCAGGCATACCTCCCTTTTTCCATTCACCATTATTTAATTTCTTTATATAAGGAGGTATATTATTAGGATCTACTCCTACTAACTCATTTGTTCCAATAGTTATGGTTTCAGGTCGTTCGGTAGAATCACGCAAAGTAATACAAGGTATTCCCAGAGCTGTGGTTTCTTCTGTTATACCCCCTGAATCTGTTATCACGCATCGCGCATTTTTAACCAAATAAATAAATTCTAAATAGCCCAAAGGATCCATTTGCGCTAACTTCATATCTCCATAAGAAATTTCTTCAATTACTTTTTTTGTTCTGGGATGCACCGGGAACAAAACTGGATATGGATCTGAACTTCTTAAAATGACATCAAGCAAATTTTTTAAATTCTGTGAATCATCGACGTTGGCAGGACGATGTAGAGTAACTAAAAAATATTCATTTTGTTTTAGGTTATTTTTCTGCCAAATTGGAGGTTGGATCAAATTTTCAATATTCTGGTACAATGTATCAATCATTGTATTTCCCACTAAATGAATTCTATCTTCCGGAATTCCGTTTCTAATTAAATTAGAGTTTGCTAACTGTGTAGTAGTGAAGAAATGATCACAAATAGAATCAGTGAGCATTCTATTAATTTCTTCTGGCATTCTCTGATCTCCCGAACGGATACCAGCCTCTACATGAACAACATTAATACATTCTTTTTTAGCGGTAATGGTGCAAGCCATCGTAGAGGTAACATCTCCAACAACTAAAACAACATCAGGCCTATGAAGCTGGATCTCTTTTTCAAAACCAATCATAATTACAGCTGTTTGCTGGGCTTGGGTTCCTCCACCAGCACCCAGGTTTACATTAGGCTCCGGGATACCTAATTGCTTAAAGAAATCGCCGCTCATTTTTTTATCATAGTGTTGGCCGGTATGGACCAGTCTATACTTAATTTTATTATTTTTTTCGTTGAATACATCAATTGCTTTAATGATTGGGGCAATTTTCATGAAGTTTGGCCGGGCTCCGGCAACGATAGTTATATGCATAGATTCGTTTGTTTTAGGATATATATTTGATCGTTAATATAGCTTAGGAGCTTGTAAAAAACTTTTTGCAGATATAAAAACAACCGATATTTCTATTAATCCAAAAAATTCATCAATCATTTCCTATATTATTTTATAAGTTTAGCACGATGCATTTTAGGAATTTAGACGTTCTTTTAGCACCATTAGTATAAACTTACTATTCCCAACAAGATAGCGTTTCCACATTCTTTTAGGTTCTTGTAGAAAACGATAATACCATTCTAATCCAGCATTTTGCATCCAAACAGGAGCTCTTTTCACTCTTCCCGAAACCACATCAAAGCTTCCCCCTACCCCCATAATAAAATTAACATTATGAAGTGTCTTTTTATTCCTGTAGAGAAAATTTTCTTTTGTAGGCGAACTTATAGCTACAAATAAAATATTAGCTCCACTTTTAGAAATGTGTGCTGCAATTTCACTTTCTTCCTTTTCATCAAAATATCCGTTGCGATACCCAGCGATTAAATCAGGAGAAAACTCTTTGGAATATTTTTTCACTACAGATTTTACCACCTCTTCTTTTGCCCCTAGAAAAAAGATTTTATATTTTTTAATATGAGAAACTTTCACAAGATTTTCCATTAGATCGATTCCAGCTACTCTTTCTTTTAGCGGTTTCCCCAAAAATTTTGAAGCCCATACCACTGCCTGCCCATCTGCATTGATTAAATCGCTTCTGTTAACGCTATTTTGCAATTCCAAATCTGTTTGCATGGCTACTATTTTTCCCGCATTTACAACCACATGATGGATTTGTTTTTTATCACGAATTGCCCTTTCTATTTTTTCAAGAGTTTCTTGAGCGCTTAGATTATGGATTTTGGTATTGAGGATTTGAATTTTATCCATGGTGTTTTAAATTTTTTAAAGATTTGAGAATATTTTTTCTTCAAATAGAAATTCAATATTATAACGCTACTCTTATAGCGGAGTTCAAGTAAGTTTAATGTAAAGAAGGTAAGGTCTCGACCCCGCTCGATCTGACAAGAATTTTAGATTTTTATGAATTTTTGTAATCACTACTGTCTCCCCGAGCGAAGTATAGGGGAAAAAAAACCAAAGTTCAAAGTTCACAGTTGCGAATTGGCCAATCCTGTTAGCTGTATAACACAATCAAAGTAATTGTCTCCCCGAACGAAGTCGAAGGGTTGGTTCATGAACAAATTTTTATTTAAAAACAGGACCCAACTCTACTCGACCATTCATTTACAATTTTATAAAAATGGAAAACCTTGAAATTTGCAGTGTTTAATACCGTTGTTTTTTTGTTTTAAAACATTTGTATAAAAAAACAGCCAGTTCCAGCTTTTCATTTTTGTAATAAGTCCATTCCCCATTATACTGTAATTTTTTACCCCGGGAGGAATTTTTAAAAACATAAACCGAATCTGTTGCATGATCACTTGGAGGGATCCTTGCAAAATCGAAATATAGAAATTTTTCAGATTTCAACTTCTCAAAAATAGAATCCAGAATAAAAAAAGCTGCCCCGCACTCCCTGGCAGTCTGAGAGTTGACCGAAAATATATTAGTACAATATGGGTGGTTACCATGATTAATACTAGCCGAAATGGGATTATTAGCCTGATCGTAAACAATAAAAGTTCTAATGCCTTCAGATTTTAAAAGTCGGGATAAACTGATCTCTTCCAATTCAAAATTCAATCCCTTCAATTCTTTGAGCTCTTTAAATAATGAAACAATAGCCTTTATTTCTGTTGGTTGAATGGATGTTATTTCTTCA
>Ga0307487_1002871_pt1 | contig 10612 bp, 9 predicted proteins | sample CBIW12metaG_FD_203665 | JGI IMG/M metagenome (GOLD analysis project Ga0307487, IMG submission 203665) | Sea-ice brine microbial communities from Beaufort Sea near Barrow, Alaska, United States - CBIW 1.2 | ecosystem: Environmental > Aquatic > Marine > Coastal | place: USA: Alaska | collected... | reverse complement strand
CTACGTCAAGCGCACCCGCAGCGACAACTACCGCAGCCAGCACCGCGGCGGCAAGGGTGTCAAGGGCGCCCAACTTCGTGCGGATGACATCGTCGACCACTTATTCGTTACGACCACCCACCACTGGTTGCTGTTCTTCACCAACACCGGTCGCGTCTACCGGGCGAAGGCGTACGAACTACAAGAGGGCGGTCGCGACGCCAAGGGCCAGCACGTTGCCAACTTCTTGGCGCTGCAGCCCGGCGAAGAGATCGCACAGATTCTTGACATCCGTGACTACCAAACATCGACATACCTCGTGCTCGCAACGCATAGGGGACTCGTCAAGAAGACGGCTCTTGTCGAGTACGACACCAACCGCAGCGGCGGAATCATCGCCGTACACCTGCGCGAAGGCGATGAACTCGTTTCGGCGATGCTCGTGGAGAGCACCGACGATGTCCTGTTGGTTTCTCGCAAGGGAATGTCGATTCGGTTCACGGCATCCGATGAGGCACTACGCCCGATGGGTCGCTCCACCTCAGGGGTGATGGGGATGAGCTTCCGCGAGGATGACAGCCTCCTCAGTGCGAGCGTCGTACCCGACAGCGGCTACGTTTTCGTGGTCACTGAGGGTGGCTTCGCCAAGCGCACATCTGCTGACCAGTACCGGGTTCAGGGTCGAGGCGGTCTGGGTATCAAGGTTGCCAAACTCGACGGCGCACGCGGCGATTTGGCGGGTGCTTTGATGGTGGGCGACGAAGACGAAGTTCTTGTGGTTCTTGCCAGTGGCAAGGTGGTACGCTCTTCTGTCGCTGAGGTTCCGGCCAAGGGTCGTGACACTATGGGCGTTGTATTCGCTCGATTTGCCGCTGACGACAAGATCATTGCCATCGCGCGAAACAGTGAACGGAATCTAGTCAACAAAGAACGTGAAGCTCAGGACGATAGCGTTCCGAGTGAAAATGCCCCCGATGGGAAGGACGAGTCGGTAGATGAGTAGTGTCGCGGAGAAGCTGCAGCGCAAGTCGCAGCGCCAAACATCGGTAAAACAGGTTCGACTCAAGCTGGTCTACATCGACTTCTGGTCGGTCGTGAAGTTCTCGTTCCTGGTAGCAGCATCGCTGGGAATTGTTCTCATGGTCGCATCAATGCTGGTGTGGATTGTGCTGAACTCCACAGGAATTTTCGGCGATCTCGACCGGATTTTTCGGGACATTCTGAGCGACGATAGCTTCAGTGTCGCCAGCAGTTTCTCGCTGACGCAGGTAGCGGGATTCGCATTCGTAGTGGCCATTCTGAACACCTTGATTGGTACAGCACTTGGTGCGATCGCGAGTATGCTTTATAACTTCAGCGTTCGACTAACCGGCGGAATCCTCGTGGGTCTCACTAACAACTAGTCGATTACGTCAAACGGACAAGATGCGGTACTCTCGTATCTGCCCAACGGGGGTATAGCTCAGGCGGTTAGAGCGCTTCGCTGATAACGAAGAGGTCCGTGGTTCAAGTCCACGTACCCCCACGGGAATTTTCGCAAGAGATTCCACAATTGGGGCCTTAGCTCAATTGGTAGAGCGCCTGCTTTGCAAGCAGGAGGTCAGGGGTTCGATTCCCCTAGGCTCCACAGCAGTCCCACCAACAACAAGTTCAGGCCCGGTTCGTTGTGAACCGGGCCTGAACGTCTTAAGAGGTTTGGGCTACACCGTGGGCATTAGCGGGCTGTGCCGCCCCAGCAGTTAAGACTACGCTGCCTCAGCTTCGTCATCGATCCACAGGTCGTCGTCAGCACGCAGCGTCTGCCAAGCGGCATACGCGACACCCACGGCAGCGACAACACCGATGCCGATCAGTACATAGCGACCAAAGCCAACTGACTTGGGCTGAGCCTTCACGAGTCCGGTCTTTTCACCGGCTGTGGCCGCGAGGCCAGAGACGCGAGCGAAAGCATCCCGAACCTGCTGGTTTTTGGCAATCTCGAGCGCCGCAAGCGCTGTACCGAGCGCTGACGTGACAGCGGGCAAGACGTCACCCTTGATCTTGCTCCTGGTGCTGTCAGCTGCTGAGCGGGCACCAGCGATGGATGACGACACCGCAGGCTTGACTCGCGAGTCGATCGTGTCGTGAATCTTGGGACTCACTTCTTCTCGAGCATAGTTGGCAGCCTGATGGCTCGCCTCACGAACAACCGCAGAAGCGTGTTCAAGGAGCTCCCTCTGGTCGTTCCACAGGTCTTCAGCCTGACTCTTTAATCGCTTGAGTTCTTTCCGGCGTTTGCGAGTTAGTGCCACGGGAAACCTCCAAAGGTGATCGAACAGTTCTTCCATACTGCCACGCTGGGTTCCGTGTGCACACTGGTTTACCTGTGAGCCGCCTGAATAATGCGGATAGTAGGTACAGGTTGGCTATGTAAGAATTGACTCCATGTTTCAACACACCGCCGTTGCCACGATCAAGACAAGCCTCGGAGAAATCCGTCTCAACCTTTTCGGCAATCACGCGCCGAAGACCGTTGCCAACTTCGTTGGTCTCGCTAAGGGCGAGATCGAGTGGACTCATCCGGCCACCGGCCAGAAGACCACCGCGCCTCTCTATGATGGCATCATCTTTCACCGCATCATCAAGCAGTTCATGCTTCAGGGTGGCGACCCCCTGGGTAAGGGCATCGGTGGGCCAGGTTACAACTTCGATGATGAGATCCACCCCGAGCTCGACTTCTCCGCCCCTTACATTCTTGCCATGGCAAACGCTGGAACGCGCGGAGGCAAGGGAACCAACGGTTCGCAATTCTTCATCACCACCGTCGCCACCCCGTGGTTGCAGGGCAAGCACACTATCTTCGGCGCTGTAGCCGATGACGAGTCCAAGAAAGTTGTCGATGCGATTGAAGCTGTCGACACCGATGGCGGCGACAAGCCGCTCAAGGATGTCGTTATTGAGAGCGTCACGATCGACGAGGTCTAAACTTCGTGACCTCATCGTCGGAGGCCAGCGGCAACTACTGCTATCGGCATCCAGACCGGCAGAGTTTTACGCTGTGTCAGCGATGTGGGCGCACCGTATGCCCCAGCTGCCAAACACAGGCAGCGGTGGGCGTACACTGCCCCGAATGCATCGCAGAAGCGCGCGCCAATGGCCCCAAGCGCAAGCCAATTCTGGTGCGGGCAAACCGCGCATCCACCGGCAAGCCAGTAGTCACGTACACGCTTATCGCGTTGACGGTTGCAATATTCTTGCTGCAGTTGATTCCGGGCAGCGGCGTGACCCAGGCTCTTGTCTACTACCCGCCACTGACTGCCTCGGAACCGTGGCGCATGATCACCTCGGCGTTTCTACACTCGCCGAGTTCGATCTTCCACGTTGGTTTCAACATGTTCACGCTCTTCATCTTCGGCCGGGTGCTGGAGCTTCCTTTGGGCCGCGCTCGATTCATTTCGCTGTACTTGATCAGCGCACTGGGCGGATCGGTTGCGGTGCTGTTGATTGCACCGGGGTCTGTCGTACTCGGAGCATCCGGTGCCATCTTCGGAGTCGTCGCCGCATTCTTCGTGATTCAGCGTCGTATGGGTGTAAATAACAGAGGCTTGCTGATCATTGTTGTGATCAACCTCGTCGCGGGTTTCATTCCTGGGCTCAATATTTCGTGGCAAGCCCACGTTGGCGGTCTTGTGACGGGTGCGCTTCTTGCGTTCGTATTCTTACGTCAGCGCAACAAGACGTCGGTGATTCCCGAGGTCGCTTTGGTCGCGCTCGTCGTCGCCGCGCTGATCGCCCTGACGCTCGCGCGGATCTTCATTCTATAAGTGACAAAAAGTTATCCACAGGTTTATTAACACTGGGTATAACTACAGGCGTGTAATTTCTAACGCCACCGTGTGGTCATCAAGAATCCGATGAAAAGGATGCCGAAGCCGACCAAAATGTTCCAGCTGCCCAACGAAGCAACGGGAAGCTGCTGATCGCTGACATAAAACATGATTATCCACGCGAGGCCGATCAGCATGAAACCAAACATGACGGGCTTAAACCAGACCGCGTTGGGAGTATCCTCAGCGGGACGTGATGGTGGATTTTCTGCAGAGTTACGGGCCATGAGAGAAATTCTAGCGCGAACGCCCTGAGTCCTGAACTACTGCGCGGAAACCCGGGAAGGTCTGCGCGTAGAATCGTGGTTATGGTTCTGGAAGATGGTCGGCGAATTCGGCGGCATGCTCGGTCGCCTCGGCGCGTTTCCTTCATCGGCATCCTCGGAGAACTCTTCATTACGGCCGGCATTATCGTCTTGTTGTTTCTGGTGTGGCAGACCTGGGTGAACAACATTCTTGTGAGTAACACCCAGCGTGGCGAAGCCCAGGAACTCAGTCAGGAGTGGAACAAGGGCGAAGCGGTAAATCTCGCGCCCGAGGAACGTGCCGATCCTGGCGTACCCATTGTCGCCACGCCGCCCGCTGAGGCTGAGGCGTTCGGCACTCTCATCGTTCCGCGGTTCGGTGCCGACTACACCCGCCCGATCGCCGAGAGCGTGAGCCTCGAACGCGTGCTCAACACCCGAGGCGTCGGACACTACCCAGGAACCCAGATGCCCGGCGAGGTCGGTAATTTCGCGGTGGCCGCACATCGCACCGGGTGGGGTGACCCCTTCTTTGATATCAATAAACTTCAACTCGGTGACAGCGTTTATGTGGAGACTGAGGCCGGTTGGTACCGCTACGTGTTCCGTTCCCTTGAGTACGTTCGGGCATCTGGTGTCGGTGTTCTTAATCCTGTGCCGCAGTTCGACGGTGCCGTTGCAAGCGATCGGCTGATGACACTCACCAGTTGCAACCCGATTCACGACATTGCAGAGCGCATCATCGCCTACGCCGTTTATGACACTTGGTACCCGCGTTCCGAAGGTGCCCCCGCCGAGATCGCAGCGATCGTGCAGACCCTTGAAGGAGCCGGCTAATGTACGCATCTCTCTGGCGTGTACTTCCTGGACCAGCGCTTGTGCGCGTGCTCATCTTGTTGGTGCTGGCCGCTACAATTATTGCCGCACTCTTCACGTGGGTTTTTCCGTGGGTGCTGCCAATCGTGTCTCCGCAAGATGCGACGGTGCAACAGTGACCCGCATCCTTGTCATCGATAACTATGACAGCTTCGTTTACACTCTCAACGGCTACCTGCGTGAGCTGGGTGCCGCGACCGAGGTGGTTCGCAACGACGCGTTCAGTGCGGATGACGCGGATGTCGCCATCGCCGACTACGATGGCGTGTTGCTTTCGCCAGGCCCCGGCACCCCCGCCAACGCTGGAGTGAGCATTCCGATCGTGCAGGCGGCGCTCGCCTCAGGTCAACCGCTGTTCGGAGTTTGCTTGGGTCACCAGGCAATAGCCGAAGCACTCGGCGCCACCGTCACGTACGCCGACGAATTGATGCACGGCAAGACCTCACAGATTGAGCACGACGGCAGTCTCATCTTTCGTGACATTCCCCAACCGTTTACGGCCACCCGATATCACTCCTTAGCAATCGTGGATGACACGGTTCCCGACGAGCTTCAGGTGACGGCCCGCACTTCCGGTGGAGTGATCATGGGAGTGCAGCATAAATCTCAGCCGGTGTACGGTGTGCAATTCCATCCCGAGTCGGTGCTTACCGAGGGTGGCTACCTGATGCTAGGCAACTGGCTGTCACGGGTAGGGATGCCCGATGCTCCCACGTTAGCTAAGACGCTGACGCCACTAGTGCATAACTAGCTACCGGCGCAGTACTGGAGCGTAACCTCAGAATTCTGCGGTTGGTCACCGACTAGTGACTGGTAGCTGACCACGTTGCCGGTGCAGCTGAAGTCTGCGGTTAGCCTGACACTCAGCTGAAGCGCGGTGAGCGCGCTGTTGGCTTCACCGATGTCTTTGCCCGTGATATCAGGAATCTGAATCAAACCGTTCGAGACAACTAGGTTGACGGTCTCACCTTCACGGATGATCGTGCCGTCGGAGGTGCGCTCGGCGTCCCCCCGCGGGTCAGAGCTGATGACTGTGCCCTTGGCAAGGTTGAGCGAATAGGTTTGCGAGCTCGTGCCGTAGACGAGTCCGGCAGATTCCAGCATTGTGATCGCAGCAGCTTCTTGCATGTTGCTGACGTTAGGAACGGTGACCGGTGTGCGGCCCAGCGAGACCACCACTTCAATTTCGAGCCCGGGCGGCACCGTTTGCCCAGGACCAGGATCGGTACGGATGATGACACCCTCTTCGACGGTTTCACTAGCCTGGTTGACACGCTTGGGCACCAGGTCAAGCTCAGTGAGCAGCGCTTGACCGTCGTCGTAGGTCATGGTGGCAACGTCGGGCACGTCAACAGCGGCAGTACCACTGAGCTGTGCCGGTGTCAGACTGAATGCCCACACCACAACGGCAACAATGACGACCGCCATGAGGGCGATTCCGCCCCAAACCCACGCACCGGGTGGACGGTTTTGAGTGCGCGGTGTACGGTCATTTTGGTCGACTGCAAGTTGGCGGAAAGTCGCATCGCTGCCGGCTGTCGCGTTCGGATTGACGCCAAACAGGGTGGCGGTGGATGCGAGCTGCTTGCGTTCTGGAACAGAACCGGCTGCTGCTACCTCAACATCGGTGCGGAACTCCGCTGCGCTTTGGTACCGGTCGAAGCGATCCTTGGAGAGTGACCGCAGCACAACAGCATCGAGGGCAGGAGAAACCGCAGCGGTGGAGGTGCTCGGCGGAATCGCCTCAGCGTTGACGTGCTGGTACGCCACCGCGACCGGGTTCTCTCCGGTGAACGGCGGTTGTCCGGTGAGAAGCTCGAAAAGTACGACACCGGTGGAGTAAAGATCTGAGCGAGCATCCACACTTTCACCGCGTGCTTGCTCTGGTGAGAAGTATTGTGCCGTGCCGACGATGGCGCTCGACTCGGCAATGGTGGCTGCAGAGTCAGAGACGGCACGAGCGATGCCGAAGTCCATGACCTTCACCTGACCACCTGTGGTGACCATGATGTTGCCGGGTTTGATGTCGCGGTGCACAACGCCGGCGCGGTGCGAGTACTCGAGCGCGGTGAGCACCTGGGAGACAATTCGCGTAGCTTCGGCGGGTGCGAGCGGGCCTTCGGCAACGATGTCTTTTAGTAGATGACCGTCAACGTATTCCATGATGATGAACGGGATAAGTGTCTCGGCCCCCGAGGGGTCGATAACTGACTCTTCTCCCGCATCAAAAATTCGCACGATGGTGGGGTGCGCCATCTTTGCTGCGTCGTGAGCTTCGCGACGAAACCGGGTACGGAATGCAGGATCATTAGCCAGTGACGGCTTGAGCAGCTTGATAGCTACCCGGCGCCCAAGCCGCGAATCCATTCCCAGGTGAACATCGGCCATACCGCCGCGGCCGAGTAATTCGCCAATTTCGTATCGTCCAGCGAGTTGGCGTACGCCCTGTGCCACACCTTCGCTCACTGGTTCACTCCTGATTGTTGTCGCGGAAACTCCCCGCTTAGTCTATCGGCTGCTTGTTATGACACTGAGTCACTCAACACTGAAAATGACTTCCGACGACGGCTGCGACTCCAGGTCTGTGCACAGCGCGGTGTAGGAAATTACTGTCTCATCCCCGGAGTTGGCGGGAAGTGTGATCTGGAACTGTGTCTCGTTAGGCCCACGGGTTACGTTGTCGTCGTTGATTGTTGCCCCTTGGACGAGGAAGTTGAATCCTGAACGTGGATGACCAGCGGGGCAGCCCTGGTAGTTAGCCCACTTGACCGTCACAACAGCCGCAGCGGCGTAGGGTCCTAGGGGGTCAAGAGTGTTGGCGGAGGGTTGTGTTGGAGTTGGCGTGACGGCGACCGCATCGTAGAAGAACACGGTAATGGTCGCGCCCTTCTGGACGTTGCCAACCGGTGCTGCACGGTAGGAGAAACCGACCCGTTCGGATGAATCGGCTGCGCTGCCAATTTGAGCGTCGAGCACGAGTCCCTTGTCGGTGAGGATCGCCTCAACTGCGTCTTGTTTGCGATCGAGGAGTTCCGCTTCGGTGAGCTCGACGGTCGTGGGTGTGGGTGTCGAGGGCGGCGTTTGCGAACGTGAGGGTGGCGCACTGGAGCTGTCAATCGGTGTTTGATCGCCGGTGGGAAGCAACAGCGCGATGATTGCACCGATTAATACAACAGCGAGCAGAGAAATGAGCGCGACGATGGGCCACGTCCACGGGTTACGTTTCTTAGTCTCTTCGAGCGTTTCGGTATCAGTGATCCCGGTAGCGCCGGGAGTCGTAAGAACGCGGGTCGCCTGGGTGGCGTTGCCGTAGTTGAGTCCGACCGTAGCCGCGTGTGAGTTGTCGCCCAAAATTCCGGGCACTGCAGAGGCTGCCGCCGCAATATCCCCCCGACGCAACGACTGTGCTGCCCGCGACAGGTGGGATGCGGATGCCGGTCGATCACCGGGTGACTTAGCCAGACAGGCGTATACGAGGTTTCGTACCGGTTCGGGCACGGTCATGGGCAGCTCGGGTGGTGTCTCGTTGATCTGAGCCATTGCGATTGCGACTTGCGATTCGCCTGTGAATGGGCGGCGACCGGCGAGTGCTTCGTAGGCGACGATGCCGAGTGAGTAGATGTCGGTGGTCGGCGATGCGGGGTGTCCGCTTGCCTGTTCGGGAGACAGGTATTGCACTGTTCCCATGACCTGGCCTGTTGCCGTGAGGGGCACCTGGTCGGCGATGCGTGCGATACCGAAGTCGGTGATCTTTACCCGACCTTCTGGTGTGATCAGGAGGTTTCCGGGTTTGATGTCGCGGTGCACGAGACCGGCTGCGTGCGCAGCTTGAAGGGCGGCAGCAGTTTGAGCCACCATGTCGAGCACACGGTCGGGGTCGAGCACGCGTTCGCGTTCAATGATGGCGCTGAGCGCTTCACCCGGAACGAGCTCCATCACCAAATAGGCGCTTCCCTCTTCCTCGCCGTAGTCAAAAACGTTGGCGATGCCTTCGTGATTGACGAGCGCGGCATGGCGCGCTTCGGCACGGAAGCGCTCCAAGAACCCCGGGTCACCGAGGTACTCATCTTTGAGGATTTTGATCGCAACCGTTCGACCGATCACAAGGTCTGTGGCTTGCCACACCTCACCCATGCCACCAATCGCTACCCGACTGGAAAGCTGGTATCTGCCTCCGAATGTGAGCCCACTGGTCGGTCTCATCTGTTTAGCACCGCCTCTAGTACTTGACGCCCAATTGGTGCAGAGATGCCGCTGGAGGTACCGGACTGTCCTAGCCCGCCACCATCTTCGACAACTACCGCAACCACAACTTCTGGATCATTCGCCGGCGCGAATCCGGTGAACCACAACGTGTATGGCTGACCTTCTCCGTTTTCTGCTGTACCGGTCTTACCTGCAACCTCGACCCCGTCTATTCTGGCACTGCTCGCGGCACCACTGTTGACCCCATCCACCATCAATTGGGTGAGTGCGGCTGCGGTTTGCGGGCTGATTGCCTGACCAAACAGGGTCGGCTCGAAGGACTGAATAGTTGTGAGATCAGATGCCATGATGCTCTCAACAAGATTGGGTTGCATCAGGGTGCCGCTGTTGGCGATCGCCATTGAGACCATGGCCATCTGCAGCGGTGATGCACGAACGCTGGATTGTCCGAATGCCGACAGCATTGTTTGTGGACGGTCGAGCGCGCGGGGGTAGACACTCTCGGTGGATTCGAGAGGTACGGAAACACTCTCGTTGAAACCAAATTTGTTGGCCTGTTCGCGAATCGTGTTAACGCCGAGGGCGTCACCCAACTGTGCCATCGGGATGTTGCAGGAGAGTCGGATGGCGGTAGCAATCGTGGCGGTGCTGCCTGAGCCACACGTGCCGCTGTCGGAGTTGCTAATGATGAACGTGCTTTCGGGCAACTGCAACTCTGCGGGGTTCGGGAAGGCGCTGTCTGGCGTGTAGTTGCCGCTCTCGAGTGCTGCCGCTGCGACCACAAGTTTGAAGGTTGAGCCGGGAGGGTTCAAGGGGCCGGCCAGGGTGCGGTTGAAGAAGGGTTGATCGGGGTCGTTGAGGAGGCGTTCGTACGCGTCGATCACGGCGCCGGTGTCATGTACTGCTAATTCGTTGGGGTCGAAGGTTGGCTTCGACACCATCGCGAGAATTTCACCGGTCTTGGGCTTGATCGCAATGACCGCACCCTTGTATTCGCCGAGAGCATCCCACGCCGCCTGCTGAATGGCGGGGTCGATGGTGAGTTCGACGGCGGCCCCGGTGGGGTTTTGGCCGGTAAGAATCGAGTTCACCTGGTCGAAGAATTGATCGTTGGATGATCCGCTCAAGTAGTCGTTAAGGGAACTTTCTAGGCCAGTGTTGCCCTGGTTGAGCGTGAGGTATCCGGTGATCGGTGCGTACAGTTCGCTCTGGGGGTAGACGCGCAAGAACTTGAACTCGTCATCGACGGGCTGCGACAGAGCAATGGGTTCGCCATTGACGAGGATCGGACCACGTTCGGCCGAGTAGCTTGCGTAAAGGGTGCGCACATTGCGGCCATCCGCCTGCAGGCTGTCGGCGTTGATGACCTGAATGAATGAGCTCGAGATGAACAAGCTCACGAACATAAGCAACACGACGGTGCTCACACGTTTGAGTTCG
>Ga0307487_1002870_pt1 | contig 10620 bp, 8 predicted proteins | sample CBIW12metaG_FD_203665 | JGI IMG/M metagenome (GOLD analysis project Ga0307487, IMG submission 203665) | Sea-ice brine microbial communities from Beaufort Sea near Barrow, Alaska, United States - CBIW 1.2 | ecosystem: Environmental > Aquatic > Marine > Coastal | place: USA: Alaska | collected... | reverse complement strand
CGTAATGCTTTTGGTCATAATATTGAAACTTTTTGCGGTTAGTGCATGACCCAGTTCATGTAAGACCACACAAATAAACAAAGCCAGAATAAACAGCACCCCCATTAATCCCTCTAATGGATCCTGCTCCCTTTGGTAATAAACACTAAAAGCATAAATCAAAATAAAAATAAATGTCCAATGGACCGATAACCTAATACCTGCTATCCTTCCAAGATATAATGAGCCTTTCATATCCTATATTATTTAGTGATAAAAATACCTTAACAATGTTTCCAAAAGTCAAAAATTGATTTTAAAACTTTCCGCAGGAATTTTTTGATAACTTAGGGTGATTCCATCTTAAATTTAAACATTCTGGTTCTATTTTTTAGAAAGTTAATTGAAAATATTGTGAGTTTTGGGCATATTATTTGAAAAAATGAATAACCTGATAGAAGGATTGCCGTCTTATTTCATCAGTAAAATAGAAAGCTACTTTACTTTAGTCATTTTAGGCACTCAAAAATTTACGAACTGTTTGTTAATCTTAGATTTATTGTATAAAATCTAAAATCATAACCTGGAAAAATTTGTTAACTTTAGGTATGAACAAGCACTATAACATCATTATTGCCGGCGCAGGCGGAATCGCAGAAGCAGCTGGATTACTCCTTATTGAATGGAGTAAAGTTCCACCTACCCTTTATATTGGAAACAGAACGCTCTCAAAAGCGCAGAAGCTTGCCAGATGGATTGAAGATGGTACGGATAAACCCTGTGATATTAAGGCATTTCATCTTCCAGAGGAAGGCATACCCGAAGAGATGAAAGAGATCCTGAGCCAGGGGGATTTAATTCTCGATTGCCTTCCCGGGAGCCTGGCTCCCAAAATAGCCCGGTTGGCAAAGGATTTTCACCTACATTACGCCAACCTCACCGAAAACGTTGCAGAAACTGATGAAATTATGAAATTGGCAAAGGATGCCAAAACGGGTTTCGTTCTTCAAACCGGTCTTGCTCCCGGCTACATCGATATTCTGGGAAATGGACTTTTTCAACAGTTTTGCAAAGATTTTGAAGTAAAAAAAGTTGACAAACTTGAACTTAAAGTAGGTGCGCTCACCAGGCATGCTGTTTTCCCTCATTATTATGGATTTACCTGGAGTCCTGTGGGAGTAGCTACAGAATACCTAAAAGATGCCATGCTGCTGCGGGATTTTAAAAAAACCAGTCTACCTGCACTATCAGAAAGAGCTATTATTATCATTAATGGTATTGCCTATGAAGATGACCTTACTTCCGGAGGTGCAGCTGACCTCCCTGATGCGTTAGCTGAAAAAGTTAAGTCTCTGGACTACAAAACCCTGCGCTATCCCGGGCATTATGCCTGGGTGGAGAAACAACTTGCCGGTTTGGCAAATACCCGAAACCAAATCGCGGCCTTACAGCAAGAAATGGAAGCTTCAATCCCACATGTTGAGGACGATCAAATTATTTTGTATGCCGCAGTAGAGGGTAAAGATGCAACCGGAATCCTGAACAGACGGGAGATCTCCAAACAAGTATATCCTCAAACTGTTGGTAAACATAAATTGAGGGCTATACAGACAACAACGGCAGCGCCTTTGCTGCAGGCTGCTCAAATGTTACTCGAATCTGCTTTAAGTGGAGTGATACTGCAAAGCCAAATAGACCCGAAGAAATTTTTAAGTGGGAATTTTATTGTGCCGGTTTATGGAAAAGTGTAAAACACTAAGCTCTTGATTGTACACTGCATCATTTTTTTCGGATTAATTGAACCTCAACATTAATTTGGACCGGGCACAAAATAAAGAAGCAGGAATCATAGATTCCTGCTTCTTTGGAGTTTTAATAACACTTACGTAACCATTGCAGAATTTCGGCCTATATCCTCTATAAATCTTGAAAGTCCACGATTAAACTATGTTTGTTTAGCCCCCCTATTTTTTTTTATAAAATGAAAAAAATTCCTTTACTTTTTCAATAAAACTAAATTAGGCGTACTCAATTCTTAAAACAATGATATATATCACTGTTTTAAAATTTAACATTTTATTGTCAAACTTTCTTAGTTTGTTATATTTTACGCAATTTCTATAAACCAAAAAAAGCAAGAAAAACTTAGCTTTCCTGCCTTATATATTAAAAAAACTTCTGAAGAAAATTTTCAAATCAAAAAAAACTTATGGACGGCCCCACCCGTCCATAAGTTGCTAATTCTAAAATTTACCCCAATAAATTTTAGAAATTCCGTTTTAAACTAATACCAATTTCGAATAAATTCTAATTGGCAATTCATCTTTAAGCGGACCTAAATATACAAGAAAAATCTACTTATGAAAATTAAATTTGAGTTATTTTAATTTTATATCAATGAATTTCAGCCTGTTATAACTAAATAATAGTTTAACGATTAACGTTATTCAAATATATATTGACATTTTAAATAAGGAATTTTTTAAAAAAAGAAGGAATATTCCTTAAAACTTTAAATACGGAACATCCTTTTTAAGTTCTTTAATTTTATCCTGAAGCTTTCGCGAAAAAGCCTGATATGAAATGGAATGCTCATCAAAAGGTCGATGAGCCAAACTTTTTTGAATGCCTTCAATTTGTTTTAAAATTGAAACTGTCTGAGAGGAAAACCAAACTTCTACAAATTTTTCCCAGATATAATTTATTGCAACAGCATTGGGATGCAACATATCTTCAGCATAAAACCTGTAATCCCGCAATTCATCCATCATAATTTCATAGGCTGGAAAATAATTTACAAGGGAATTATTTTCATTTATCACCTTATGCAGAGCAGCGATTAAATGAGCTTTACTTATCTGATTTTCTACAACTCCATCTTTTAAATGACGGACAGGTGACACGGTGAAAATAATCGTGAGATCAGGATTGATCGTTTTTAAAGCTGAAATTAAGGAATGTAAACTTTCTTCAATTTCCGCTAAACTCAGTAATTCTTTTGAAAAATTTTTCTGAGGCAGTTTATGGCAGTTAGCTACCGGTTTGCCTGTTTCAATATTTTTATAAACCCAGGCAGTTCCAAGCGTGATCACGACATGTGAAGCTTCAATGAGATAATCCCGGGTAAGCTGAAGGTTTTGGTTAAGTTTATTTAGCAATTCATCCTGGTTGGAATCACTCAAAACTGAATGGGCTTCAAAGCAATGCCAGCGTTCATTAAGGTAAAAAACATCTTTAGATGAATATACATATGCACTTATGGCAAGGCTTATAAAATTTTCAATTGCTTCAGGATGAAATAAAATTCCGAAAGGATTCCTAAGGTTTTGAAGCTTATAATAATCCAGTTTATCTCCAATATTTTCCACAAAACAAGACCCGATCATCAGGATTTTTGAATGATAATCGATTTTTGGGGTTTTAACCGTTAATGGCATTTTGATCCTGAACTGCATTATATTTAATCCTTTTTTCTAATCTCACAAAAAAAACCTAACAGGTTTTAAAAACCTGTTAGGTTTAGGTAAAATAAATTATTTTAAATAAGCCACTGCTTTTTCCAAAGCTTCATTAATTCCGGCAGGATTTTTTCCGCCAGCAGTTGCAAAAAACGGCTGTCCGCCGCCGCCGCCTTGAATATATTTTCCGAGTTCTCTCACTACTTTTCCTGCATCCAAATCTCTTTCCGCTACCAGTTCTTTGGAAATATAGCAAGAAAGCAAAGCTTTTCCGTCTTGTTCAGATGCCAAAAGCAGAAACAGGTTATTCCCGGTTTCCCCTAACTGAATAGCGAGGTCCTTAATTCCTGAAGCATCCAAATCAACTTTTTTGGCCAAAAATTCAATTCCCCCGATATTGGTCAATTCATTTTTCAGTTCGTTTTTCAGGTTTTTGGCCTTCTCTCGTGTTAAAACCTCAACTTGTTTTTTAAGGGCCGCATTTTCTTCCTGTAAAGAATGAATAGCTTTCACCGGGGTTTTAGTGTTTTTCAGTTCGGTCCTTATCTCATTGAGAGTTTCGGTTTGTCCGGAAAAATATGCTTTTACGGCATCGCCAGTTATTGCTTCAATTCGCCTTATCCCAGCTGCCACTGCTCCTTCAGATATGATTTTAAAACACCAGATATCAGCGGTGTTTTGTACGTGGGTACCGCCACAGAGCTCCATAGACTCACCAAACTTAATGGCCCTTACTGAATCTCCATACTTTTCTCCAAATAGGGCAATGGCACCTTGTTTAATCGCTTGTTTATATTCCAGATCCCGTTGCTCAATAAGCGGCTGTTGTTCCCTGATCCTATCATTTACAAAATTTTCAATTTCATCTATTTCTACAGCAGTTAATTTACTGAAATGCGAAAAATCAAATCTCAAATGTTCGCTGCTCACCATAGAACCTTTTTGCTCCACATGCTCTCCTAACACATTTCTTAATGCCTGATGCAACAAATGCGTTGCAGAATGATTCGCCTGAGTCTGAATACGTTTTTTGGAATCTACCACTGCTTTAAAAGTTGCATTAGGATCTTTGGGAAGGTTCTTGGTAAAATGAATGATGAGATTATTTTCCTTTTTGGTATCTGTAATCTTCAGCATTTCGCCCTCAGTGGATTTCAAATATCCCTTATCCCCTACTTGTCCTCCGCCTTCAGGATAAAACGGCGTTTTGTTCAGAACAATTTGAAATAATTCCCCTTTTTGATCTGCGACTTTTCTATAACGGGTAATCTTTACATCTGCCAACAATTCATCATAACCAATGAAGTTTTGACTTTCTTCTTCTCCCAGAATTTGCCAATCACCCGCAATAATTACCGATGCTGCACGGGACCGCACTTTTTGTTTTTGCAGTTCAGAATTAAATTCTTTTTCATTTAATTTATATCCACGTTCACGTAAAATTAGCGCGGTAAGATCAATAGGAAAACCAAAGGTATCGTACAATTCAAAAGCTTTCTTTCCTGAAACAATTTTCCCTTCGGTTTTTTCAATAATATTTTCCAATAAAATCAGTCCCTGATCCAAAGTCCTGAGAAAAGATTGTTCCTCTTCTTTTATTACGTTCTTACAAAGATTTTTTTGAGATTTAAGCTCAGGGAAAGTTTCCCCCATTTGGGTGCTTAAAGTATCCACAAGTTTGTATATAAACGGCTCTTTGGTATTGATAAATGTAAAACCATACCGGATCGCACGGCGTAAAATTCTACGAATCACGTATCCTGCTCCCGTATTGCTGGGCAACTGTCCATCGGCTATAGAAAAAGTAACGGCCCTCACATGATCTGCGATCACGCGAATTGCTATATCGGTTTTTTCGGATTTACCGTATTTAGAACTTGTCACCTTCTCAATTTCGCTGATAATTGGGGTAAAAACATCGGTATCATAATTGGATTTTTTATGCTGCAACACCATGCAAAGTCGTTCAAACCCCATTCCCGTATCTACGTGTTTTGCAGGAAGTTTTTCCAGGGAACCATTAGCTTTACGATTGAATTCCATAAATACCAAATTCCAGATCTCTACTACCTGGGGATGATCGCCGTTTACCAAATCCCGGCCTGGAACCTTTACTTTTTCTTCCTCAGAGCGAATGTCCACATGAATTTCAGAACTGGGTCCGCAAGGTCCCTGATCACCCATTTCCCAGAAATTATCCTTCTTGTTTCCTAAAATGATCCGGTCTTCGGGTACAATTGCTTTCCAAAGCTCCAAAGCCTCCTTGTCCAATTCCAGGTTATCGTCTGAACTTCCTTCAAAAACAGAAACATATAAAATACTTTTATCGATTTTAAAAACTTCAGTAAGGAGTTCCCAGGCCCAGTGGATTGCTTCCTTTTTAAAATAATCCCCAAAACTCCAGTTTCCCAACATTTCAAACATCGTGTGGTGGTAGGTATCCATCCCTACTTCCTCGAGATCGTTGTGTTTTCCGCTCACGCGTAAACATTTTTGGGTATCGGTCATCCTCGTGCTTTTTGGCACGGTATTGCCTAGAAAATATTCCTTAAATTGGTTCATTCCGGCATTGGTAAACATTAAAGTTGGATCGTCTTTAATAACCATTGGTCCGGAAGGAACTATGGTATGGGCATTTGATTTAAAAAATTCGAGGTATTTTGAACGTATCTCCTGAGATTTCATAGGGTGAAAAATGGTCTTAAAATTATTAAATGCTGTAGATGAGAAAACAATTTTTATATTTGTAAGTTTCCCATACTCTTCTGCAAGGTTTTTGCAGTATGTTGTATGCGCAAAAATAACATATTTTTAATTTATGTCGAAGGTAAAATATTATTACGATAGCGAAACACTCGCCTACAAAAAAATAAAACGCAAAAAAGGCCGAAGGTTAGGAATTGCCTTTTTGGGGATCCTGGGAACTTTTCTTGCCGGGTTCCTATTGTTGGTTATATATTTGAATATCCCAATGATTGAAACCCCTAAGGAAATGGCATTAAAAAGAGAATTGCAGAACATGCAGCTGCAATATGGGGTGCTAAATAAAAAAATGGATCAAATACAGAATGTTTTGGCCAATGTTGAAGACCGGGACAATAACATATACCGATTATATTTTGAAGCGAACCCCATTCCCGAAGAACAACGAAAGGCAGGATTTGGTGGGATTAACCGATATAAAAACCTGGAAGGCTACGACAATTCAAAACTGATCGTGGAAACAAATAAACGATTAGACATTCTCACCAAACAAATTGTGGTACAATCCAAATCTCTGGATGAAATCACTATTCTGGCCAAAGAAAAGGAACAATTACTCACCGCAATTCCAGCTATTCAGCCTGTAAAAAATGAAAATTTAAAAAGGATTGCCTCCGGTTATGGATGGAGGAGCGATCCTTTTACAAAGGTTAAGAAATTTCATAACGGGATGGATTTTTCAGCTCCCCGCGGGACCCCTGTTTATGCTACAGGAGATGGAAGAGTTGAGAGAGCAGATAACCGCGCTACGGGATATGGTAACCATATTCGGGTAGATCACGGATACGGATATACCAGCCTTTATGCCCATTTATACAAGTTCAATGTTCGGGTTGGCCAACGCGTAAAACGCGGGGATGTAATTGGTTTTGTAGGCAGTACAGGGCGATCGCAGGGACCACACCTTCATTATGAAATTTTTAAAGATGATGAACATATCAACCCTATTAATTTTTACTACGGACACCTTTCTCCAGAGGAGTTTGATCAGGTTCTAATCAAGGCTCAGGAAGAAAACCAATCATTGGATTAATGTATATAAACCTACCAGAAAAACGATATTATGCCATTGGCGAAGTCGCCGAGGCATTTAATGTAAATACTTCCCTTATCCGGTTTTGGGAAAAGGAATTTGACGCGATAAAGCCAAAAAAAAATGCCAAAGGCAACAGGTTGTTCACACCTCAGGATATCAAGAATTTAGAATTGATCTATCACCTGGTAAAAGAACGTGGATTCACACTTGAGGGCGCAAAAATCCATTTAAAAGAGGAAAAGAAAAAAACTCTTACTAACTTTGAAATTATTAGAAAATTACAAACTGTAAAAGCTGAATTAACAAAAATTAAAAACCAATTATAACATGAAAAAATGGCTAATACCGGCAATAGTAATTATTGTCCTAGGTTTTATAATGTACAGTACTACTGTAGGTTTTAACAATACAGCGGTAACCAATCAGGAAAATGCAAAACTGTCCTGGTCCAACGTTGAAAGCTCTTATCAGCGTCGAAACGATCTTATAGGCAATTTGGTTAAAACAGTACAAGGTGCTGCCGATTTTGAGAGGGGAACTCTTACCGATGTTATTGAGGCCAGATCCAAAGCAACCGGAATTACCATTGATCCTACAAATATTACCCCGGAACAAATGGCACAATTCCAACAAGCCCAAGGTGGGGTAACTTCAGCTTTGTCTAGATTATTGGTATCTGTAGAACGTTATCCGGAACTTAAAGCAAATCAAAATTTCCTGCAATTGCAATCACAATTGGAAGGAACAGAAAACAGGATCAACGTTGAAAGGAATCGTTACAATGAATCTGTAACTACTTACAACACTCATGTACGTATCTTCCCAAATTCAATGTTTGCAGGAATGTTCGGATTTAAACCTATGGTGAGATATGAATCAGATGCAGGTTCTGAAGATGCTCCTGATGTAGATTTTGATTTTAAATAAAAACAGCAAGCATGAGCAAAGTTGAAGATTTTTTATCGGCAAAAGAAGAGGATGAAGTGGTGGAAGCCATTAGAATGGCAGAAAAAGCAACTTCCGGGGAAATCCGGGTGCATATAGAAAAATCTCATGGAGAAGTGGATATTTTTGAACGTGCAATTGAAGTATTTCATCTTCTTAAAATGGATAATACCAAACAGGAAAATGGGGTTCTCATCTATGTTGCCATCGAAAACCGGGATTTTGTGATTTACGGGGACAAGGGCATCAACGAGGTTGTGCCTAATGATTTTTGGGAAAGCACCAAAGATGCTATTGTTGCACAGTTCAAAGCAGGAAATTATAAACAAGGACTTATAGATGGAATTTTAAAGGCAGGAGAACAGTTAAACAAGCACTTCCCCTGGAGTGAAGGTAATACCAACGAACTCTCCAACACCATATCAAGAGAATAAATGTCACAAATAAAAAGAACAATTTTTACAAGTTTATTATTCATTTTAGCATTTACTGCAATTGGTTTTGCTCAAAAGGAGATCCCGCCTAAACCAAAAGTCCAAACCAGCATATATGATTCTGCCGATATTTTATCGGCGGATCAAGAAAAAATGCTGGAACAAAAACTTATCAATTACGCCGACACTACCTCTACTCAAATAGTGATAGCAACGATAAAATCGCTTGAAGGTGAATACATAGGATTATTTGCGCCAAAATGGGCCCACGAATGGGGCATTGGACAGGCAAAAGAGGATAATGGATTACTGATTTTAATGTCTGAAACAGACCGTAAAATCTGGATCACAACAGGTTATGGACTTGAACAATATCTTACCGATGCCAAAACCAAGGACATCATTGAAAATATCATCCTTCCCGAATTCAGGAATAATGATTACTATAGTGGCCTTGACAAGGGAACAACCGCAATATTTGAGGTTTTAAATGGCACTTTCCAGGGCTCCCCTTCTAAGGAAAAAGGTGAAGGTGGAATCCCAATCCGATTATTAATAATGGGAGTCATTTTTATAATTATACTTGTTTCAGTAACCAGAAAAAATCGAAAAAATGATGGCAATGGTCCCGGCAGCAAAAGAGGATTTGGCGGATCCCTTCTGGACGTGCTTATTTTAAGCAGCCTGGGACGTGGCAGCTTTGGTGGAGGAAGTTCCGGTGGAAGCGGAGGCTTTGGCGGCGGAGGTGGCTTTGGTGGAGGTTTCGGTGGTGGAGGCTTTGGTGGAGGCGGTGCCGGCGGAAGCTGGTAGGTCGAAATACGAAGTTAGAAGTACGAGGTTAGAAGTAAAAAAAGGAAATATGAATCAAGACTAAATTATTAGACTTTAATATTTCTTGTATCTTGATTCTGATTTATTCCCATTAACTTACCTTTTCCGGTAGACAAGTACACTAATATTTTTCTACTCTGGTCAATATTCTTTTTGTCTTGATTCTTGGCTCTTGGTTCTATTTTTTTTGATCGCGAAAAAGCCACGAATACACGAATATTTTTGTTTCTTTTTTTCCTTTCGCCAGACTTTATAATTTCCTTCGTACTTCTAATTTTGTACTTCTAACTTTTTTTAGTCTTAATTCTTGGCTCTTGGTTCTATTTTTTTTGATCGCGAAAAAGCCACGAATGCACGAATATTTTTGTTTCTTTTTTTCCTTTCGCCAGACTTTATTATTTCCTTCGTACTTCTAACCTCGTACTTCTAACTTTTTTTTCAGTCTTGGCTCTTATATTTTCTGATCAAAAAAAAAACCAGGAACCTGCCTACTGGCAAGTCCCTGGTTTTTTGATTCTTTTCTTTCTTGTCTAAACCTTGTGTTTCACTTCGGTCTTCGGTCTTTAATCTCCATCTCTACCTTAGCACTTCCAATTTTCATCTTATTTTGTCTTGTCTCTTGGCTCTTGGTTCTATTCTCTCTTTTCTATTCTCTTTATTCTAGTCTCTTTATTCTATTCTCTCGGTTCTTGTTTCTTCGTTCTATTTATTTCTGAAATAAACTGAAATAGGCACTCCTGTAAAATCATATTTCTCCCTTAACTGATTTTCCAGGTAGCGTTTATATGGTTCGCGTACATATTGCGGCAAATTGCAGAAAAATGCGAACTGAGGCTGGGGAGTCGGCAATTGCATACAGAATTTTATTTTCACGTATTTACCTTTCCATGCCGGTGGCGGATAATTTTCAATTATTGGCAGCATGGTATCATTGAGCTCGCTGGTTTTAATTTTTTTACTTCGGTTTTTAAACACTTCAACCGCAGTTTCAATAGCTTTAAAAACACGTTGCTTGGTTAATACCGATATAAATACCATTGGCACATCCGTAAAAGGTTCAATTTCCTGTCTGATCTTCTTTTCGTATTCCTTTAAGGTGTTGGTTTCTTTTTCCATTAAATCCCATTTGTTCACCAGGATTACGATCCCTTTTCTGTTGCGTTGCGCAAGCCAA
>Ga0307487_1002866_pt1 | contig 10634 bp, 8 predicted proteins | sample CBIW12metaG_FD_203665 | JGI IMG/M metagenome (GOLD analysis project Ga0307487, IMG submission 203665) | Sea-ice brine microbial communities from Beaufort Sea near Barrow, Alaska, United States - CBIW 1.2 | ecosystem: Environmental > Aquatic > Marine > Coastal | place: USA: Alaska | collected... | reverse complement strand
CGGTGATCCCGAGCGAGAACCCCACCGCCTCATGGCGCGCGGTGCGCAGCACGACGCGGGCCATGTGGTCGGGGCGCCGCCACCGGGTGCCGGTCGGGTGGACGTGCCAGACGCCTTCCATCTTGAGGTGGGTGTGGATGCTGTGGCCGCCCACTCGGATGAGCAGATGCTTGCCGCGGCTGAGTACCTCGTCGACGACATGGCCAGACAGGTCGAGCGTCGCGTGCTGGGGCACGCGGAAGTCGGTGGTGACCAGCTCGTGTGCCTCGAGCGCCCGGCGCAGCCGACCGGCAGCTCGCCAGACCGTGTCACCCTCAGGCATCGACCCGCAGCCCCTTGGGAGTGCGCTCGAAACCTGCCTCGCGCAAGGCGTCGGCCCACGGGGTGTCGAGCGCCGGACGACCGCTGATGGTCTCGATGGTGAGGCGGGCGATCCGCCGGCTACGGACCAGCGCCACCAGAGCTGTTGCCGCGACTGCGATGCGCATCGGGTCGTCGGTGAACGCGATCAGTGTCTTGCCCCCACGCTCGAGGTAGGCCAGCAGGTGCCCGTCCTGGAGGACGGCCATGGCGCCGGCCTTGCGAGCGGGCCGGTGGCCCGTGGCGGTGTCGTCAGGCAGTCGGTCCGGCCACACCAGTGCTGCACCAAAGGGTTGGGCCGGATCGGTCGCGGCGAGCACGACAGCCGCCTGCCGGGTGGGGGAGTCGTCTTCCCGCACGTGACTGCGCAGCCGGTCGATCGTGGCGGGAGCGGCGAACTGCGCCGCGCCGAGCGACTCGATGTAGTAGCCGCGCAGGCACGCACCGGTCTGCTCGAGCTCGCGCAGCACGCGGTAGACCGCTGCGAATCCGCCCGGCGTCTGCTCGGCCATGACCGATCCGCGGGTCACGACGCCATAGCGTGCGATGAGGGCTTCGGTGCGCGCGAGACGATCGGCCGTGGAATCTATCGGTGCAGTGCCGAGCGGGGCACTGTCGATAGGGGCACCGTCGATGGGGGCGCTGTCGGTGGGGGCCCTGTCGAGGGCGAACCAGCGTCCGCTCACGGTCGGTGGTCCCTGCATGGCGACTCGCGGCGATCGCTGTCTACCGTGCAGCCGAGCCCGGGGTGCTGTGCGGGTGCTGCGGTGAGCACCGCCGCGACCGACCATGGTGCGCACGGGAGCGTACGTGTCGTTGCTGACGTGACCGGCCCAGACCAGATTCCACAGAGCGGCGGAAAGGTCAGCGTCGAAAGGAGGTTCACCGTCGCCGGCCACGGTGTTGGAGAGCTGGCGGAACAAGAAGGCGCCCGCACCGTTGAGCGCCGTCAGTGTCCGCGCTTCGAGCGTGTCGGCCTCGACCGATTGGGTGCGAGGCAGCACGAGGTCGGTGGGATGTAACTGCACCCAGCCATCGTTGCCGGCCAACGACCCGGCGCCGGACCACACGACTTCGCCTGCTGCGGTGAGTTCATCGAGCATGGTGGCGCTGAAGTCGCGTACGCGCGCCGGCAAGACGAGCGACTCCCAGGCTGATGCGGGGAGAGCGACCCCGGCGAGCTGATCTATGACTGCGAGCACACCGTCGATGCCCCGGAGCGACCCGCCGATGCCTTGCCAGGACGGCAGAAACGAGGCGAAGGCGGTGGTGTCGACCGGCTCGACCTGCTCACGGGCCACGGCCAGCGAACGAGACCGCAGGCGGCGCAGGACACCAGGTTCAACCCACTCGGGCTCGCGCGATTCGAGGGCGTCGGGAAGGAACTCACCTTCGGTCAGACGCCCGTCGCGAGACAGGCGTTGCAGCACCTGGGTCGCGATGGCGGTGCCAAGACCAAAGCGCTGAGCGACGTCAGTGGTTGTGAATGGGCCGTGAGTCCGCGCGAACCGCGAGACGAGATCGGTGAGTGGGTCGGCGACAGACTCCAGGTGGGCCGCTGGGATGCCGAGGGGGATCACGGTGCCGAGAGCGTCGCGTAGTCGAGCGGAGTCTTCGACCACGGCCCATCGTGGCGTGGCGGCCACCTGAACTTCGATGACGCGCTTGTGCTGCAGCAGTTCCAGCAACCAGGCGGCAGCGTCAGCGCCGTCTGTGGTGCGGTCGGCGACCTCGGCCACCGACAGCGGGCCCAGCACGCGGAGCAGATCAGCGACGCCCTCGGCGTCCTTGGCGCGGCGGTCCATGCTGTCGTGTACGGGGGCGAGCCGTTGCAGCTCGGCGCCGACCTGTTCGATGACGTCGGGGTCGAGCAGCTCGCGCAGATTGGCTCGCCCGAGCAGTTCGGCCAGCAAGGTGGGGTCAAGACTCAGCGCGGTGGCTCGGCGTTCAGCCAGCGGGGTGTCGCCCTCGTAGAGGAAGGCCGCGACGTACCCGAACAACAGGTTCTGGGCAAACGGGGAGGCCTTCTCGGTGGTGACCTCGGCGATCTGGATCTCACGCGCTGCCAACTGGCGGGTGACCAGGGTGAGTGCCGGAAGGTCGTAGACGTCTTGCAGACACTCGCGGGCCGTCTCGAGCAGGATCGGGAAGGTGGGGTGATCGCGTGCCACGTCGAGGAGTTGGGCGGCCCGCTGCCGCTGCTGCCACAGCGGCGCGCGCGATCCGGGGTTGCGTCGGGGCAGCAGCAGGGCCCGGGCGGCACATTCACGAAATCGTGCCGCGAACAGTGCCGACCCGCCTACCTCGATCGTGACCACCTGCTCGAGTTCGTCGGCGTCGAACACAAACAGCTCGGCTCCAGGTGGTTCGGTCTCCGTGTCCGGGAGGCGGGCCACGATGCCGTCGTCGCTGGCGACGACTGAGCCGTCGATTCCGTGGCGTTCCTGGATGCGGGCCGAGACCGCCAGCGCCCACGGGGCATGGACCCGGCGCCCGAACGGTGAATGCAGGACGACTCGCCAGTCGCCGAGCTCGTCGCGAAACCGTTCGACGAGCAACGTGCGGTCAGTGGGCAGCTGGCCCGTGGCCGCGCGTTGATCGGCGAAGTAGGCCGCCAGGTTGTTTGCGGACCGCAGGTCGAGCCCCAGCGACGCGGTGCGCTCCTGCCAGGCAGCAGGCGCGATATCGGCGGTCTCGCGCACGAATGCCCCGATGGCGGCCCCAAGCTCGTGTGGTCGGCCGACGTTCTCGCCCTTCCAGAAAGGAAGCCGGGCCGGTTCGCCGAAGGCAGGCACCACGATGACCCGGTCGTGGGTGATCTCCACGATGCGCCAACTGGTCGCCCCGAGAGCAAAGACATCGTTGACTCGCGACTCATAGACCATCTCTTCATCGAGCTCGCCGACGCGTCGAGGGGCAGAAGAATCGTCACCAGCTGCCAGCACGACCGCGAACATGCCGCGGTCGGGGATGGTGCCGCCACTGGTGACGGCCAGTCGTTGGGCTCCGGGGCGCCCGGTCAGCACTCCGGCGTCGCGGTCCCACACCAGACGAGGTCGCAGCTCGGCAAATCCATCGGACGGGTAGCGCCCCGACAACAGGTCGAGGGTCGCCTCGAAGACCGCCCGTGGCAGCGATGTGAAAGGCGCGCTTTGTCGGACGGTGTCGAACCACGCCTCGACGTCGACCGGCTCAAGGGCAGTGGCCGCCACGGTCTGCTGCGCCAAGATGTCGAGCGGATTGGCGGGCACGTCGATCCGCTCGATCAGCCCGTCGCGCATGCGTGCTGCGGTGACCGCCGAACCGAGCAGATCGTGCCGTGAGGTGGGAAACATGACACCGGTTGACAGCCCGCCGACGTGGTGGCCGGCGCGTCCGACCCGTTGCAGCCCGCTGGCGACCGATGGGGGAGTGGACACCTGGACCACCAGGTCGACGGCGCCCATGTCGATACCGAGCTCGAGACTGGAGGTGGCGACCACACAACGCAGACGTCCGGACTTGAGATCGTCCTCGATCAAATCGCGTTGGTCCTTGCTGACCGACCCGTGGTGAGCGCGCGCGAGCTCTGAGGTGGCGCCAGATGCCTGTGCGCCAAGAGTCTGGGAACTGCCGCCCATGACTTGAGCGGGGGATCGGGTTGCCGGTGATCGGATCGCTGGGGTGGGCTCAGCGGATGTGGTGCGAGCGGCGTAGGCCTCATTGAGTCGCGCGGTGAGCCGTTCAGCGACGCCGCGTGAGTTGACGAAGCAGATAGTGGAGGCCCGCGCAAGCACCTGGTCGAGGATGGCCTCCTCGACGTGCGGCCAGATGCTGCCCCTGGGCTTGACGTCGGGCTCGTGCTCATCGCCCGGTGTGGTGGGGTTGGCAGCCGGAAGTTGGGTGAGGTCATCGACCGGCACAACGACAGACAACTCAAGACGAGAGGCCGACTCCGGCGCCACGATGCGTACTGGGCGAGTACCGCCGAGGAACCGGGCGATCTCCTCGTGGGGCCGCACGGTGGCACTGAGCCCGATACGACGAGCCGGGGCCTCGAGCAGGGCGTCGAGGCGCTCAAGGGACACAGCCAGGTGGCTGCCGCGCTTGGTGCCAGCCACCGCATGCACCTCGTCGATGATGACGGTGTCGACGTGTCGCAAGGTGTCTCGTGCCGCCGAGGTGAGCATGAGGAACAGCGACTCAGGTGTCGTGATGAGGATGTCGGGCGGGTGCTTGACCAGAGCTCGGCGGTCGCGCTGGCTGGTGTCGCCGGACCTCACGCCGACCGTGACGTCGTGGTAGGCGTCTGCGCGCCGGGCGGCCGTCTGGGTGATTCCGACCAGGGGAGAGCGCAGGTTGCGCTCGACGTCGACCGCCAGTGCCTTGAGCGGCGACACGTAAAGCACCCGCGTTCCCTGAGGTGCATCGTCGGCGCGTGGCTCATGCAGGAGCCGGTCGATCGCCGCGAGAAAGGCAGCCAGCGTCTTGCCTGAGCCTGTGGGGGCTACCACCAGCACGTGGTCGGCTCCGAGGTGTGATGCATGCGGGCTGGACCAAGCGCCCTCCTGGGCGGGGGTGGGCGCGCGGAATGTCGCCTCGAACCACTCGCGGGTGGCCGGTGCGAAACGCTCCAGCGCTGCAGTCACGGACCCATCGTGGCAAACCCCTCCGACAGTTGCCTCCTGCCCCGCTCTCTTGCTGGGTCAGGTCAGTAACCTGTGGTGGTGTCCGACCGTCGATTGACCCTGCTGGCCGCGCTCACCGGCGTGGTCCTCGCGGCCGTCATCGCCGCGGGCGCCGTGGTCGGATCCGCTTCGGTGGCCAAGCAGTTGACGCCCGACGTCGAGCAAGCACTTGTGACCGCTGGCCTGGAGGACGTCGAGGTCGACGTCGTCGGCCGCGAGGTGACGGTGCGCAACGGCACGGTCAATGAGTTGGACGAGGCGCTGGGAGTCAGTGAGCGCATCACCGGTGTGCGTGCTGCGGTCGTCGATGACACACCGGGAGCGGTCGATCAGATCGACATGACGCGCCCGTACCTGAAGGTGCGGCGCGATCCCGATCGCCTACGAATTCTCGGCGCTGTGCCAGATGCCGCGACGGCAGCCACGATCAAAGCCTCAGCGGCCCGAGCTTTCGGAGTCCCCGTGCGCGGTGACCTCACCATCGATCCGACGCTGCCGGCTGCCGGGTGGGCCGATGAGTTGCCCGGCGCCTTCAGCGACATGGTGGGCGTCACCGGCATGGTGCTGACCGTGGACGGCGATGTTCTTGAACTGAGCGGCTCGATCGCCACGGCATCCCAGCGGCGCAGCATCATCGGCAGGATCGCTCGCGCGGTACCCAGCCTGACCGTGGCTTCGATGGTCCGCACAGGCCCGGAGGCCTCGTGATGTCGTGGTTCACAGTCGGCGAGATCATCATCTGGCTGGCGCTCGCGGCCACTCTGGGTGTGCTGCTGGGCTGGCTGCTGCATGAGATCTGGAACCGAGCCCGCCCCGCCACAACAGCCCAATCGGTACCCGCAGCGCCCGCGGTGCACGCAACCATCAAGGGAAACCACAGATCGATGATCTACCACGTGCCCGGCAGCCCCTTGTACGAACGCACCCAGACCGACATCTGGTTCACGTCTGAAGATGAGGCACAAAGGGCCGGGTACCGAAAGCCCAAGAACCAATGAGGCATGCTGGCCCCATGATGATCCGCCCGCTCGTGGTGGCCATGGCCGCTGCGATCGCCTTGACCGCCTGCTCATCTGACAAGGAACCGGCTGCTCCTGAGCCCGTTGACCCCTCCAAGGGGTCTGCGGCCGAGCTGGTCGAATTCTCAGCACTGACAGGCTTGCCGATGCCTGACGGGCGCCCGGACAACCCGGTGTTCGTAGTCAAGGTCGAGAACACCTCAGGCGGGCAGCCGCAGCTCAATCTGGACCGAGCTGACCTGGTCATCGAGGAGCTCGTCGAGGGCGGACTCACCCGGTTGGCTGCATTCTACTATTCCGACCTGCCCTCGAAGGTCGGCCACGTGCGGTCGTTGCGAGCCACAGACATCGGCGTCACGACACCGGTCAAGGGCCAGATCGTTGCCACCGGCGGCGCCGGTGGTGCCGTCAAGCAGATCAAGCGGGCCGGCATCGTCTTGTACTCCGAGGACGGCAGTTCACCCGGCTTCAGTACCGATCCCAATCTCGTCCGTCCGTACAACCGGTTGGTCGACCTGGTGCGGGTCAACAAGGAAGCCAAGAACGTCCAGCCCGATGGTTCTTACCTGGCCTGGACTGCGAAGGGCGACGAGTCCGATCCGGGCGCGTCCAAGGTCAGCACCGCGACAGGCGCGACAGTGCGATTCTCACGCTCGACGTCCACGACCTGGAAGCTTGCCAAGGGCAGCTGGACCCGCACGAACGGTCACGCCGACAAGGAATTCAAAGCCAAGAATCTGATCGTCATGGAGTGCCCCATCAAAGATGCCGGGTACACCGATCCAGCCGGCAATCCGGTGCCAGAGACGGTCGTTGAGGGCAGTGGCAAGGCGATGATCTTCCGCGACAACCAGGTGGTCGAACTCACCTGGAAGAAGCCGACCCTGGACTCGCCCATCACGTTCACGACTGCCGATGGCGAGCCGTACACCGTGACACCGGGCCCCACGTTCCTTGAGTTGGTGCCCAAGAACGACGGTCAGGTCACGCTGAAGCGCTGATCGTTCGATGCGGGATCAGTCGGGCACAGTGGGTAGGACGCGCAGACCGGCCAAGAGTGCGCCGATCGTCTGCTGCACCGATGCGCTGGCTGCATCGGGGTCCTCAGCATCGGCCACGAACTCTGACGCCGAACGGATTGCGCCGTAGAAGATGACGGCGAATGCTTCGTTGAGGTGAGCCACATCCCCTTCCAGCTCGGCGAGTAGGTCGTCAACAGTGCGCTGCACGACGCCGAAGGTGGCCTGGCGTTCGGCCTCCTGCCAGCGCTCGTGGCCCAAAGCGACGGGTCCTTCCTGCATGCAGATGCGGCGAAATTGCGGACGTCGGCAGACCTCGAGGAACTTCTCGAGACCGATCTGTGCCCGCTCCCAGGGATCGCGTGAGCTGCTGAGTGCTTGGGAAACTTCTCTACTGGTCGCCTCCTGCACGTCCAAGAACACGCTCTCGAACAGGGCCAGCTTGCTCGGAAAGTGGTGGTACAGCGCGCCCTTGGTGACCCGGGCTGCCGCGACCACTTCATCGAGCGAGGTGCCGGCATAGCCGTGCTGGGTGAACAGCTCGCAGGCCGAGTCCAGCAGGGCCTTCTTCGTGCTCGATGAATAGTCCTGACGCCTCGTGGTTTTGCGAGCTGTGCGGAGCACCTGCTTCGCGACACGAGTGTGAGCCATCAGCCGAGTCTAGGTGCATTGCGGCGATGGCCCGTGGTGGGCGTCACACGCGTACGGGTTGGACATACCCAGACCATGCAACATACTGAGAGTACGTACCGACGGTATGTCGGTCGCCAAGACGGTACAGAAAGGGACACACCATGACCTGGGATGCCTATCACCGCCGCAAGGAATTGCTCCGCGAGATCTTCGCGATCGCCGACCGCGACCGCGGTTTCGCCCTCACGAACCTGCTCGACACCCTCGACCCCGAACGCCTCGTCCTCGAGAATGAGACCGCAGCCCTGTTCGAGATTCAGATGGCCTGGTTCCAGCGCCTGAGCGGTCATATCGATCGCCTCACCACGAACGGCGGCGAGACCCCCGAAATGGTCGCGATAGCGGCCTGGACCGCTGCCGCCGCAGACATGCCCGGTGCGCGAGCCCTCCTCGACTCGAACCGCGATGCTCCCGCGCTGGCCACCGCCTTCGCGAAGGAACGCACGTTCCTCGCAGCGTCGGCCGGTGTACCGATGAACCACCCGGACCTGGGCGATCAGGGCGAGCGCATCATCAGCTCAGCCCGCGCCGAGGCAGCCAGTCCGGCTACCGTGCTCGACGAGGCAGCCAGTCCGGCTACCGTGCTCGACGAAGGTGCCGACCACGTCCAGCCGCATGGCCTCATCGCCAGGTTGCGTCAGGCGATCGCAGCCTGACGTTCCCGTCGTCGCGGGGTGCGGCTAGCGCTTTTTGCCGCCTCCTGCGAGCGTGGCGATCTTGGTCTCGAGCTCTCGGTCGATCGACTCCTGGAGTGAACCGCGGAACATGCCGAGGGTGACCTGGCTGGCGATCGGGATCAGGCTCTCCACGCTGGCCAGGATGCTGGGCCAACGATCCTCAGGCATCCCGTCGGTCATGAATGGGTCGATGATTTCCTCGGCAACCGCATGCACGAAGGCGTCCGCGACATCCTTGAGGCGCGCCTGTAGCAACGGGAACAATGAGATGACCGTCTGTGGCGACAGGCCCATGGCCACGGCGGCGGCGCCGGTGCGGACGACGGTCGGTTGCAGCAGGTGGACGTGATCGTGATCGCCCTCGATCCAGGCGACGAGCCCGTACTTCTCCATCGCCTCGATCAGTCCGTCTTCGCGAGGTACTCCGGCCAGCGCGGCCAGATCGTCGCGCGACATGATCTCGTCAATGCCGTCATCGGCGGGCAGATCGAGCAACTCGATCAGGTCGAGAGCGTGGCCAGCAGCGGTACCGGGCGCTCGCTGCACGGCCTTCTCGACAGCCGCCAAGGTGTATCCACGATCCAGCAGTTGGCGAATCAATTGTAGCCGTTGCAGGTGCTTGATTGAGTAGTACCCGGTCCGTCCCTCCAGGCGGGGCGCATCGATCAGACCTCGACTCGCGTAGGCGCGGACGTTACGTACCGTCATCTGAGCTCGGGAGGCCAGCTCGTCCACCGTGAACTCATCAGCACGGTCGGGCACGGTCGCGGCAACTTCTTTCGACATGACGCACATCCTAGAGTTCCACCGATCTGGGGATCGGGCGTGCATCATAGATGGCATGGACACGCTGCGCGGTCGGCTGCTCGTTTCCACCCCGGCCATCGAAACCGGACCATTCGTGCGCAGTGTCGTGTTCGTGCTCGATCACGATGACGGCGGCGCGCTCGGAATCATCGTCAATCGTCCGCTGCCATCTGACGTCGATGATGTCCTGCCCGAGTGGGCCGATCACGTCAACGCTCCGGTGTGCCTGTTCGATGGTGGCCCGGTGGCCGAGAACTCCGCGCTGGCCGTCGGCGTGCTCGCCGATGCCACCGTCACAGTTCCGCCTGTGGGCTGGCGTTCTATGTCTGGCCGCATCGGGTTGGTCGACCTTGACGGCCCGCTGCCGTCGGCTGGACAACTGGCCGGGCTTCGCCTGTTCGCCGGCTACACCGGCTGGAGTCCAGGTCAAGTCGAGGCGGAGCTGGCCGAAGGTTCGTGGATCGTGCTCGAAGCGCGCGAGGCCGACTTGATGTCGCCTCAGCCGGAGAAATTGTGGCACGAGGTCATGCGTCGTCAACGCGGCGACCTGCGGTACTGGGCGACTTTTCCGGCCGACCCCACGGTCAACTAGGACTCGATCTGCGGAGGTGCGGGGCCCGGGGTTCAGCGAGCTGACACTCCGGCGGTGGCCAGTACCTGGCTCCAGAGGACCGAGGTCGCCTCGGTGTGAGGGCCGCTGGCGATGACCAGCGCGACGAGGTTGGCCCGCCGTTGAGTCCGGGTCAGTTCGTCGCCGAAACGGTCCAGGATCAGGACGCGGCGTGGCCGCGCCAGTCCGCCGAGCACATCGCGCACGTCATCGAGGATTTCGCTGGTGACGTGGTCGGGGTCGAGCCCTTCGGTGAGCTCTCGGTCCAACACGATGGCAGCGACGATGGCCGCATCGCCGCGCGGCAGGCGCACCTCGAAGACGTCACCACGCACGACGTAGGGGTGCTCCTCGATGACATCGCGAACCTCGGTGAGCGAGACCAGTTGTCCCATGACTGACACGACCTCGTCTCGTCGGCCGAGGTATTCGATTGCGTCGTCGTTGCCGTAGCGTGCAAGGTCGCCGGTGGCGTACACCCCGTCGTAGCGGTGCCAATGAACATCGATCACGTCACTCGCGGCGATTCCCTGCACGTCGATCGCCATGCCGGCCCACGGTCGGGACACGACGACCTCACCGGTCTCTGGTCCGGAGATGAGTTCGCCGTTGCCGTCCACCAGACGCAGGCCTGCGTCTGGCATCCGCTCGGCATTGACTGGTGGGTCGTAGTGGACGACGCCGCCGAGTTGGACCTGCCCCCAGCCGTCTGCGACCTGGATGTGTCCGCGTCCGACGTCGTCGGTGAACCAATCCATGATCGCCGGGTCGACCCGTTCGCC
>Ga0307487_1002865_pt1 | contig 10635 bp, 7 predicted proteins | sample CBIW12metaG_FD_203665 | JGI IMG/M metagenome (GOLD analysis project Ga0307487, IMG submission 203665) | Sea-ice brine microbial communities from Beaufort Sea near Barrow, Alaska, United States - CBIW 1.2 | ecosystem: Environmental > Aquatic > Marine > Coastal | place: USA: Alaska | collected... | reverse complement strand
CGAGGGGATGTTACGGCGCGCGCAGTCGATCGCGAACGGGTCGATGTCGGCGAGGTGGATCTCAGCGTCGGGCCGGGCATCTGCGACCGCCGCGCCAACGGCACCGACGCCGCAACAGAGATCGAGCAGTTGGCCATGGGGGGGAGTGACCGCGGCGGCTTCGCGGGCCAGCAGCTCTGTGCGTCGACGCGGCACGAACACTCCGGGCGTCACGACGAGTCGCAGCCCGGCGAACTCGGCCCAGCCCACGATCTGCTCCAACGGCTCGCCCTCGATACGCCGCTGCACCATCTGCTCCAGGTGCGCGTCGTCGGCCGCTTCGGCGCGCAGCACGGCTGCCTCGTCCTCGGCGTAGACGGACCCCGCCGCTCTGAGCCGCTCGACCAGGTTCACGACATCACCAGCCGCGGGCGCGCCACTCGGGAATCGAAGCACGTTCGGCCCCGAGTGTCCCGTCATTGCCGTGGCCGGGGTAGAAGTGCGTGTCGTCGCCGAAGCGGCCGAACAACTTGGACTCGACCTCGCCGACCAGGACCTCGAAGTCTCCGGGTTCCCAGGTCTTGCCCACGCCTCCAGGGAACAGCGAGTCGCCGGTGAAGAGGTGGACAATGCCATCGGGGTCGTCGTAGGCCAAGGCGATCGAGCCGGGGGTGTGACCGACGATCTCGATGACTTCCAGCTCACAGGAACCGACCCGAACGCGGGCCCCGGTGGCCACCGGGTGCGTGGTGGGGACGGGGATGCCCTCGACATCACGTTCGCCGGCGACCGTTTCAGCGCCGGTGATCGCCACGACGTCCTCGAGTGCGGCCCAGTGGTCCTGGTGGCGATGCGTGGTGACAACTCGGGCCAGGCCACCGTCGCCGATCAAGCTGAGGAGCGTGTCGGCCTCGTTGGCGGCGTCGATCAGCACCTGCTCGCCGGTCAGGGCACAGCGCAGCAGATAGGCATTGTTCGACATCGGACCGACCGCGACCTTGGTGATCTGCAGGTCGTTCGCGTCCTGGGTATCGGCAGCGCCGCCGACCTCAACTTTTCCGGTATACGTCATGCGTCCCATCATGCCGGGAGCGGTGAATAGGCGACGTATCAAGGGCGGCAATAGGTCGCCTACTCACCGCCCACGGGGAGCCGCGGCTGGGAAAGTGTCGGAGGGCGTCTATACGATGGAGCGCGCCTGCTGAGTACCCACCATCTGACCTGCTGAGGACCCCTGTGATCGATCGTCTTGTCGTCCGCGGCGCCCGTGAGAACAACCTCAAGGACGTCTCGATCGATCTCCCGCGCGACTCGCTGATCGTGTTCACCGGCCTGTCGGGTTCGGGCAAGTCCTCGCTGGCGTTCGACACCATCTTCGCCGAGGGCCAACGCCGGTACGTCGAGTCGCTGTCGGCCTACGCCCGCCAGTTCCTGGGCCAGATGGACAAACCTGACGTCGACTTCATCGAGGGCCTCTCGCCGGCCGTCTCGATCGACCAGAAGTCCACCTCACGTAACCCGCGTTCCACCGTCGGCACCATCACCGAGGTCTACGACTACCTGCGTCTGCTTTATGCCCGCGCTGGCCGGGCGCATTGTCCCGAGTGCGGCGAGCCGATCGCCCGCCAGACCCCGCAGCAGATCGTCGACCGCATCATGGCCGGCACCGAGGGCCAACGTTTCCAGGTGCTCGCCCCCATCATCCGTGGCCGCAAGGGCGAATACCTCGAGTTGTTCCGCCAGCTGCAGTCCCAAGGCTTCAGCCGCACCGTTGTCGACGGCGAGGTGCACATGCTGGCCGACGAACCGCCCAAGCTGGCCAAGCAGAAGAAGCACACGATTGACGTCGTGGTCGACCGACTGCAGGTGAAAAGCAGCGCTCAGCAACGCCTGACCGAATCCATTGAGACCGCCCTCGGTCTGGCCGACGGTTTGGTGATCATCGACTACGTCGATCTGGCCGACGACGACCCCGAGCGCACCCGCCGGTTCTCCGAGAAATTGGCCTGCCCCAACGACCACCCGCTGGCCGTCGACGAGCTCGAGCCCCGCTCGTTCTCGTTCAACGCACCGTTCGGAGCGTGCGGTGAGTGCCACGGCATCGGCACCCGCATGGAGGTCGACCCCGAGCTGGTCGTGCCCGATGACAGCAAGTCACTCAACGAGGGCGCTGTCTCACCGTGGGCCTCGGCCCACGTGGCCGACTACTTCAGCCGCATCCTCGACGCACTTGGCGACGAGTTGGGCTTCAGCACCGACACCCCATGGGGCGATCTGTCCGAGTCGGCCCGGCAGGCGGTGCTGCACGGGCACCCCACCAAGGTGCACGTCCGATACAAGAACCGGTACGGCCGCGAACGCTCGTACAACACGGCCTTCGAAGGTGCCATCAACTACCTCGAACGCCGGCACGAGGACACCGAGTCCGACACCAACCGCGAACGGCTCGAGGGCTTCATGCGCGAGGTGGCCTGCGCCGTCTGCGGCGGCACCCGCCTCAAACCGGTCATCTTGGCCGTCCAGCTCAATTCTGACCGGTTCGGCCCCAAGAACATTGCCGAGGTGTGCGCATTGTCGATCGCCGACGCTGCCGACTACCTGGCCGATCTGGAGATGACCAACCGCGAACTCCAGATCGGCGAGCGCGTCCTCAAGGAGATCAACGAGCGGCTGCGCTTCCTCCTTGACGTTGGCCTCGACTACCTGGCACTGGACCGTGCAGCGGGTTCGCTGTCCGGCGGTGAGGCCCAGCGCATCCGGCTGGCCACCCAGATCGGCGCCGGCCTGGTTGGCGTTCTGTATGTGCTCGACGAGCCGTCGATCGGCCTGCACCAGCGCGACAACCACCGCCTCATCGAGACCCTGGTTCGGCTGCGGGACCTCGGCAACACCTTGATCGTCGTCGAGCACGACGAAGACACGATCCGCGCCGCCGACTGGGCCGTCGACATTGGCCCGGGCGCCGGCGAGCACGGTGGCCAGGTCATCGTGTCCGGTCCAGTCAATGAGCTGTTGACCAGCAAGGATTCGCTCACCGGCAAGTACTTGTCCGGTCGCGAATCCATCCCGGTGCCAGAGGTGCGACGCCCCCGCGTGCCCGGTCGCGAGCTGGTCGTCCGCGGGGCCAAGGAGCACAACCTGCACGACATCGACGTCGCCTTCCCGCTGGGCCAGCTTGTTGCCGTCACAGGCGTTTCGGGCTCGGGCAAGTCGACGCTGGTCAACGACATCCTCTACACCCAGTTGGCGCGCACCATCTACAACGCTCGCACGATCCCTGGTCGCCACCGGACCATTGAGGGCCTCGATCACGTCGACAAGGTCATCCACGTCGACCAGTCACCCATTGGCCGCACCCCGCGATCCAATCCGGCGACCTACACCGGCGTCTTCGACCACGTACGCAAGTTGTTCGCGCAAACCCCCGAGGCCAAAATGCGCGGCTACCTGCAAGGTCGTTTCTCCTTCAACGTGAAGGGCGGACGCTGCGAGGCGTGCTCCGGCGACGGCACGATCAAGATCGAGATGAATTTCCTCCCCGACGTCTACGTGCCGTGCGAGGTCTGCCACGGCGCCCGGTACAACCGCGAGACGCTCGAGGTGCACTACAAGGGCAAGACGATCGCCGACGTTCTCGACATGCCCATCGAGCAGGCCGTCGAGTTCTTCGAGGCCATTCCCGTCATCGCTCGCCACCTGCGCACCCTGGAGGAGGTCGGCCTCGGCTACGTCAGGCTCGGCCAGCCCGCCACCACGTTGTCCGGGGGTGAGTCCCAGCGCGTCAAGCTGTCCGCAGAGTTGCAGAAGCGCTCCACGGGTCGCACCGTCTATGTGCTCGATGAGCCCACTACGGGCCTGCACTTTGAGGACATTCGCAAGTTGCTCGGGGTTCTGCAGCGCATCGTCGACACCGGTAACTCGGTCATCGTGATCGAGCACAACCTCGATGTCATCAAGACCGCCGATTGGGTCATCGACCTGGGTCCCGAGGGCGGCAACGGTGGCGGGCTGCTGATCGCTGAGGGTACCCCCGAACAGGTGGCTGAGACGGCCGGGAGCCACACAGGGCACTACCTCAAGGCATTGCTGGCCGGCGGACGGGCAGTCGACTGATGGCCGGCGGACTCGTCGCCTTGCTCGACGATGTGGCTGCACTGGCCAAGTTGGCCGCGGCCTCCGTCGATGACATTGGTGCGGCCGCCGGCCGTGCAAGCACCAAGGCCGCCGGAGTCGTGATCGACGACACCGCTGTCACACCTCAGTACGTGCAGGGCGTGGCAGCCAAGCGCGAACTGCCGATGATTCGCAAGATTGCCACCGGTTCGGTGCGCAACAAGGTGCTGTTCATCCTGCCGGCGGCGCTACTGCTGAGCGAGTTCCTACCGTGGATACTCACCCCCATCTTGATGCTGGGCGGCACATACCTGTGTTTCGAGGGCGCCGAGAAGATCTGGGAACGCCTCAACCCGCACCACCAGACAACCAACACTGTTGCTGCCGAGGTCGGCCCCGAACAAGAACGCACCATGGTGTCGGGCGCCATCCGCACCGACTTCATCCTTTCGGCCGAAATCATGGTGATCTCACTCAACGAGGTCACCGATGAGCCGTTCTGGACCCGAGCCATCGTGTTGCTGGTCGTCGCCATTGCCATCACCGCGCTGGTCTATGGCGTCGTCGCGCTGATCGTGAAGATGGACGATGTCGGGCTGACCCTGGCCCAGCGCGGTTCTCGGTTCGCCCAACGCACCGGACGCGCCATGGTGGCCGGCATGCCGCACCTACTGGCCACCATCTCAGTGGTGGGCACCGCCGCAATGCTGTGGGTCGGCGGCCACATTCTGCTCGTGGGAGTCGATGACCTCGGCTGGCACGCGCCCTACGATCTCGTGCACCACCTCGAGGACGGCGCAGCCGATGCGATCTCATCGATCGGAAGCACGGTCGGCTGGCTGGTCAACACTGTCGCCTCAGCCATCATCGGCCTGGTCTGGGGAGCCGTCGTTGTGGCGATCGCCCACCTGATCCCACGCCGGCGAACTCCCGCGACGTCGCACTGACGATGGCAGATCCAGCCAGCTATCGACCGAAACCGGGGGAGATCCCGGTCGAACCGGGCGTCTACCGGTTCCGTGATGTCGAGCACCGGGTCATCTACGTCGGTAAGGCAAAGTCACTGCGCCCCCGGCTCAGTTCATACTTCCAAGATGTCACCAACCTGCATCCACGCACGCAGCAGATGATCACCACAGCATCATCGGTCGAATGGACCGTGGTCAACACCGAGGTCGAGGCGCTGGCCCTGGAGTACTCGTGGATCAAGGAGTTCGATCCACGGTTCAACGTCAAGTACCGCGACGACAAGTCCTACCCCTGGCTCGCGGTCACGGTCGGTGAGGAGTACCCGCGCGTCACTGTGATGCGTGGCGCCCAGCGCAAGGGCGTCCGGTACTTCGGGCCGTACGGCCACGCCTGGGCGATCCGCGACACCGTCGACACGCTCCTGCGGGTGTTTCCCATGCGCTCCTGCTCGACCGGCGTGTTTCGTCGGTCCAAGGCCATCGGCCGGCCCTGCTTGCTCGGCGACATCGGCAAATGTGCGGCCCCCTGCGTCGACCGGGTCAGCGCCGATGAGCACCGCGCCATCGTCAACGACTTCATGGCGTTCATGGGCGGTCAGACCGCAGGGTTCACCCAACGCGTCGAGAAGCGCATGCAACAAGCGTCCGAAGCCCAGGAGTATGAACTGGCGGCCAAACTGCGCGACGACCTCGGCGCGCTGCATCGGGTGTTGGAGAAGCAGGCCGTGGTCTTCGGCGACGGCACCGATGCTGATGTGCTTGGCTTCGTCGACGACCCCCTGGAAGTCGCGGTGCAGATATTCTCTGTTCGTGGCGGCCGGATCCGTGGCCAACGAGGCTGGGTCGCAGACAAGGCCGATGGAGCAGACTTCCCCGAGATGGTCCAGCGCGCACTGATGACGTTGTACGAAGGCGCTGCCCCCACTGCCATCCCACGGCTGGTGCTGGTGCCACGGCTCCCGGCCGATCACGAGACGGTCGCCGAACTGCTGGCCGAGCGTCGCGGGGGGCCGGTCCAGATTCGTCGCCCCCAGCGGGGCGACAAGAAGTCCTTGATGGAAACCGTCGAGCAGAACGCCAAACAGTCGATGGCGCGGCACAAGCTGCAGCGCTCGGGCGATCTCACAGCGCGCAGCAAGGCGTTGGAGGAGATCCAAGAGGCCCTCGATCTACCCACCGCGCCACTGCGTATCGAGTGCTACGACATCTCCAATCTGCAAGGCACCGAGATCGTCGCGTCCATGGTCGTGTTCGAAGACGGTTTGCCCCGCAAGTCCGAGTACCGACGCTTCACAGTGCGCCACGAGGGCCAGAACGACGTCGCAGCGATGCACGAAGTCATCACCCGGCGGTTCCAGCGGCTGCTGTCCGCACGTGATGAGGTCGGCGAGTCCGACGAACCCGGAGGCATCGACCCCGAGACCGGCAAACCCAAACGGTTTGCCTACGCGCCAGCCCTGGTGGTGGTCGACGGTGGTCCGCCCCAGGTCGCGGCCGCGCACCAGGCCATGACCGAACTGGGCATCAACGACATCGCGCTGGTCGGGCTCGCCAAACGGCTCGAGGAAGTCTGGCTGCCCAATGACGAGGATCCCGTCATCTTGCCCCGCACCAGCGAAGGCCTGTACCTGCTGCAGCGCCTGCGCGATGAAGCACACCGGTTCGCCATCTCGCACCACCGCGGACGCCGCAGCAAGTCGATGATCGAGAGTCTGCTCGATCCTGTGCAGGGGCTCGGTCCCACGCGGCGCAAGGCGCTGGTCAAAACATTTGGTTCAGTCAAGAAGATGCGAGCTGCCACGGTCGAGGAGATCGCGGGGGTACCGGGCATAGGTCCGGCTACGGCAGAATCAATTGTGGCGGCACTTGCTGCCTCCGCACCTGCCCCATCGATCAACACAGCCACTGGCGAGATCTATTCTGATAACGGCGAGAGCCGGGAGGATTCATGAGCTCATTGCGGCAATTCGTGCTGGTCACGGGCATGACCGGGGCAGGTCGCGGCACAGCGGCCAAGGTGCTGGAGAAGCTTGGGTACTACGTCATCGACAACATTCCACCCGACATTCTGGGTGAGGCGGTTCGCACGATCGCTGGCACGGATGACATCGATCGGCTGGCCGTGGTGGTCGATGCGCGTTCGCGCGGTTTCTTCGTCGGCCTCAACGATGCGCTGGAGCGGCTTCGTGAGCAAGGGTTTGCCCCCCGCACACTGTTCCTCGAAGCGTCTGACCAGGTGTTGGTCCAACGGCAGGAGGCGGCCCGTCGGCCGCATCCGCTCAGCCTGGAAGGGCGGCTGATGGATGGCTTCAATCGCGAACGCGAGCTACTGCGTGTCCTACGCGGGCGCGCCGACATGGTCATCGACACCACGAACTTGAACGTGCACCAGCTGACCCAACGAGTGCGCGCTGCGTTCGTTGACGATGAGACCCGCGGTCTACGTGCTTCGGTGGTCACGTTCGGCTTCAAGTACGGCATCCCGCTCGACGCCGACATGGTGGCCGACCTACGGTTCTTGCCCAATCCGTTCTGGGTCGAGGGACTTCGCCCACTGAGCGGTCTGGACGAGCCGGTGCGCGACTATGTGCGCAATCAACCTCGGTCCGAGGAGTTCCTTGAGCGGTACGAAGGCCTGGTCTCTCTGCTCACCGATGGCTACCTGCACGAGGACAAGCACTTCTTGACCATCGCATTCGGCTGCACCGGAGGTCGCCACCGCAGTGTTGCGATGGGCGAGGCATTCGCCGACCGTCTGCGCAACAACGGCGTGAAGACCTTGGTCGTCCACCGGGATCTTGGTCGCGAGTGATCGCTCGGCCCGCGCCGATGGACGACGATGATCCGGGGGATCAACGCGTCGTGTCCTTGGGCGGCGGCCACGGCCTGGCCGCCAGTCTGTCCGCGCTACGCCGGCTCACGACCCAGTTGACCGGAGTGGTCACCGTGGCCGACAACGGCGGATCTTCTGGGCGCCTCCGTGAAGAGTTCGGCGGTCTGCCACCAGGTGATCTGCGCATGGCGCTGGCGGCACTGTGCGGTGATGACGAGTGGGGCCGCACCTGGGCCGATGTCCTGCAGCATCGATTCAGTTCTGCAGGACCGTTGGACAATCACGCCGTGGGCAATCTGCTCATCACCGCCATCTGGGATCTGCTGGGCGATCACGTCCGAGGACTCGACTTGGTCGGCGAACTGCTCGGCGCGCGAGGGAGGGTGCTGCCGATGGCCGCTGTGCCGCTGGACATCGAGGCAGATGTCCGCCTCACGTCGGCGCCCGATCGCCTCACCTGTGTGCAGGGTCAGGTCCAGGTGGCGACCGTGGACGGTCAGGTCGTCAGCGTCCGGCTGAATCCGCCCGATCCACCGGCGTGTTCTGAGGCTGTCCAGGCGGTGCTCGATGCTGAATGGGTCGTCATCGGTCCTGGCTCGTGGTTCACCAGCGTCATGCCGACCCTGCTGGTGCCCGAACTACGTGATGCCTTGATTGCCACGAAGGCCAAACGCGCTCTGGTGCTGAATCTGGGCGGTCACGACCTGGAAACCGAAGGCCTGACCCCTACCGAACACCTCGAGGTCCTGGCGGCTCACGCCCCCGAACTGGCGGTCGACGCGGTGATCGCAGATCCGTCCCTGGTCGACGACCGAGGGACGCTGAAGATGGCGGCCCGTGCCCTCGGAGCATGCCTGCATGTGTCAGAAGTGACAGGTGAACACGGTTCAGATCAACACGACCCGGGCCGTCTGGCTGCCGCCTTCGCCCACGTCATGCGGCAGGCATAGAGTGTCGCTCACGCCGACATACATACAGCGACGAAACAGGGGTACGAAGCGATGGCCATGACGGCCCAGGTCAAGGCAGAACTCGCCAACATTCAGGTCACGAAGGCGTGCTGTCGAAAGTCAGAGGTCGCGTCCATCCTGCGTTTTGCCGGCGGTCTGCACATCGTTTCAGGCCGGATCGTCATCGAGGCCGAACTCGACACCGGCTCCGCAGCACGCCGGCTCCGCACCGACGTCTCCGACATCTTCGGCCATGACAGTGAAATTGTCGTGGCTCAGAACGTGGGCATCCGCAAAGAGACCCACTACATCGTGCGTGTCTCCAAAGATGGGGAGTTGCTGGCCCGTCAGACCGGTCTGGTCGACGGCGCCGGTCGCCCCGTGCGTGGGCTTCCGCCCCAAGTCGTCGCAGGCTCCACATGTGATGCCGTGGCCGCTTGGCGTGGCGCCTTCTTGGCGCACGGATCGCTCACCGAGCCGGGCCGCTCGTCGGCTCTGGAAGTCAGTTGCCCGGGTCCCGAAGCCGCGCTGGCCATGGTCGGAGCGGCTCGCCGCCTCGGTATTGCCGCCAAGAGCAAAGAAGTTCGCGGAGTCGACCGAGTCGTCATCCGCGACGGCGAAGCCATTGGCGCCCTGCTGACCCGGCTGGGCGCGCACGAGTCCCTGTTGGCCTGGGAAGAACGACGCATGCGCCGCGAGGTGCGCGCCACGGCCAACCGTCTGGCCAACTTTGACGATGCCAACCTGCGCCGCTCAGCCCGCGCCGCCGTCGCTGCGGGCGCTCGTGCGCAGCGTGCCTTGGAGATCCTCGCCGATGAGGTTCCAGATCACCTCAAGATGGCCGGTGCCCTGCGGGTCGAGCACCGCCAAGCCAGCCTCGAAGAGCTTGGCCGGTTGCACGAGCCGGCGTTGACCAAAGATGCGATTGCCGGTCGAATCCGGCGTTTGCTCGCCATGGCCGACAAGCGCGCAGAAGAGCTCGGCATCCCCGATACCGAGGCTTCGATCGGCGACGACGGCCTCGACGAGGGCTGAATCACCCCCATCCGCACGAGGTGACTCGCACGTAGACTCACCCACTGAGTATGGTTGACGACGTTACCCACCCGACCACAGCAGGAGTGTTATCCCCGTGACCGTTCGCGTAGGAATCAACGGCTTTGGCCGCATTGGCCGTAACTTCTTCCGGGCGGTTCGCGCCTCCGGTGCAGACATCGAGATCGTCGCCGTCAACGACCTGACGGACAACAAGACGCTCGCCCATCTGCTCAAGTACGACTCGATCCTGGGCCGTCTCGACGCCGAGGTCACCCACGACGAGGGCCACATCTACGTGGGTGACCAGAAGATCGCTGCTTTCGAGGAGCGCGATCCGGCCAAGCTCGACTGGTCCGGCGTGGACATCGTCGTGGAGTCCACGGGCTTCTTCACCGACGCCACCAAGGCCAAGGCACACGTCGACGGCGGTGCCAAGAAGGTCATCATCTCCGCTCCGGCGAAGAACGAGGACATCACGATCGTGATGGGTGTCAACCACGAGTTGTATGACGCTGCTGTGCACACCGTCATCTCCAACGCCTCGTGCACCACCAACTGCCTGGCGCCGATGGCCAAGGTCCTCAATGATGCTCTCGGCATCGAGCGTGGTCTGATGACCACGATCCACGCCTACACCCAGGACCAGAACCTGCAGGACGCCCCGCATTCGGATCTGCGCCGTGCTCGCGCTGCTGCGATCAACATCGTGCCCACATCCACCGGCGCTGCCAAGGCCGTCAGCCTCGTGCTGCCC
>Ga0307487_1002862_pt1 | contig 10643 bp, 11 predicted proteins | sample CBIW12metaG_FD_203665 | JGI IMG/M metagenome (GOLD analysis project Ga0307487, IMG submission 203665) | Sea-ice brine microbial communities from Beaufort Sea near Barrow, Alaska, United States - CBIW 1.2 | ecosystem: Environmental > Aquatic > Marine > Coastal | place: USA: Alaska | collected... | reverse complement strand
TCTATAGCTCCATCCCACTCAAAATGACAAATCTGCATGATCGCATGGACACCCGTATCAGTCCTCCCACTTCCCATTACTGCCATTGGAAGACGGAAATAGGTGGATAGTGATGCCTCCAATGCCTCCTGAATTGTATATGAATTTGCCTGAATCTGCCAGCCATGATACCGGGTACCTTTATAGCTGACATCAAGAAAGTATCTTTTTGCTGTACTCATAAGCATGCAAAGATACTACTACCCACCAATTCACGTAGATAAACCTTGATTCCTTGGTATTAAAAAGATAAGGGCTTTTATTTGCAAAAAATTAGAAAAAATGATTCAGCGCGTACAATCAATTTTCCTCTTCTTGGTAGCAGTAGCTATGGGCCTGACTTTAGGGTTAGATCTTTGGATACAAGTAGTACCCGATTCTGAGGAAACCTATAAGATGACAGCACTATTTATGCAGCATTATGATGCTTCAGGTACAATTTTGACCTCCTCTTCCAATTGGTATATCTCAGCTTTAGCGGCTTTTGCAGGATTATTGGCGATTATTTCGATTTTTCAATACCGAAGTAGGGCGCGTCAAATGATGCTTAATATGGTCAATTCATTGCTGATGGTAGGCTTGGTGGCTATTGTTTTTTTGATAACTAACGGTGTAAACAAGGAGATTGGCGCAGCCGATAATGGAGTGTATCAAATTGGCTTCTGGGCTATTTTAGTCGCAATGGTATGTAATATGCTCGCCAATAGATTTATAAGAAAAGATGAGGCGTTGATTAAATCTGTGGATAGAATTAGATAGACTAGCTATTAGATTCAAGACATTAGAACTTTAAAGTATAACCAAATAAAGCCAGCAAATCGCTGGCTTTATTTGGTTACAAACGTGTGCATTTGGAAATGCGGCTATTCCAAAAAATGCTTATTTAATCATGGTTTACCAGAATCTTACTCCCACAAGGCGGATAAAAGATGTTGAAATTCTCAGTACTGATGACGCCGACTTATATCGAGATTACTTTGTTTAATTTTCTTCTGTAAAATGCTTTCATCGTTGTACCATTGTTTAGCTGGGTTTTATCATCATTCAGGAGGTATCCCACGCCTACGAGATTTTTGCTGTTGGAGTTAGGGTCAATTTCCTCTCTCCATTCCATGTGATTCACATCTTTCCTTCAACTTTTGGCTCATTGGGAATTTGTTGGTCCGTTGAGATCACGATGATCGGGAGTTGGCTTGAAGTCAGCTAAGCGACCGCATTATTGTAAAAGCATATAAATGCAATCGTAATGAATAGAAAAGGTCTTAGGGGATTTCATACTGAAAATATATTCTTAATTTTCGTTTTCATTTATCCAGGTCATAAAATTTTCTCATATGAGACTAGAAACGCTTGCTATCCACGGCGGAAATAACATCACAGATACCGAGAAACCGGTTATTCAGCCCATCACTTTGAGTACCACATTTATCCATCAGCCAGATTCAATGATCTACTCCAGGGCTAACAATCCCAACCGTCAGGCCTTGGAACAACTTTTGGCTAAGTTGGAGAAAGGAGCGGATGCAGCGGCTTTTTCCTCTGGCAATGCTGCCGGGGTTTCAGTCTTTCAGGCACTTGAAGTTGGTTCACACATTATCGCTCCGGATGATATGTATCATGGTCTGAAAAATGCGATTTTGTCTATGTTCAAAGGAGTATTGGAAGCCTCCTTCGTTGACATGACCAACTTGGCGAATGTGGAAAATGCGTTTCAGCCCAACACAAAATTAGTGTGGATAGAAAGTCCTTCTAATCCGCTCTTAAAAATCACAGACATCGAGGCTGTTGCGAAACTGGCCAAGGCAAAGGGAGCAGTAGTTGCCTGTGATAATACGTTTGCTACCCCCGTTTTTCAGAATCCACTGGATTTGGGCGTCGACATCGTTATGCATTCAAGCACAAAATATTTTGGGGGACATTCCGATATCTTGGGTGGAGCGCTCATTTGTAAGGAAGAGGATGAATTCTGGAGCAAGGTAAAAAATGTGCAGATCAGTGGTGGAGCGGTTCCTTCTCCTATGGATTGCTACTATTTATGTAGAAGCATAAAGACTCTTCCGTACAGAATGAAAGGTCATGCTGAGCACGCAATGGCATTAGCCAATTTTCTTTCCAATCATAAAAACGCCGAGGAGGTATTTTACCCTGGACTAAAAAAACACCCTGGTCATGAAATCGCTGCCCGGCAGATGTCAGGCTTTGGTGGAATTGTATCTTTTTTAGTAACGGGTGGTAAGGAATCCGCTGATCGAGTAGTCTCCAATTTGCGGTTCTTCACTAACGCTACGAGCTTAGGCGGAGTAGAAAGTCTGATTGAAAGGAGAGCGGCCTCTGAAGGTCCAAATACCAAAACGCCTCAAAATCTAATCAGAGTTTCAGTTGGGTTAGAACATTTAGATGACTTACTCGAAGACATGGAGAATGCGTTAAAATGAAAAATGGCGGAATAGATCTTTTCTATTCCGCCATTTTTTTACTGATACCAACTTCGAAGTCTAACTTCCACTTCGGGTGCAGCTTCATTGACCAACATCTTAAACTTTTCAAAGTCACTGAAGCCATCGCTACCTCTATAGTGATAGGGGTAAACGATTCCAGGTTTGAATTCCGAAACGGCACTTGCCGCCTGATCTACATCCATGGTGTAAGGTAGATTCATACATACAAAAGCCACATCAATATTTTTGAGTGCCCTCATCTCAGGAATGTCTTCTGTATCACCTGAGATGTAAATCTGTTTGCCACCCAAATGAACCACATATCCATTTCCACGGCCTTTGGTGTGAGGGGCATCTGGTTTTTCTGGCAAATTATACATCGGAATAGCTTCGATTTTTACCTCATTGATGTTCTTAGACTGACCATTTTCTATTACAATGATGGACTTACCGATTCCCGCTGGCAGTTTATCGGCTACTGCCTGAGGAACAACAAATGTGGCTTCAGACAAATCTAATCCGTCCAAAGTTTCTTGATTCAGGTGATCTCCATGGATGTCAGTTATAAAACTATGGTTGGTTTTTGATGTGCTTCGAAAAGTGCAGATCCTCCGTATGGGTCTACATAGATGATATGGTCATTTTGCTCCAAAACCAAGGATCCATGATTAATAGGAGAGATGGTAATATCTCCTTTTTTCGTAGAAATGATGTCTTGTCCAAAGCAGTTGAGTGAAGTGAACAAAAGGAATAGTACTAAATATTTCATAGGTCTGTTACGTTTATTTTTTGTTGTCCCAATTGTCAATTGCCTTTCGGTGTAGTGAGCCGGGCACTGTCCCGATAAACTCTATTGGTACTCCATCTATATCTTTTGTGCTTCCAAAATGTATGCCTGAGATGCTGCTTATTCTTGGCCCTTTTGCATCTATTCCCAATTCACGCAGATGAATAAGTAATGACTCAGTTCCGCTGGTTTCGAAACCGAAATGTTCTAATCCTGCTGGTCTTGTTGCGCTTTCTGGAATGAGTTCAATAAAAGTAGTTTTACTCACCTGAAAATAAGTCCAAGCTGGATTCCCATCTTCGGTCTTTATTTCAATAGCCACGGGGAAACCAAGCGTATCGCGATAGTAACTAGAGGCCATTTCAAAATTTTTGGTGACGATAGCAATATGATTTATTCCCAGAATTTCCCCTTTTTCCGCATTGTTAAAACCTCCTCCCAATCCCAATCCTGCCCCAAAAGCAAGGAGTATTAAAAATAGTGCTCCGAGCAGGTTTGGGCTGTTGAGTTTCATAATCTTAGAATTGTGGTATGGAGATAAGGAGAAAATACATAATTGTTTTCAAATACCCCCCGAAATCCAAAGTGGATTTATGCCTACTATGTTCGAGTAGATATTTTGAAGAGAAAATTTTTTTTAGAACTAATCCTCTTAACCTTAAATACGTTCAAGGTCATTTCTGGTTAATTCACTCGATGTATTTCCGGTATTTAAAGTTGATGTAGGTTCAAATAATAGGACTGAGACTTCCTCGTCAGCAACGGGTTTATGTTCTACTCCTTTTGGCACGACGAGAAATTCACCTTCTTGGAGCTGAACGGTTTTGTCTCGAAATTTCATGGTGAGTGTACCTTTGATCACTAAGAAAAGCTCGTCTTCATGATCGTGCGAGTGCCAGACAAATTCACCCTTGAGCTTCGCAAGTTTGACATGCTGTCCATTGAGTTCTCCTACAATTCTGGGATTCCAGTGATCTGTGAATTTGGAGAATTTGTCAGCTAGGTTTATGGGGGCTAAATTCATTTTATAGTAGTTACTTTTTGAGAGCTATTTTTATTGTTTTCATATCCATTCTGAAAGACTCGTTTAGTTTCGTCCCAGTCATATATAAATTCAAATAAAAAGAAAGCAAAAATTCCGAGAAAGAAAAATAGAATGTCGCGTTTGGAGATTTTTTTCATGGATCAACTAGTTAAGTGTAAAATACTTTTAACAAAAAAAACTGTTGGTACTGTTAAATATCACCCTATCAAAAGTTGTGATGACAAAGGAGTTGAGAAGTTCCAACCTAAATCTCATAATGTATTCATAGCAAGTCACCAGGGTTCGAAGATTTGTACAGTGCTACTTTCTGATTTTGACTTTGAAAAAAGGTTTTTCAGGAGTTGAAGTAAGCACTTTAGATGGTTTGATCGCGCCCCTTTAGATGCATACTATGTATAAAGCTAAAGAATCTGAGCGAATCAGATGACCCTTTAGGTAGAGATCTGATTTTCTTTGATCACCAGTTTTTTCATCTTAAATCCTATCCCGCCCAGCCTTCTCGATCCAAACTTCTATACTGTATCGCTTCCGCCAAATGCTCGACTTTGATGTCTTCACTACCGGAAATGTCGGCTATCGTTCTGGCAACTTTAAGAATTCTATCATAGGCTCTGGCTGATAACCCCAACCTTTCCATCGCTGTTTTTAAAAGCATTTTTCCGGCTTCTGTGATCTGGCAAACTTCCTTTACCTGGCGAGAAGACATCATGGCATTACAAAAAACTTCAGGGTAATCTTTGAACCGCTCATTTTGGCGCTCTCTTCCTTTTATTACCCGCTCGCGAATTACTTTGCTGGATTCGTTTTTACGAGTCGAGGTCATCTCGTCAAATTTTACAGGTGTAACTTCAACATGCAAGTCTATTCTATCCAGGAGAGGACCAGAAACTTTGTTTAAATAACGCTGTACGATTCCCGGTCCGCACACACATTCCTTATCTGGATGATTGTAATACCCACACGGACATGGATTCATACTAGCAATAAGCATGAAGTTGGCCGGGAATTCCACCGAAACTTTTGCTCGGGCAATGGTCACTTTTCTCTCTTCTAACGGTTGTCGCATCACCTCGAGAACCGCTCTTTTAAACTCAGGCAGTTCATCTAGGAATAATACCCCGTTATGTGCCAAAGATATTTCTCCAGGTTGGGGATTACCTCCTCCGCCAACCAAAGCAACATCTGAAATGGTATGATGGGGCGATCTGAATGGTCTTCTAGCCATGAGTGAACCGTTTTTTCCCAGCTTGCCTGCAACGGAATGTATTTTTGTAGTTTCTAAAGCCTCCACCAAACTTAAGGGAGGAAGAATAGAAGGTAAGCGCTTGGCAAGCATGGTTTTTCCAGCTCCCGGAGGTCCGATCATGATCACATTATGACCTCCTGCAGCCGCAATCTCCATGGCACGTTTGATGTTTTCTTGCCCCTGAACATCTGAAAAGTCAAACTCGATGTCTTCCAAGGAATGATAGAAAATCTCCCGTGTATCAGTCACCAAAGGCTCAATCTCTAATTCGCCAGCTAAAAAATCTATTGCCTGCTGAGCATTCTCGACTCCAATGATATCTAAATTATTGACAATGGAGGCTTCTTTCGCATTTTCCAAAGGAAGTATAAAACCTTTGAATCCTTTTTTTCTAGCTTCAATAGCTATCGGAAGTACTCCTTTTACGGGCCTCAAATTTCCATCCAACGAAAGCTCTCCCATGATAATATAGTCTCCCAAAGTAGGGAATTCTACTTGTTCTGAGGCTTGAAGAATTCCCATAGCGATAGGTAGATCGTAAGAAGAACCTTCCTTGCGCACATCCGCTGGAGCGAGATTGATGACTACTTTCTGTCGTGGCATTCTATATCCAAAGTGCTTCAAGGCGCTCTCCACTCGCTGCTGAGATTCTTTGACTGCAGAGTCGGGAAGACCCACCATGAAGAAACTTGTTCCCTGACCTACGTTCACTTCGATTGTGATGATGTTGGAGTCTACGCCGGATACCGCACTCCCAAAAGTTTTAGCTACCATAATTTAAAAAGGAGACCTGTTGGTCTCCTCAATATAGGCTTTTACAAAAATTAAACTCGTATTTGAGGATAGATTTTTCATTAAGATGCTGCTTAAACGTATTGTTATTTATTATCAGTAAAGTTTTGTCGTGGAGGAAGATTACTTGGTTCTGGATCAGGTGCGGGTAATGGCTTGTATCCTGGAGTAGCTCCTGGCTTAGTAGGGATTACCGGATGTTCAAAGTCGTAAATTCTTGCCTTGAGAGAATTCATTTCAGTCTCCATTTTTTTGATTTTCGAGGCGAGACTCTGATAGGCTACAAAGCTACTTCCCCAAGCTACCAGGAATAGTATCAAACCGATCAAGGTAATTTTTACCATGGAATCTGAGGTAATTTCTTCCATCCCAAAGACACTTCCCAACGTGTCAAAAGCGATGAAGAAAATAAGAAAAGCACCAAAATAGACTAATAGTGCTATCTGAATGATCTGGTGAAGTTTTTTCATGGGTTTTAAAATTAGATTTAACGAATATACTAAACAGACTGAATACTAGAAAGCTTCTGATAAAGCCCTTCTACCTGATTCAGCTCAGAATGTGTTCCCCTCTGAACAATTTCCCCTCCCTCTATTACCAATATTTCGTCTGCGTGTTGAATAGTGCTTAATCGGTGTGCGATCACCAACGTGGTTCTGTTATTCATCAACTTGGTTAAAGCTTCTTGTACCAAGTGTTCGGATTCAGAGTCGAGCGCTGAGGTAGCTTCATCTAATATCAGAATTGGAGGATTTTTTAAGACCGCTCTGGCAATACTTATTCGCTGACGCTGACCACCCGAAAGTTTCGACCCTCTTTCTCCAATGGAAGACTCATAACCATTCTCCATTTTTTCAATAAAGTCATGGGCATTTGCAATTGTCGCAGCTTCTTTCACTTGGTCTAACGTCGCATTTTCAACTCCAAAGGCAATATTATTAAACACGCTATCATTAAATAAAATGGATTCTTGAGTGACAATTCCCATCAATCCTCTTAATTCTTTTAAGTCAAAAGACTTTAAGTTGTTTCCGTCCAAACAGATTTCCCCAGAGCTTGGGTCATAAAATCTTGGGACAAGATCTGCCAAGGTTGATTTGCCTCCTCCAGAAGGACCTACCAGAGCAATGGTTTTGCCTCTGCTCAGCGTGAAATTTATATTTTTAAGAACCAATTGGTCCTGATAAGCAAAATTGACATTCTTCATCTCAATAGAATGCTCAAAGGCGTTGAGAGGCAGTACTTTTTCTGGATTTTTGATCTGCGAAGGTGTGTCAACCACCGTAAATATTCGCTCGGCTGATGCTATACCCCGCTGGATACTGCTCATTGCCCTGGATATCTCCTTGGCTGGATTGAGTACTTGCGTAAAAATGATGATGTATGTGATGAAGTCTGAAGCACCCAATTCGGTGTCTCCACTCAATACTAATCCACCTCCATACACCAGTATTCCCGCCACCACAAATACCCCCAAAAACTGGGAAATAGGGGAGGCGAGCTCATTCTTCTTCGCCATATTGACATTCACATCGGAATAAAAGTCCGTCTCAGTGTCAAATTTATTCCGCATAAATCGCTCTGCGTTGAAGGCTTTGATTACTCTCATTCCTCCAAGTGTCTCATCCAGAATATTTACGATCCTTCCTAAAGATTCCTGACTTTGTACTGCTGTTTTTTTAAGCCTTCTGGTGATCCCTCCTATGATTGCTCCCGAGATGGGGATGATTAGTATGGTAAACAAGGTTAATTTCACCGACATGAAAAAAAGTACTGAGAAGTAAAGTATGATGGTCACGGGTTCCCTGAATACTACACGCAGAGATTGAACAATAGTATTTTCTACCTCCTGAACGTCATTTGTCATTTTTGACATGAGGTCACCTTTTCGCTCACTTGAAAAGTATCCGATATGAAGCTTACTCACATGTCCAAAAATATCCATTCTCATTCGTTTGATGACCGTAGCGCGCACTTTAGCCAGTACAACTCCAGACAAATAGGTGAATAGATTAGCTAGAAATACCGATACTACAATAATGACACATACATAATAGAGGGATCCCAATTTGCCATACTCCTCAGCGATTTGAAGAAAGTAATAATTGAAGAGATGGGAAAAATATTCTATTGAAAGCGTGAATTCTGGTCTTTCAGCATATTTGGTTAAGGTAACAGGATCAACCTGCTCGAAGATCACATCGAAAAGTGGCTTGAGAAGTGTAAAATTGAGCAATCCGAAAACGATAGACAAGAAGGCATAAATGACATACACGGGCACGAATTTCCCATAAGGTTTAGCATAGGAGAGAATTCGTAAATAAGTCTTCATAGGGCAATAGCAGGGAAGAATAATCGCGAAAGTTACGAAATTTTGAATGTTTGAGCTCCCTTTAGTAATTGTAATCTGGTCTCAGGAAGTTCCATCGAACCCCGAGTTGCAAAAGCTGCTTGGTTTTTGGACTGTCTAAATCCTCCGCGGTGGTTCGCCTGAAAGTGTGAGTAGCATCTATAAAGAAATTGTGTTTTAGCATATAGCTTGCATTTAGATTGGTCTGCACATATTGATTTTTGACGCCTTGCCCGGTTAGATTATTGAATAACCCTGTCGGACTTCCTTGCAATCTATTTTTGAGCACATCTCCTCCCCAGTTAGTCTCGGCGTCGGGATCAGCTCCATACAGTTGATACATGCTGGTGAAAGTAAGTCTCAACTTTGGAATGGGCTGGTATCTTACTATTCCGATGAATTCCCTGAAGTTTGCTCCTCGAGGATGCGTAAGTGGAGTTCGCCAATTGCTATATGATTGATAATCATTTTTCTCCTGAAAAGTATATGGACGAGCGGAATTGTACTCCAATTGTAGGTCAAGATTTGAAATCTTAAACATGTCTATGTATTTGAAGCCAGCCTGAACTCCATATTTGTTGCGTTTTGAGTTTTTGCCATCAATCCCAAAAAACTCACCAAATACAAATTCATCTAGTGCAAACTGACCATAAAGCTGCACACCTGGATAGACATTCCATTTTCCATCCAAACCTAACATCACCTTGTCTGGAGTGCCGATCGACTGCTCCACCCATCTGAAAAAAACTAAAGGGTTAAAGTAGTTGAAGTTTAACTTATCAGTCATCACTGACTCGAAAAACCCAAGATTTACTTTTTTACCTATATTCAATCCCAACCTGTGAAAGGAGAAATACTTTTGCTTATACCGTCCATCTGTGGGTCTTCCTCTGTCGTAGTCCACATCTGCGGTCATTTGAGTCCAGATATTTGTCCATTGAAATTTCCAGATGTTCACATTAAGCTTGACAAACATATAGGGATTAGAAAAATCTGAGAGCAAGAACGATCGATAGCCTTCGCCAATGAAATTCCTGTCATGCCCAACTTGCGCCTGGATGTTTTTTGTCAAATTAAAATTGACGTGTCCCAAGGCTGAAAAATAACTGTACCCGCCATTTTTATATTGTTTCCAAAATCCTTCCCCCGGCACTGCTCCATTATGGTCAGTATAATCGTTGACCCAACTTGGAAAAAAAGCCTCCGATGAAGTGAAATAGGTGTAAAAACCAACTTTCTTATCTATTGATCCACGGATCACCACCCCACGCGAAAGTCTATTGGGGTTTTGATCGTTATCGCTTTCTATGCCTCCATTTACATATAGGACAGGACTCACATGTATATCAAATTCATCACTATAGTAGGAGGCTAAATCACCAGGTCTTTTATAGAATGTATTAAAAAGTGGTTTCTTGGAAATCGGAGTTTCTCTAGATACAAATTCCCAGTTGTCTTGGCTTAAGTAAGCTATGTTAAATTGATCAGATCTTGAGCGGATCACTGGATCAGTGGCAAGGCTATCTAAGAAGTGGCCAAGCAAGTCTCGTCGGTAGGGTTTTATTGCTGTCTGAAATGTGCTGTTATTTTTACCTTGTAGGATTTCATATCTTTCGATCAGCTGATAGTAATCTCTATCATATGGAATATAGCTTCCTTGAGAAAAAGCAAAAAATGGCACAAGAAGCGGTAAACTAAAAATCAGAGACTTAAGAAGTAGATTGGGTCTGTTAAATTTTTGCATTGGTTAAAACTAGAAAAAGTGCTTAAATCTTTAAATGAGTCAGATAACTTTGTGTGAACATAAACCAATTTTGAATTTTTTCAGCAATTGACTTAGAAATACTTGACAAAGATTTGGTGAGCTTTGTGAAAAAGGATAACTTTGTGCCTCATTTGAAAAAGGTACTATATAACTAGCAATATTATGAAAGCTGATATCCATC
>Ga0307487_1002857_pt1 | contig 10659 bp, 16 predicted proteins | sample CBIW12metaG_FD_203665 | JGI IMG/M metagenome (GOLD analysis project Ga0307487, IMG submission 203665) | Sea-ice brine microbial communities from Beaufort Sea near Barrow, Alaska, United States - CBIW 1.2 | ecosystem: Environmental > Aquatic > Marine > Coastal | place: USA: Alaska | collected... | reverse complement strand
AGGGGCATCTATCCTCAGTTTGCCGACCAGACCTGCCCACCATCACGCGAAATCACTGCCCACCTTCGCGTGAAATACGTGCCCATCATCACCCGAAATCGCTGCCCGCCATCACGCGAAACACGCATTTTTGCCCAAGACGTTGATCCCGCCACAGTCACTTGCGGTGATTTCATGGCAATGAGTGCCGAGGATCAAAGCTCTGCTATGGACACGCTGAAGTCAGCCCAGAAAGATGCTGACGCTGCCACGTCGGCCGACAGTGCGACGACCGACAGTGCAACATCGACCGATAGTGCAGTTCCCACAAACAGCGTAACGTCGACTGGCAACGCAACTTCCAAGGATGGTGCCGCGGCTGATACGACGGCAACAAACAGCGACACTACAGCGTCAACGAACACGACCAGTTCTGGGGATGCGATGGCTGATCCTGAAATGGATGCCTTGAAGACGTCTTGTGAGGGCAATGACGACGCACTAATAATGGATCGAATGGGATCCATGTAAAAGACCAGAATCGCCGACGGGCAGTGTTCCGTCGGCATTTTTGTGGAATTCGGCAAAAATATCATTTTACCCTAATCAACGCAAGGATAGGCGCTTTTCGAAATACACACGCTTAAAGCCGTTCGAACCAGTGCCAGCAAGCTGTCCGGTCCCTTGCGGAAGTCAACAGGATGGCTGGCCAGAAAAACCTTCACGCCGGACGGGATCATGCTGTGCGCACCGCACGAATAATTCGACGCAGATCGGCTTCCCCGATATCCTGCCCAACACGAATGATGGCTGCCCCGATCACGATCTCCGTCAGTGCATGCGGTGAAGGATGCGTCGATTTCGACTCATCTTGGGTCTTGAGAAAAGCCCTGCGCCAACCAAACAGCTGTGGCGGCGAAATCCCCAGTCGCCGGGCCAGAGCCGAAACATTGACATCTGGAGCCATCGCCGCGGCGACAGCCTGCGCCTTGAAATCATCTGACCAACGACGACGCTCTTCGACCGGAGCACCGTCAAGTCGTTCGACGACGGCTTCGATCAACTGAAAACTACCATGCGTAGGCATAGGCGTAGAACTGGTCATACACAAAGAACCCCGGCGCTTGCGTGAACGCCGCAAACCTAACTCGAAGATGCCAACCCTTTAACCCAAGCGGCTGCCTTGTCGCTTACAAAACAGCGAAGGCTTCGCAGAACTCACGGTTCAGAAAAAGGTGGGGGACAGACACCGTTTACTATAAGCCATACGCTTCCGAAAACTACATCCTTTTTAACAGCGCCTCTGCCTGAACCAACCGCGCGCCCTTGGGCGGGCATGCGGTGTTAGGTTTTGCTGAATTGCCTGTTCAGGGATCCCGTCCGGCGGGGAGGAGCCAGCGAGTGCGCATTGCGCGCGGTCAACGCAAGACAGGCTTCCCTCTTTCCAGCTGGCAAGCATAAGGTCGAAGCGTTTGCCAGATCACGAAATCCCCTTCTGGGCAGCAAACCTATGCCGCAGCCAGTTTGGGATTTCTTTTTTGAATCGATCCACATCAGCCCGCCACGAGGCCGCATCTTCCAGCAGTTTCCGGGCGTTTTTGTCGTTCTTGCCAAGCTTGCCCTTTGGCCAGTATTTTGAGTTCCCTTCCCAGGCCGTCAAATACCCATCTGCCCAGATCGATGCCAAGGGTTCATTTTCGGGGATCAGGGTAACCCCAACCGGAGCGCGAAGCTTCGTCAGCGTGCCGTTGTAGCGCAGCATGAGAAGTTCAAGGATCCGGTCAAGCTTCTTGTCGTTGTCGATGTCGGGCCCGATGACATTCATCAAGATTTGAATCCATGATCCGGGGGCCACGAACTCGGGCGCGGTGCAAACCCCCATCATATAGCCATCGACCCACCATTCGGTCAGCCCCGCAGGTTTCAGCAGATTGCCAAGCTCTTCCGATTTCTCCGGCCGGATATCCGGCATTTTCATACCCGCTGGTGCGGGGCCGCTGGTGACTTCAAACGGAACAAACTCATCCTTACCCGAAGCGGCGTCCCCCAGCACATTTTCATGCAACCAAACCTCGAAGGATTGTTCGAAGACCATCTCCATGATCGGAGTTTTCTTCAATGCCCGCCCCTCTTCCAGCGCCTTGGCGACGGCAGCGAACTGGATGGCGTCATCATCACCAGCCGCGTGCAGCAGGTGCCCCATGCGCGCGATCACGCTGGTCCAATGGCAACGCCGATCTTCAAGGGCTTGCCAAAGAGCGCGTTTCAAGCCGGTAGGTGTTTTGGCGCCTTCGATCGCATCGGTGAAGTTGTCGCTATCCTCGTACCAGCTTTCGGAGATCATCGGAAAGTACTCTTTCCAATCGGAACTGGCGGTAATCAAACGTCCCCGGGCCTGCACCGAGATGGCGTCAAGCCGGCCATCCGGATCACCCAAAACAACGATGTCCGATATGGATGCGGGACGCGGTCGAAGCTCGGAAAGTCCAAGAGATTGGACCACACCGACCAGCCCGGCAGCGGGCGGGTGACCGTGCTGCAAACCGTCTGACAGGCCGAGTGCGATTGCATTGGCGACATAACTGACTGGCACGTCCCGTGTTTCCACCTGCGACGCGATCATGTCGATCAGCCGTCGCTGTTCGCTGGCGCTCGCACAGGGGATTACATAGGCGTCCTTGATCCCAAACCCCTGTTTGATGAGCACCACGGCGACGCTCCGCGTGCCACCTGTCTGAATGGCAACCGTCATACTTTGGGCCCCGGTGCCGTCAATAAGACTGGTCAGGGCGCGGTGGACCTTTGGCGCAGCCTTGATGGCCACCGGGTCGACCCCTTGGCGCAGGGCCGTCCGGACAATCGCGTCGATCCCGGATCGTGTATCGGCGTCTTCAATCCAACTGCGCATAACGGTCAGCCGCCCGATCAAATCCGATAACACTGTATTGGCATCCAACCGATCAGCAAGACCGTCGATCGCGCCTTGACGGATCTCCTGTCTGCCATCGAGCAACAAGGCGCATCCAAGTTCACCCATGATCGGTTTCGGACGCCCCACCACCTGCTGAACCACCGCTTTCCGGATCGGCGCAGGGAGGGTCGCGATCAACTCTGCAACACCGGCATGAAGCGCGGAAAGACTGTCGACCTCCCCGCCGGACACCTCCTCCAGCAAGGTGTCGATGACCGGGCCAAGGTCAGGCGCATCTGACAGATCAAAATTGCCCAGCATGTCTTCGGGTATGGTCAAGTCACTGGCCAGAGACTCCGGTGCATCAAGACCCGCCCTGACCCAACAGGACGCCAGAAAGAAACGTCCCCGATCAGTCAAGGCGCCTTTATCCTTGAGGGCGAGAAGACCGTTTTCGAGGTGATTGATGAAGGCACCCCCGAGCGTCTTGCCGTTCTCCCGTGCCATACGGGCTTCATCCAATGTGGATGACAGAAGTGAGATCAGGCGCTCGTCTTCCGAATTGGGGTCTTCTAGCTGACCAATAATCTCGACGACCGTTACCGCCCAATCCGGCAGCGCGATTAAGGCCAGTGCTGCGCGCTTGAACGCCTCGCGGGCCCCATGTGCCTCAGGGTTTCGCGGCAACCCATCCAACAAGGTCTGGATTAATTGTGGCAGCATGAAATTTCCTCCATGAGTTGGCCCGCTGCGGGGTGATCGCCTCTGGCACTGTTGCAGCAAACTTTGCTCGGACGCAATTCGAGCTCGCCGCAAACAAACCCTGATTATGTTGCCGAGGATGGCGAGCTCACAAAGAGAAAAGACCTGTCCGTTTCAAATGTGGCAGTTTGGCCGCCGTACTTCGTCGACAGCTCCGCCAGGGGCATTGTCAGGTTGTTGAAGCTTGTACGCCCGGGTAATCTCCGGCCATGCTGATTATTGAAGATTTGTCCCGGATCAAGGGCTTCCGATTTCCGCGGGGCGTCATTGGCTACACCGTATGGGCCTACCATCGTTTTGCCCTGAGTTTCGTCCCGCGTTCTTATCAGGTCGCTAGCTACCACCAGGAAGGCAGTAACCCTGATGTGCGCTGAACCTGCCCGGTCCACGTGCCCTATCGTCATGAGGCAAGCCAGTATTCACCATCCTATAACATAAGCCACTCCTGATAATCCCTTTTGGTCTGTGGTGCGTGCGTTGGGGGAGGTGCACATGACAACTTGTGCCTGTTGCGGAGAGTCATGTCGCGGTCGTCGAAGATAAAATAAGCTGTCGAGGTTGCGATCCATGGAAGGCACTCCCAGATTATATCAACGACGAAGGAGACAAAATGATGCAATGTCCAATCGATGGAACCCAGCTAGTGATGACGGATCGCTCCGGCGTTGAGATCGACTATTGTCCCCAATGCCGCGGAGTATGGCTGGATCGGGGCGAACTGGATAAGATCATCGAGCGTGTCTCCCTCCAGTCGCCGCGTGAGGTTTCGGGCTTTCGTGACAATGACCGGGATAATAGCCGCCATCGTGACTCGCTTCGAGACGAGCAGCACGACAAACCTTACAAGAAGAAGCGGCGCGAAGGCTTCTTGGGCGACTTATTCGATTTCTAGAGTCCCATGCAGGACAAGGCTGGGTCATTTGGAAATGTTTACACTCCGGTTCGGGCGAGCCGGTCTTCTTGGCACTCCTTTTTCGCTCCTTGTGAGCCCTGCTATTGCACAGGAAACGGGTGGAGAGGAGCAATTGCGCATACTTGGAAAATGCCGTGGCTCGGCATTCGAGGGTCTCAACTTGTCTGGTCGCAAACTGACTGCCAGTGACCTGTCAGAATCCACAATACGAGATGTCGATTTTTCCGAAGCGAGACTGAATATTGCGTTATTTGACGATGCTACAGCTGAGGCTGCTGACCTGACTGCTGCCAGTCGGGTGATCTGCGGGGAGCCGCGGTGAGAGGGGAAGGCAATTCCCCTTTATTCAAGGCGATTGGGCAACCTTGCGCCGATCAATCCCAATTTGGGGTAAGCAACGCATGAGCTACCTCACCTACAATACCCGAACAGTACCAACCGGTTTGCGTAAACTGCTCTATCTCAATTGGGGGTTGATCGTTTTGATCTGTGCTGTGGCGTGCGTTGGGTTTCTTATGCTTTATTCACTCGCGGGCGGTTCGGCGCATCCGTGGATGAAGCCGCAAGTGGAACGTTTCGCGGCAGGTGTCATTCTCATGGTTGGGATCGCGATGGTGCCAATCTGGTTCTGGCGCAACCTTTCGGCCATGGCTTATCTCGTCAGTCTCTGTCTGCTCATCGGGGTTGAAATCACTGGTTTCAGCGGCGGTGGTGCGCAGCGTTGGATTGATTTGGGTTTCATGCAATTACAGCCCTCTGAGCTCATGAAAATTAGTCTCATCATGTTGCTCGCTGCTTATTATGATTGGCTTCCTTCTAGAAAAACATCGCATCCGATATGGGTTGCCGTGCCGCTAGTTCTTATCGCGATGCCCGTAGTATTAGTCTTGGTGCAGCCCGATCTCGGAACCTCTCTGCTTCTCTTGATTGGAGGTGCCGCGATGATGTTTTTTGCGGGCGTGCATTGGGCGTATTTTACAACAGCCGCGGTTGCAGGTGTCGGCACCGTCACCGCCGCCCTACAGAGCCGAGATACGCCTTGGCAATTGTTGAAGGATTACCAGTATCGTAGGATCGATATCTTCCTCGATCCTACCGCCGACCCGCTCGGCTCTGGCTACAACATTACGCAGGCAAAGATCGCGCTCGGATCGGGCGGATGGAGTGGCAAGGGTTTCATGCAGGGGACCCAGACGCGGCTCAACTTTCTGCCGGAGAAGCATACCGACTTCATCTTTACAGCGGTTGCCGAGCAATTTGGTTTCGTCGGTACCGCCTCTCTGCTCCTGATGTACACAATGATCATCATATTTTGTATGGTTTCGGCAATAGCGAACCGCGACCGGTACGCGAGTCTGTTAACGCTTGGGATCGCGATGGCCTTCTTCCTCTACTTTGCTATCAACATGGCAATGGTCATGGGTCTGGTGCCGGTCGTCGGCGTGCCGTTGCCGCTAGTCAGCTACGGCGGGACTGCGATGCTAGTACTGATGATGGCCTTCGGCTTGGTGCAAAGTGCACATGTCCACCGACCACGATGAGAGGAAGCGGAGGTCGTCCGTCTGAGGGATGGATCGCGGGTGCGAACCACTCTGCGCTGCTACTGACGGCTGCTGTGCGCACGTTTATGTCGGGCCGCTCTCGATCCAGTCGTCTAGTACGGGACCTTCGTCAGGTTGCCGTGATGACGGAGCGACGACTGGCAAAGGAGAAACGCGACCCCAGTGCCACCACATATGACAGGAGCCCCGCAGAAAGGTTCAGGCGTTGATGGTTGATTGTTGCCGTTTGTGGTCATCATGGCTTGGGTGGGTCCCAAAAACTCAGTTTCTGGGGAGTTTTGGTCCGACACCCCAAAGTGCGGATTTGTGCGCCCAACCCGAATAGCCACCCGCGTTTAATTCACACCATGCGCCTTGACAATCTTCGAGCTGCGCGATGACGTTTTGTTCGAGTTTGGCCTTCACACGCGCGGTTTCAGACGGTTTAATGCGCAGTGCAAGAAGATCTATTTCGACGATCACTGTGCGTTCGCCCGACAGCAAGACGTAATGCACCCAGCCACCTTGATCGTCGCTGTCGATCACGCGACGCCAATGTCCATACTCGGCAGTGATCTGTAACGGCATGTTTCGAAGCTGGTACACCCAATCAATGCGGTAGGTCAGGCTTGGCCCACGGCGCACGTTCGCTTTTTGTGCCTTGAGACTAACGTAGCGGGGTAGTGGCAGGTTCGTTTCTCGTCCCACATCCGGCGCTTCAAAGCTGGCCGAAACCGACAGCGTATCCTGCGCCATCAAGGGGGCGCCAACCGTAAGAGCCGTCAGAAAACACAGAATATGTGCAAAGGTCATAAATGCCGCCTCGATCTGCCTGATGCGAGCACTGGTTCTCTGCCGCGCGTTCCTAACTGGCAATGGCCCACCATATATAGGTTTTGGATAGTGACTCAAGGAGCAGATGTAAGAGAGGAAACTGAGTATTGTCGTGGCGCGACAGTTGCCGGAGACCTTCGAGGTGGGGGTGACTAAATTGCTCGAGCCGACCTGCGGAACTACGACGCGCCGATGACCGGCGAGGCGCGTGCCGAAAAGATAAAAGGTTTTAGAACGATCCTACGGGTTGATTATGCAGGGCAATTTCCGCAAACGGAGCTACCCGAAACCACTTTATTATTAAAGCGGTTTGCCTTTGACCTGAATCGTTTGGGATTGAACGAAGCCGCTTCGCGGCGTGAGCGTTGAGGTCGCAAGAATCACCTCCTGTCTGACAGGATCATGGGTGTTGCAGCCCACCTCTCAGACAGAAAATTTCTAGATAGCCAGCATCAGCCCTCTTCGCCGCCGGATGATCGACGACATGTCGATCCGTAATCTATCGCCTGCGACACAGCGATCCTACCTCCATACGGTGTCAAAGTTCAGCCGTTATTTTGGGCAATCGCCAGCCACGCTCGGTCTGGACGACGTCCGCGACTTCCAGGTTCATCTCGTCGCGCAGGGCGTCTCCTGGCGCGCGCTTAACCAGACCGTCTGCGCCTTGCGGTTTTTCTATGGCGTCACGCTGGGCGAGGCGACGATCCTCGAACGCATTCCCTACGCACGGACCCCGCAAAAGCTGCCGGTTTCTCGAAACCGTCTCCAGCCTCAAGTGTCGCGCGGCGTTGACCGCTGCTTATGCGGTCGGCTTGCGGGCTTCGGAAGTGGTAAGGTTGTACCGGATCGGTAGGGGCGACCAAGGTCATGCGACTGAAGGCCGAGGAATGGGCGTTCTTTGAGCCTTTCAGCGTACCTGTCTGCGCTCCGAATGGACGCAAACCCATCAATCACCACTTTGTTTTTCGATGGGATTTTCTGGATCTCCCGGACCGGAGCGCCATGGCGCGACCTGCCGGATGAGTTCGGCAAATGGTCGATCTTTCATCGCCAGTTCCTACGTTGGACACTGGCGGCGTTCCTCTTTTTGCACAGCAATAAGCGGATTTCTGCTTGAATTTTGACATCTTGATCTTAGGTGAAACAGATAAAACCCAATTATAAAGACCTAGGGACGAAGGAAATGCAGATGCCGGAGAGGACTAAACCTGCGATCTGGGGCGCTATCGGCGGCGCGGTGGCTATTACGATCGTCGGATTCAGCGCAGACTGGGTGATGACGACGGGGTCGGCCACCGCGATGGCCAACGATAACGCCGAGATGGAAGTCCTGTCCGCCCTAGCCCCGATTTGCGTTACACAGTCGGCACCGAGACCGCTCAAGTTCGCGAGGAGCGGCTTGCGGCAATGAGCGAGCAGAGCACTTGGGATCAGGGTGAGATCGTGGCCGCGCAGGGATGGGCGACGATGCCCGGTGCGGATGAGCCCAATGATGAGCTGGCCGAGATGTGTTCCAAACGTCTCCTTGAAGCGGCCGAGGCTGCTTGATCTGGGCTGTAGGGCCGGGCCGTGCGTGCTCCGACCTCGCTCTCGATTGCCAGCGGGCGCGCCATTCAGTGCAGTACAGCGGGAGAGAGTGAAGGAAATGAGCAACATGGTTCCACGATGGGTCGCAGCGGCTACGGTATTCCTGCTGGCGAGTACTCCGGATGATTCAATCGCTCAGGATCTTTCGCATGAGCAGTCCATGCAGTCCCTCTTCTCGATCTCGGGTCAGGTCGTGGATGCTCTTGACGGGCACTATGTTGTCAAATCTGAAGGCGGCCGAACGAAGATTCGGTTCCGCGGATGGCCCAGCGATCTTTCAGGAGATCGCTCCGTTTTGGGTATCGGCGACAATGTCACGGCGGTCGGTTGGTTGGGTTTGGACGCGCTGACAGCCGACGGCATCCTCGATATCGTGGGCGTCTATGTTGAAGATCGACACGCCTACTTTGCGCTGAGCGGGTCTGACGTCAGCGCTTCAAAGAGCCCCGCGCCGATCCTCCTGCCGAGTGGTGGATTTGGTCCTGTCGATGGGCGGGCAAGTCTCACCGGTATAATCAGTGAGATTGAAGACGGCGAACTGAACGTGCGGGCGGGGGACATTCGGATCCTTGTCGAGACGTCATCGCTCAGTTATAATCCCTTTGATGATATCGGCATTCAGAGGCTGACCCTCGGTGACACGGTTACGGTAGGAGGCGTGCTGGAACAGAACGCCGAGGACGGGCCTCGCCTGCGAGCAGATCGCGTTACCACCATCTTCGTGATCAGCGCAGCGATGTAGACGCGTTCGACGCGATAGTGGTATCTTCATGCCGGGGTTTCGCTGAGCCGTGATCCGGTATGTGCCCTCCCAATCGTTCACCTTCTGAGCCGGACAAAGAATGGGTAATAGCGGAACAGCAAACCCTCTCCCGGCACCAAATTCGTCTTTCTGGTCAATGTTGTCGCCGATCTTGGTGAGTATATCGACCTGGCGAGCTCGTGGTATGGTCGTGTCCAGGCGACACCAATCGGGTGAAATGGATTGGTCGGGCCGTGTCTCAAAGTGCGGAGATGCCGCAATGCAGGGGTTGCTGTTCGAGGCAGGATCCTGCGTCATCAGACAGGTCAAACGTTTCTCATCCCTGAAATCCTGGGCCGTCCGATTGGCCGGGCGGCGCGGGTTCTGCAAAGCGGCCGTCGCCACGGCACGCAAGATCGCCGTGTTGATGCTGACCCTTTGGAAATCGGAAACCGACTGTCAATGGACACAGGAGGCCACTGCCTGAACTGAGTTTCCGCCGGTGCGGCGGAAAGCGAAGTCCCGACGGAACGAAGGTTGATCGATCTCGTAAAAACGGTTGGAGTGCGGCGCTCGCCGCATAACCCGCAAACGATATTGGAGACGATCCACCACCGAAAACCATCATGAGGCGCGGACGATCACTGCCCATCGCAAAAGCGGGCGTCGAACGCCTGGCGGGACATCGGTTTGTCATTTTTCCATCTGCTTGGCATATATGGAACAATATATGAACATTGTCGATTATCAAGCTTGGAAGGACAACATCATATGATGCCGGATCAAAGGGCATAAGTCTTGAACAGAAAAATGCCGCTTCATGAATTATCCGGGCTAAGTGGCGACCTCTTTAGGTCAATCCATTGTGATGCCCGTTGGACCAATGCTACAGGGCCATATGTTGAAAGAGAGATATCTGATTATCCTTGGCGGGGGTGTTCCGCTGCTCGTAGCACTGCCAATTGTTGCGGCCGTGCTGGCGGCGTTCGCAGGTGATCTGGACACGCTGTTGAGGATTCAGTCCACTGTCTTGCCTACCTATGCACGCAATACGCTGATCCTCATGGTGTCGGTGGGCGCTCTCGCAGGCATCATCGGGACGGCTACAGCGTGGCTTGTGACGGTTTACAAATTTCCAGCCTCGCGGCTGCTTGCAATTCTGTTGGTCCTGCCGCTTGCCTTTCCAGCCTATGTATTGGCCTATGCCTACACCGCGCTACTCGATCATCCAGGGCCAGTGCAAACCCTGTTGCGTGATGTCACTGGATTCGGTCCGCGGGAATACTGGTTTCCTGAAATACGATCTATCGGCGGCGCAATTGCGATGCTGACCTGCGTTCTCTACCCTTACGTTTATCTTCTTGCACGGGCATCATTTCGTCAGCAAGCG
>Ga0307487_1002855_pt1 | contig 10663 bp, 7 predicted proteins | sample CBIW12metaG_FD_203665 | JGI IMG/M metagenome (GOLD analysis project Ga0307487, IMG submission 203665) | Sea-ice brine microbial communities from Beaufort Sea near Barrow, Alaska, United States - CBIW 1.2 | ecosystem: Environmental > Aquatic > Marine > Coastal | place: USA: Alaska | collected... | reverse complement strand
TTGGAAAAAACATCGAAAAAAATCCGGAGATCTTTAAGTCCATTCTTCAAAAGGGACATTTTGTTGGAAATCATTCCTATTCGCATACCCGTAAAATGGGATTTTTATCCACAGCCAAAATAGTGGATGAAATTCAAAAATGTGATGAAGTTGCGATGAAAATTGGCGGGGTTAATTTAAACAGCTTTCGTCCGCCGTTCGGGGTTTGTAATCCGAAGACTAAAAAGGCACTGGAAATCACGGGTCATAAAGTAATTGGGTGGAATGTTCGCTCCTACGATGCTGTCCTGAATTCCAAAAGATATATTCTAAACCGAATATTAAGAAAAATCAAACCCGGAGATGTGATTTTATTACACGACAGCAAACCCCAAACCGTAGATATCTTGGAACAGTTGTTGTTATTCTTGCAAACCAATCAATATACAACCCTTAGAGTTGATAATTTATTTAAGATAGATGCGTATAATTAAACTATTACTTTTTTTTATATCGGCAATTGCTTTTTCTCAACAAGCCCCGGCACCACTTTCGGATTCGGAAACGATTCAGTTTAAAGAAAATGTCGCCAAACGTTCTGATGGGCTTAAAAGTTTGTCCAGCGATTTTATGCAGTCCAAATATATTCAACTCATGCAGGGTGTAGCCATTAGCAAGGGTAGGCTTTTTTATAAAGCGCCCAATATTCTTAAATGGGAGTACAACACGCCCTACGACTACCAAATCCTTTTTAAAGATGATCAGCTTTTTATCAATGATGACGGGGATAAGAGTGTAAGCAATTTGAAATCGAATAAATTGTTTGAAAAACTGGTAAACCTTATTTCAGGAAGTATAAATGGGGGATTGCTGGCAGATAGCCAAAATTACAATGTGGCCTATTTTAAAACGGGAAACTATATAACGGCTTTAATTGTCCCCAAAGATCCTGGTATACGGCAGATGTTCAGGGAAATAATCCTTGTCTTTAACAAGGAATACATGGTTATTTCTGTAAAGTTGATGGAAGATTCCGGGGATTTTACAGAAATATTTTTTAAAAATATCAGGATCAATCAAAACCTGCCAGATTCCATTTTTGAGAATTAATTTTTTTGTATTATAAGATTGTAGAAATCATCCTTTATTTAACCGCTGAGGGCGCAAAGGTTTACGCAAAGTTAGCAAAGCCATAAAACACCTTGATTACTTATCAAGAAACTTTGCTCTCATAGCTTAACTAATTTATTGGTTAAAAAAAATTTTATAATTGTATTTTTATTATAGTGGTTTTCTTTGTGTTCTTTGCACTTTTTTCTTTGCGTTCTTAGCGGTTAAAGAAAACGAACCCAAATAGAAAGAGCAGTATTAAATGGGGGTTTTTAAATTAAACATTCTTCTAAAACTCAACATTTTTTTTACATCTATTTAATCGCTAAGGGCGCAAAGGTTTACGCAAAATTCGCAAAGCCATAAAACATCTTGATTACTTATCAAGAAATTTTGCGCTCATAGCTTAACTAATTTATTGGTTAAAAAAATTTTTATAATTGTATTTTTATTATAGTGGTTTTCTTTGTGTTCTTTGCACTTTTTTCTTTGCGTTCTTAGCGGTTAAAGAAAACGAACCCAAATAGAAAGAGCAGTATTAAATAGGTATTTTTAAATTAAACATTCTTCTAAAGCTTAACATTTTTTTTACATCTAAAAAAACACCGTTTCATAGCTGTAAAATCAAATTTCTGTCTATTTTAGTCCCCTCATTTAATCCAACATTCAGATGCTTTTAAAGGATTTTTATACAGTACTACATTCAAAGCAGGTCGAGGGCGAGTGTATAACCGAGATTAGGATTAATAAAAATCACCGGCTTTATGAGGGGCATTTTCCAGCAAGGCCTGTTACCCCGGGAGTAGTTTTAATGCAATTATTCAAGGAAGAAGCCGAACGTCAATTTAATTGCTACCTTGAATTGCAAACCGCATCCAATATTAAATTTATGGCGGTTGTTGATCCCAATCAGGGGGAAAATTTTATACTGCAATCTAAGATTGAAAAAGAAAACGAGTTATTAAAACTTAAAGGAATAGCCTTGCATAATGGGGGCATTGCTTTAAAAATCAATTCTGTATATAAAATACTTCCATAAAATTATTTCTCTTTATTAAGGATTTTATGCCAATCGGATTATAAACAATACTTTTGCATTTAAAAGTAAACCAAAATTTGAGCGATTCCCCAATATATCAATCCCGGTTTGACGCCTTAAAATGTTGCATCATAATGCCAACCTACAATAACCAGGAAAGTCTGGAAAATGTGGTGCTGGAGCTTTTGCAATATACCAACCATATCCTGATTGTAAATGATGGTTCTACAGATGAGACTAAAACCATATTGGATAGGTTTTCTTCATTAGAAACCCATCATTTTCAGGAAAATAAGGGAAAAGGAACAGCCTTAAAGCACGGCTTTAAAGCTGCCGAAAAACTCGGTTATGAGTATGCCATTACCATCGATTCTGACGGGCAGCATTATCCAGATGATCTGGATGTTTTCTTATCAGAATTGGAAAACCGGGATATGAATGCACCGGATATTTTATTGGTAGGCGACAGGAATATGGGAAGGGAAGGCATCCCCGGAAAAAGTTCTAAGGGAAATATGTTTTCCAATTTTTGGTTTTTAGTGGTTACCGGCACCCAGTTGCACGATACCCAAAGCGGATACAGGCTTTATCCTTTAAAAGAGGTAAACTCTCTAAAGCTTTACACCAGGAAATTTGAACTTGAAATTGAGGTTATTGTCAAAGCTTCCTGGAAAAAGGTAGATGTCCGTAATATACCTATAAAGGTATTTTATGAGGAAGAGAACAGGGTGACCCACTTTAGGCCGTTCAAGGATATTACCAGGATCGTATTCTTATATATGTGGTTTGTGCTGGTAAGTTTTTTTTATATACATCCCCGCAATAAATATCAGGATTTCAAGGAAAAAGGTTTTAAAAGGTTTTGGAGTGAAGATATTCTTAAAAGTCAGGACCCCCCACATAGAAAGGCCGCAGCAATTGCCCTGGGTCTTTTTGTAGGAATTTCACCCTTATGGGGTTTGCATACTATGTTGGTGTTTTTACTTGCCACGGTTTTTAAATTAAACAAGGTTATCGCTTTTTTATTTTCCAATATCAGTATTCCGCCGCTTATCCCGGTAATAATATATGCGAGTTATCAAGCCGGGTCGCTGATGACTGGAAATGGCTTTTCCTGGGAATTGAAATTAGAGGATTTTGATTCTACCACCGAGGTCTTTCAGGGGCTTTGGCAATATGTTTTGGGCAGCTTTGCCCTTGCAGGAATGGTGGCTATATCTATGTGGATCGTGTTTTATTTCTTATTTTCGATTTTTAACCAAAAGCAGGTGGTAAAGCCATAGATGTTAAAAATTCATTACTTTTTAAATAAGCATAAAAAAAGCGCTCTTCTAATTGGATTGTTCTTTCTGGCGAGTGTGGTTTTCCTTGCTTCCAGGATTACTTTGGAAGAAGATGTAACCAGCCTGATCCCTTCCGGAGAACGACAGGACGTACTTAAAAAAGTATTGGAACAAACCGAGTTTTCGGATAAAATTATCGTGGCCATTTCCTCTACTTCCGAAGAATCCAATCCGGATGAACTCACTCATTATGCCCGGCAGTTTATAGATTCCATCAATACGCAAATTCCTGAATTTGTTAAGAATATCCAGGGAAAAGTGCCCGAAGAAGGTATTAGGGAGATATACGATTTTGTGTATAATAATTTGCCGTTATTTTTAAATGAAACCGATTATAAGGCGATCGAAACCCGGTTGGGAAAAGATAGTATCCAAAACCGGTTGATGGAAAATTACAAGAGTTTGATCTCTCCCGCAGGACTCGTTACAAAAGAATACCTTTTTAAGGATCCGCTTTCCATCACTTATCTGGGCCTTAAAAAACTGGAAGAATTGCAGGTAGGCGATGACTTCCAGCTTTATAATAATTATTTGATCACCAAAGATCAAAGGCATTTGCTGCTTTTTCTTTCTCCCAGTTTACCAGCCTCGGAAACAGATAAAAACAGCCTTTTTATCAAAAAATTACATGAGATCCAGGCAAACCTTGATCAGGAATTTAAAGGGGTAAAAGGCGAATTTTTTGGTGGGGTATTGTATTCAGTAGCCAATGCGAATCAAATCAAAAAAGACATCAAAATCACCATTGGGATCGCAATGGGAATTTTACTGGTCCTGCTGGTTTTTTATTACAGAAAGATTTACGTTCCACTCTTGATCTTTGTTCCAAGTATACTAGGAGGGATAACCGCCATTGCATTTCTATACTTGTTAAAAGGCAGTATTTCGGCTATTTCAATTGGTATTGGCGCGATTTTATTGGGAATAAGTATAGATTATGCCCTGCATATCCTAACACATTATAAGAACAACAGTGACCTTTCCCATCTTTATAAAGATGTAACAACACCTGTTTTAATGAGCAGCGCTACTACCGCTATCGCATTTTTATGCTTGTTGTTTGTACATAGTGAAGCTTTAAATGACCTTGGGATTTTTGCGGCGGTGAGTGTAATGGTTTCTTCAATACTCTCTTTGATCCTGATTCCCCTGTTTTATAAGGCGCCAAAATTTGCTGCAGCTAATAAATCGACGTTTATAGATAAAATTAGCGCAATTGATTTTCATAAAAAGAAACCCTTGGTAATTTTTATGATCTTAGTATTCCTGGGAGGATTATTCTTTTTTACCAAAGTAGATTTCAACAACGATCTGTCTGCAATCAATTATCAACCTGAAGGGATAAAACAGGTTGAAGAAAATATAGAAAATATTGCGGGAAGGGCTGCAAAATCGATTTATTTGGTTTCTTATGGAAATTCTACAGATCAGGCTTTAGATTACAATAACAGTTTATATAATGAGCTGAATGATCTCAGGAATAAGGGAGAAATCACGAATTTTAGCAGTATTGGTGGGGTAGTGCTATCTACAAGTACCCAACTGGGGAAAATGGAACAATGGAAAAGTTTTTGGACCCCGGAAAAAAGGGAACAAATTCAGGATAATTTAATTGAAGAATCGGCTGAATTTGGATTTAAACCTGAAAGTTTTGCCAACTTTTATCAATTGCTTTCCAAAGATTTTAAACCCATAGATCTGGAAGATTACCGTACAACCACTAACCTGTATTTAGACGATTTCATTTCTATCGGTTCCAATTTTTCAACTGTCACCACTTCGGTTGATATAGAGGAGAAAGATTTAAGCACAGTATTGAAAAAATTCCAGGGAGATGAACATTTGGTGGTTGTAGACCGAAAACAGATCAACCAAAGTTTTTTGGGCAACCTGAAAAACGATTTTAATAAATTGATCGCTTATTCTATAATTGCAGTATTTCTGGTCCTTTTGTTCTCTTACCGCTCACTGGAATTGACTATTTTAACCTTGTTCCCAATCCTCATCACCTGGGTGATCGCTTTGGGTATAATGGCGGTTTTAAATATAGAATTCAATATTTTGAATATTATTATTTCTACCTTTATTTTTGGTTTGGGTCTGGATTATAGCATTTTTATTACCAATGCATTTTTAAAGGAATACGAATTTGGGAGCAAAGTTTTAAAAACCTACCGAACTTCTATTTTGCTATCTGTATTCACCACTTTGCTGGGAATTGGCGCATTGTTTTTTGCGAAACATCCTGCCTTGCAATCTATTTCACTGGTATCAATAATTGGAGTGATTTCTGCGGTTTTTACAGCCTTTATACTTCAGGGGTTTTTATTTGAAGCCCTCTTTTTAAAGCGAATTGACAAGGGATTGCCGGCCTTTAACTTTAAACGGATCCTTAGGCCATCAAAAAATGCCATCAAAAAAGATAAGTTGTATTTTAAAGCTGAAGTTTATGATAATTACAGGTATAAAAGTGTTTTTTCTGAAATAAAAAAAGAGTTTGAAACTGATAGAGAACGATATTTAAAACTTGCCGGATTTATAGAACAGAAAGAAAATGTGCTTCATTTTTATTCAGGTTTCGGTATTTTACCTATTTATTTGTGCTATAAAAAACCCGGAAATAAAATAGTGGGTTTTGAACCGGATATGAATCGAAATCAAATTGCGGATAATTGTTTTGTGGCAAAATCAGGTAATCTAACCTTTACAGATGATATTTCTGAAATAACGGAAGATTTTCAGGTATTTATCATTTCTGAAGCGCCACATTATAATTTAGAGAAGGAATTCAATACAATGCTTACTAAACAAGCCAAAAAAGTTATTATTTTAGATGCAGAATATTCCTATCGCTGGATTCTCGATTTAAATTTTGAAATTATCTACCGACAAAATGAAGTGGTTGTGCTTCAAAAAATGGAATAAGGAAATCATATTATGATAAAGCAGATAATAGTTAAAATATTATTTCCTATTTTCTTTCTGCTCTCGCTGAATGCCTGCGGAATTCGAAAATCCAGGAAAGACCTTCCCAATTTAACCGGAATCGAAAAAGTTGATACCCTTAGAATTCGTCATAACGACAGTTTGTTCACCATAGGAAAGAACTCGCTGTTCAAAAACAAATACGGGATTTGGGAACTATATGTAGAAGGCAACTCCCTTGAACTGGGAATGATAAATGGTAGTTTAACCCGGGAACTTAAGCAAAAGCAGGAAAATGCTATTTTTGAAAGAATGGAAAGTATTGTGCCTCCCGGAGGTTATCAAAAGTTTTTAGCTAAAGTTGTGGCTTGGTTCAGCCGTAAAATGTATTTACACGTTCCGGAAGAGTACAAAGCCGAAATTTATGGAATTTCCCGTTTTTCTTCCCATAAATTTGACAATTTTGCCCCACCTTATCTACGCTCGCTTTATTTGCACGGAGCGCACGATATTGGACATGCATTGCAGGATTTTATGCTTGTGGGATGTACTTCCTTTGCCGCCTGGGATTCTAAAACACTGGATGGTCAACTGCTTTTGGGCAGGAATTTCGATTTTTATGCGGGAGATGAATTTGCTGAAGAAAAGATTATCGCCTTTATAAACCCGGATAAAGGCCATAAATTTATGATGTACACGTGGCCCGGAATGATTGGAGCGGTGAGTGGTATGAATGAGAAAGGAATCACAGTAACCATAAATGCCGGAAAAACAAGAATTCCTTTAATAGCCAAAACCCCAATTACCCTTGTAGCAAGGGAAATTCTCCAATATGCTGAAAATACTGCCCAGGCCATTGAAATTGCCCGAAAAAGGGAGGTTTTTGTCTCAGAAGCAATTATGGTTGGAAGCGGCTCAGAAAGAAAAGCGATTTTGATTGAAGTTTCTCCTGGAAATATTGGGGTCTATGAGGTTGATAATTCAAATCAATTAGTTTGCAGCAACCACTTTCAGAGCAAAACTTATGCTAAAGACAAACGAAATTTAAAGTCAATAGCTGAAAGTCATACCAAATATAGGTATAAGAGGATGGAAGAATTATTGACACAAAACGATGCGCTCACTCCGGAAAATGCCGCCGGGATCCTTAGGAATAGGGATGGGCTGAAGGAAGTCAAGTTAGGATTGGGTAATGAGAAAGCCCTCAACCAGCTTCTGGCACATCACGGGATCATTTTTAAGCCCGAAGAAGGAAAGGTTTGGGTTTCTGCCAATCCATATCAATTGGGTGCATTTGTAGCCTATGATCTGGATGAAGCCTTTATAAAATTTGATGCAGGAAATTTTAATCACAGCCTAGCAATAGAAGCCGAAACTATTCCCGAAGATAATTTTATTCATACAAAAGCTTATCAGGATTATAAAGAATTTTGTGTTTTGAGCGAGTCGCTTTCAAAATCAATTTCAGTAGGAGAAAAAATCCCGGAAGAAAAAATAAATGAAATAATTGGGTTAAACCCATATTACTGGAAGGCTTATGCCTTAGCCGGGGATTATTACTTTCAGCAAAAAAATTATAAAAAAGCAATTATTTATTTCAAACAAGCTCAAAGCAGGGAAGTTACTACCTTATTGGATGAGCGGGATTTGGAAAAAATGATCAGGAAAAGTTATCGAAAATTATAAAATATATGTCAAACATTTATACAGCTTCTTCAGAGGAAATCAAACGTGTGCAATGGTTACAGCTGGAAAAGCAACTCTTGTACCTTCAAAATAATTCCGGGTTTTATAGTAAAATGTTCAAAAATAACGGGATAGATCCCGGTGAAATTAATTCTTATATCGAATTTCAAAAAATCCCAATTACCACAAAGGAGGATGTCCAGGAATTTAACGAAGATTTTATATGTGTGCCGGAGCATGAAATTATAGATTATGTTACCACTTCCGGAACTCTTGGTAAACCGGTGAGTTTTGGCTTAAACGAAGCCGATTTGCAACGTTTGGCCACAAATGAAATGGAATCTTTTAAAATGGTGGGTATAAAACAGGAAGATGTGGTGCAAATAACCACCACTTTAGACCGGCGTTTTATGGCAGGGATGGCTTATTTTTTGGGATTGCGGAAACTGGGAGCAGGAATTGTACGTACAGGTAGCGGATTGCCACAACTGCAATGGGATTCTATCGCCAGGTTTAAACCCAAATACCTCGTGGCGGTACCTTCATTTTTGCTCAAGATGATCGAATATGCGGAATTGAATAATATTGATTGTAATAATTCTTCGGTTAAAGCTGTTATTTGTATTGGCGAACCTATCCGTGATCTTGAATTTAAATTGAATTCTTTGGGAAGTAAAATCTCCAAATTGTGGAATATAGAATTATTTTCCACCTATGCCTCCACTGAAATGGCGACCGCTTTCACCGAGTGTGAAGCTCACCTGGGAAATCACGCGCAACCGGAATTGATTTTTACAGAAATTCTGGATGAAGCGGGAGATCCTGTTAAACCGGGAGAAACAGGGGAGTTGGTTGTAACCACCTTGCAGGTAGAAACTATGCCGTTGCTTAGGTTTGCTACCGGCGATATGGTTTCTTATACAAATGAACCTTGCCTGTGCGGAAGGAATACACTTAGATTGAGCCCGATGATAGGAAGGAAAAAGCAAATGATCAAATTTAAAGGAACCAGCTTGTATCCTCAACATATTATAGAAGTACTGAACGATCTTAAAGGGATTCCAGCCTTTGTTATTGAAGTGAAGATCAATGAAGTTGGAACAGATGAAGTAGTGGTGAAAATTCCCGATTTTCTTAATGCCGAAAAAGTGAATTTGTTAAAAGAACATTTCAAATCGAAATTGCAGGTAACCCCAATATTGGAACAGGTTTCTTTGAAAATTATTGAAAAATTGAAATCTCCGGAAGGAAGCAGGAAACCCTTAGTTTTTATTGATTACAGATGATCTAAACCTAACAGGTTTCAAAAACCTGTTAGGTTTTAGGAGAAATATTAAACTTTTTCACAAACTATCACAATTTTCTTCTCATTGAGATTGGTGGTAAAAAACAGGTAAGTGTCGCCGCCATCTTCAATTTTTAACTCTTTACGGATCTCAGCAACCGTTTTCGGGAAATTCCGGATGGTGATATTTGCTTTTTTCAGAGTTAATCTTTGTTTTAACTGCTTCTTGTGATATGGCCAAACTTCCAGAATTTCGAATCTCCTGCCCGGAAATTCCTTTAAGTCGTTTGAGGTGAATAAATGTGAATTTGAATGAAGTGTACAGCTATCGGTCTGGCTTGCCAATTCCCGGAACATTCCGCTTTTCATGATTGCCGGATTTGGTTCATATAAATAATTCAGCGGAAGGCTTAAGGGAATATCGCTTTGTGAATCGCTAAAATTGGTATCGAATGTTTGAGTAATTTTGTTTTGAAAATGGATGGTTTTGACCTTAATTTCTTCTGGAGCATTCTTGGTTAAAACCCATAGCAATTCCTTCACTTCCTGATTTACAGCCACAATATGAATTTCAGATACGTTTTTCAACTCGCCTATTCCCGCTTTTAAATCGAGCAAAGGCGAGGTTTTAATCAGTATATGATCGGCCTTTTTTAAGAACAGGTCAAAATATTCCGCCGGGTTTGGAGTACAGTCAGAAAGTTGAAAAACCCTTCCTCCGGCATCGTCCCTGCGGGATGGGTCAAGATAGATCCAGTCAAAGTGCTGTTCCGAATTTTTTAAATATTCAATCCCGTCACCCTGAATTGTTTTTACATTTATGGTATTCAGCATCTCAAAATTATGTTCTGCGAGTTCTGATAATTCCATATTTAATTCACAGTGGATGACATCACTAAATCTCTCGGCAAAAAAATAAGAATCAATTCCAAAGCCACCGGTCAGGTCTATCAATCTTTTTCCTTCAACTAAAGAAGCTTTATACCTGGCCGTTTTTTCAGAAGAAGTTTGCTCCAGATTAAGATTGGGCGGAAACAGGATATTTTTAGTGAGATACCAGGTGGGAAGTTTTGATTTCGCCTTGCTTAATCCCGCAATTTGGATTGCGATTTCCTGTATGGCAACATCTTTGAACGGACTGCCTTTTAATATAAGTTTTGAAAGATTGGAGGATCTGTTTTTTAAAATAAAATCCTGAACCTCTTTATGTAGAAGTGCTTTATTCAAGCTATATATTTTTAGATATCCCTGGTAAGTCTTTTAACAATTTTATATTCGCTTAAAGATTCTTTGGCG
>Ga0307487_1002854_pt1 | contig 10664 bp, 12 predicted proteins | sample CBIW12metaG_FD_203665 | JGI IMG/M metagenome (GOLD analysis project Ga0307487, IMG submission 203665) | Sea-ice brine microbial communities from Beaufort Sea near Barrow, Alaska, United States - CBIW 1.2 | ecosystem: Environmental > Aquatic > Marine > Coastal | place: USA: Alaska | collected... | reverse complement strand
ATTTAGAACATCATAGAAGGAAAGATAGCAATGATAATTCAGATTTTATACTTGAGTAAGCAAAAGAAGGACTTTCAGTCCTGTTAGTAAAAAACCCCTGCACTTTTAGTGCAGGGTGGTTTAGTTTGTCATTAAAATAAGTTTAGGACTGCATTTCGCCAAATATCCGGCACTAAAATATGAGGTAAAAATACACATTCCAAAGCTTCAAAAGCAGGCTGTTGCTTTGAAATGATAAGTTTATCTACCATAGTTTCCAACAGTTCCCAGCTTCGGGAGTTTTTTTCGAAATATCAGGAGTTCTAAATAAAAAAACCTTCCTAAGAAAATGGAAGGTTTTTGAATAACGGGAAGATTTATTTTTTTTGAGGCGGTTGTGAAGGCCTGATCTCTATTTTGCTTGGAAGCGTACGCGGATTCATTTTCAAAAGATCGACCACCAATTCCCCAATATCTTCAATCTGGATTTTCCACGCATCTTTTTCAGAAGGCTGGTGATCATTAAAATGTGTTGCTACCGATCCCGGCATTATTGTGCTCACTTTTATCCCATATTTCCTCAAATCCAGCATTGCTGCTTGCGTAAACCCGGTTACTCCAAATTTACTGGCATTGTAAGCTGAAGCGCCTTCAAAGAAATTGGTGCCGGCTAAGCTGGAAATAGTAATTATATATCCTTCCGTTTTTTTAAGGGCTTCCACAGTAGATTTTATGCTGTAAAATACTCCGTTCAGGTTGGTATCAATGGTTTGTTGCCATTCTTCAACGCTGAGTTCATCTATAGGAGCAAAATGACCAACTCCCGCATTTGCTACCAACACATCAATTTGTCCCCAGGTATCCATCAGCTTTTGAACTGCTTTTTGCTGACTTTTATAATCTCTTACATCAGCTTCAAGGCCAAGCACCTCCCCTTTTCCGATCTTTTCCAGTTTTTTGGCAGCTTTTTCAGCCGAATCCTTTGATCGACTTGTTATTGCTACTTTCATATTTAATTTCAGCAACGCTTCGGCAATACCATATCCAATTCCCTTTGTTCCTCCTGTTATTAATGCAACTTTTGAATTAAATGCTTCCATTTCTTTTTTTTTTCGATTTTCATAAAACTACTAAAGAACCACTGATTCCTAAAATTTTTTAATCTAATGTATTGTTAATTATTACCAATAAAACAAGAATTGGCTATAAATGAACGTATTAAAAACAATTCATAATCTTTTATAAATATTAGCTAAAATTGTTTTGAAAAAACTTTAAAGCAGTAACTTTGGGGATTGAAAATAAGCCCGAAGCAATCGTGGCGAAGTCTATAAATAAGGTGAATTTACCATAAAAACAGGAACATTTGAAAAATCCAAAAGGTCAAAAATTACTAAATAAAATTCAGCGCAATTTAATGCGTAACGGAATAATCATCAACACCATAGTAGAAGATTTAAAAGAACTTCGGCCTTATGCTGTTGAAGATGAAAATCCGTTACTGGCAAAAGTAATTCGCCTGACATACGAGCATATTGAAAATTTCCAAACCTTCAATATTCCAATCCCTGAAGATGAGCCTTTAGATGAAAATGAAGAAGTTTCTGCTTCTACAGAATTCGATCCTCAGGAAAGCCTGGATTACCTTTTGTCTATTATGTTTGATACCACTATAAAGAATAACCAAATGGATTTAAGGGAATATAGTATTGATCTTCAGAAATATGCTGAGGAAAATTAATTAATTTTTCCGGTCCTGTTTTATGCAACAGGACCTCTTATTTTAACAGGTAAAATTGGGATTCATTTTTAAATAAAAGTAAATGAAAAGGGATGCGAAATCTAAAAAGAAGTCGCGATTGCGTTTGCTGCACCAGTATTATAGTTATACGGGTTTCTACAAATTTGTGGGCAGAAGTGTAAAAAAAGCTATCATTCCCGTCCTAATTGTTGTAGGTGCCATTTTTGCCATAGATTTTTACGTATTAGATCTAAACAAGGCTTTGGTCACCTTTACCGAAACCTATTCCCCCACCGGAATCTTATCAGTATTTTTTGTTTCAGAATCGCTGTTAGGATTGGTTCCGCCGGAGATTTTTATTGCCTGGGCAGGAAAATCGGCCTTTCCTATTTTTTACTTATCCCTTTTGGCTTTAGCTTCCTATTTAGGCGGGATCGTCTCATATTTTATTGGAGTTGGCATCACCAAAATTCCGGCAGTTCAAAACCAAATTGAAGTGAACCTGGGGAAATATATTAAGAACACCCGAAAATGGGGTGGCTTTCTAATAATTGTAGGAGCGCTGCTTCCCATTCCTTATTCATTAACCAGCATTGCGGCCGGGGTAATCCGGTTTCCATTTATGAGTTATTTAATGTTTGGATTATTGAGATTTGTCCGGTTTTATCTTTATGCGCTGGTAATCTTTGAGATGGTTTAATTGCCCTAAATCTTCATTTGTTGTTATTCTGAAAAGTTTAAAAGAGTAAAATAAAAAAGGGCTTTATAATTTCTGATCTTGAAATTATAGAGCCCTTTTCTATTATGGATCTCCGATTATTATTTGATCTTCAGAAATTTTATTTTAAGTTCCTTTTCGAGTTCCCAGATACGTTTGAGTTCTTTTTGATTCACCAAAACCAATGAAATTCCTGTTTTTCCGGCACGGGCCGTACGGCCGCTCCTGTGGGTGTAATACTCTATCTGATCTGGTAGCTGATAATGCACCACAAAGGCCAGATTATCCACATCTATTCCCCTGGCAGCAACATCTGTGGCCACCAAAAGACGTAAGGTTTTATTTTTAAAGGCACGCATGACCTTGTCCCGGTCTTTTTGCAACATATCGCCTTCCAAAAGTCCTACTTCGTAATTTTTTGCTGCCAATTGTTTGACCAAAAGTTTCGCCGCAGATTTTGTCCTGGTGAAAATAATTCCCCTGTTTTTTCCCTGGGATTTCAGAAAAAGTGCCAGGGTGTCAAGTTTGTTGTTATCGTCCCCGGTCACAAATTGATGCTCAATCCCCGCATTTACCGCTTCCGTTTTGTCTATATTAATACGAAGCGCATCGTTGGAGACATAATTGGCGATGATCTCATTTAATTCTGAAGGCATCGTGGCAGAAAACAGCCAGATATTCCTATTGCCTTCTGTGTGTTTTAAAATTATGTTTAATTCGTCTTTAAAGCCCATACTCAGCATTTCATCTGCCTCATCAAGCACCAATGTGTTTATTTTCGAAATATCCAATGCTTTTTTGTTCAGCAAATCAATGAGTCTTCCCGGGGTTGCCACAACAATATGGGTTGGCCTTTTTAAACGGGTCATCTGGATATCAATTTTTTCGCCTCCATATACTGCCTCAGTATAAACCGGTTCGGTATATTTCGTGAATTTAAACAATTGTTTGGCTATTTGCTGTCCCAGTTCGCGGGTTGGCGCCAAAATCAGTGCCTGGATATACTCTTTTTTGGGATCTATTTTAGACAAAATAGGCAATCCAAAGGCCGCAGTTTTTCCGGTTCCGGTTTGAGCCTGTCCTATAAAGTCGATATTTTCCCGGGACAAAACCGGGATGGCCGCCGTCTGGATTTTAGTAGGAGTGAAAATTCCCAATTCCTTTAATCCTTTGGCGATCTCTTTGGAAACACCTAATTCAGTAAAACTCATTGCCTTTATTTTTTTAAAAGACAAAGATACTTTTTTTGTAACAAGCATTTGCCAGTTTCTAATTTGGAAATCCAAAACCAGACAAAAGAATATAGATAACAAATGAAAGTCTATTGTAATAAAGGATTTTCAATGCAGAAAATTTATTCAGTTTACAGGTATTTTCTGATCTGATAATTATTTTGTTTATTTAGACGAATAAATTGGTACCTGATTTAATGTATCAACTTGTTCGATTAAATCTTACCTTAAAAGTTATTTATTGAAAAAGCGATCTGAAAATAATTTTTCAGATCGCTTATATTTTTTATGAATTCAAAATGCCTACTCTTCTTTTTCAATTTGTGCTACTCTTTTCTCCCATTCCCATGCACTCTTTAAAGATTCGTCAAGGCTGTGTTCTGCTTTCCAGTTAAGTACAGAATTCGCTTTATGAGTATCGGCATAGGCGGCTGTAATATCGCCTTCACGCCTATCCACTATTTTATAGGAAAGTTTTTTTCCGGAAACCCGTTCAAATGATTCAATCACTTCCAATACAGAATTTCCTTTTCCCGTTCCTAAATTAAACACATCGTAATTTTTTTCAAGCTTATCTTCCAACAGGCTTTTTAGAGCAATTACATGTGCCTTGGCGAGATCCATAACATGAATATAGTCACGAACACAGGTTCCGTCAATTGTTGGATAATCATTCCCAAAAACCGAAAGTTGTTCCCTTTTTCCAATAGCGGTTTGGGTAATAAAAGGAATTAAATTTTGTGGGGTTCCTATTGGCAATTCGCCAATTTCACCGCTTGGATGAGCCCCGATAGGGTTAAAATAACGCAAGGAAACAGCACTTAACTGAGGATAAACCTTACAGGTGTCCCGGATGATCTCCTCTCCTATTTGTTTGGTATTTCCGTAAGGAGATTCCGCTTTTTTAACAGGCGCATTCTCAGTTATTGGCAAAGTATCAGCCTGGCCATAAACCGTGCAGGAAGAGCTGAAAATTAAATTTGCTTCATCTTTCTGACTGAGTTCCTTTAAAATATAAATTAAACTTGCAAGGTTGTTTTCGTAATACAGCAAAGGATTTTCAACACTTTCTCCCACTGCTTTGGAAGCCGCGAAATGAATAACACCTATAATTTTTGGATATTTTTCAAAAAAGTGAACAACAGCTTCCTTATCCCGCAAATCAATATTTTCGAATTCAGGTGAGATTTGTGTTATTTTCGTGATCCCGGCCAATACATCCAGGGATGAATTCGATAAATTATCTATTATCACCACATCAAAACCTTGTTCCTGTAGAGCAACAACTGTATGTGAGCCAATAAAACCAAGACCTCCGGTAACTAATATTTTAGATTTCATGAATGATTTTTCTTATTTGCTGCAAATTAAGGAAAATGCCAAAACTGGCTCCATAAATATAAATAAGTTTGGGTTAGGTATAGGTAAATTTTAACATTCAGGTTTAAACCTGTTTTCCTTTTAAATCTCGTTTTCCTGCAAAAACTCTCCATATAACATTTATATTTGCACAAAATAAAATTTTTATGGACTTTGATAATCAAATCAAAATTTTTAGATGGACAAGCATTTTAGAAGGCATATCCTTCTTAACCTTGTTGTTTTTTGCAATGCCTTTAAAGTATATTTTTGGCTTGCCCCAGATGGTCCAAATTGTTGGAATGGCCCATGGAGTTTTATTTATAACATATCTTATTGGAGCAGTTTTAATGTTTAAACCCCTGAACTGGAACATTAAAACCCTGTTAATTGTTATTGCGTGTTCGGTGTTGCCTTTCGGACCTTTTTATGTCGAAAATAAATACCTGAAAGCATGAAAGAGTTTATGGATTTAAAAGATATCACTTGTATTCTTGAAGATTATTTTATCAGCCAGGGAATGAATGTGGTTGTGGCCAGCTATCTCAATTTAGCGATTAATATCATCATATTGGTATTTCTGGTTTTACTGATCCATTACCTGGTAAAAAGATTTGTAGTTGAAACTTTTAAAGCCTTCACCACAAAAACACAAACTACATTCGATGATTTTTTGGTTAAAAGTAATTTTCCCAGATATATAGGGCAAATCGTCCCTATTGCATTGATATATTATACAATTCCCTATATCCTGGTGGATCATGAATACAGCCTTAAAGTTGTTCTTTTTGTGCTGAATATATATGTTATTATTCTTATTGTATGGATTTTTCGAAGTTTGTTGCGCACCTCAAAAAATTACCTGAGAACCAAGGATGAATTCAGGGATAAACCCATAGACAGTTATATACAAGTCCTGATGATCTTTGTTTGGGTTGTAGGCATTATGTTTATCTTTTCTGAAATTACGGGAAAATCGGTGGTCAATTTTGCCATTTCACTGGGAGCGGCATCAGCTATTTTACTCCTTGTTTTTAAAGATACCATCATGGGTTTTGTGGCCTCCATCCAGGTTTCAGTAAATGATATCGTGCGAATTGGAGATTGGATCACCTTCAGTAAATACGGGGCCGATGGAAATGTGACTGAAATAAATCTGGCCACGGTGCGTGTTCAAAATTTTGACAATACCTTTACAACAATTCCCACTTATAGTTTAATCTCCGATTCCTTTCAAAACTGGCGCGGAATGCAGGAATCCCCTGGAAGACGAATTAAAAGGGCCATTTTCATCAAGCAGAATTCTGTAAAATTTGTCACACCTGAAGACCTGAAAAAACTGAAAAAGATCTCCCTGATCGCCCCATATTTAGATCACAGGCAAAAGGAAATCGACAAGTTTAACACCAGCAATAATATCGATAAGGATTTACCAATTAATGGAAGGAATCAAACCAATTTGGGGATCTTCAGAAAATATGCTGATGCCTATTTACACGATCACTCTGCCATAAATAAGGAATTGTATATGATGGTGCGACATCTTGCTCCAACCCCACAGGGAATTCCTGTTGAAGTATTGTGTTTTAGCAGGGATAAACGATGGGAAAATTTTGAATATATCGCAGCCGATATATTTGATCATTTAATTGCCGCTGTGCCTTATTTTGATCTGCAGCTTTTCGAATCTCCTTCAGGAGACGATATTCAAAAGTTTTCTGACAAATTTGATCCAAAGGAAAATGAATAAATCCTGATTTTACCGAATTCCCCTGAGATAAAAAAAACAGAGCCCTGCTGAAATTAATTTTAGCGGGGCTCTGAACTTTTTATCTTTAATTTATTCTGTTAAAAAAATTATTGCAGCCTGTCCTTTACAAATTCAATTTGAATTTTTCCATGTGGTTTGGGTTTCCCATGTATATCCAGGCCAACCATTACAATATTTTCTATACTAATGATCGTTTCCCTGGACATTTTATTCCTTACTTCAGATCGCAAAGTGATCGAGGAATTCCCGAATTTGACCACATCAATCCCAATCTCAATAATATCGCCCTGGCAAGCTGAACTCACGAAATTTATCTCACTCATATATTTAGTGACCACTTTTGGATTTTCCAATTGAATGATAGAATACAACGCACATTCCTCGTCAATCCACTCTAAAAGCCGCCCTCCAAACAAAGTGCCATTGGGGTTTAAATCTTGCGGTTTTACCCATTTTCTTGTATGAAATCTCATTTATTTTTATTTTAAATTTTGTTTCTATAATAGTGAATTTGCCTCAGTAATAATCTCACTATGGTCAAAAGCCATTTCCGGTAAATCACTTAGGTTAAACCACTTGGCTTCCACCGCATCATCACTTGCTTTAACCTTTGCCTTCTCATCAACCAGCCCGACAAATGCTATTGAGATCGTTCTTCCCCGGGGATCTCTCCCAAGAGTTCCAAAGGCGCCTACCTGCTGTAATTTTTCAATTTTAAGTCCGGTTTCTTCCGTCAATTCCCTTTTAGCTCCTTCCTCCATGCTTTCATTTTCTTCCAAAAATCCCCCGGGTAATGCCCATTGATTGTGGAAAGGATCATTTTTTCGCCGGATCAGCAATACATTTAGTATATCTGCTTTTCTATAAAAAATCACCGCATCTACTGTAACTGCTATATTTTGTTCTCTCATCTCGCATCTATGTTTCCGGCGTTTTAAAACCGGTTTATATTTTTAAAATTTAATCTTGAATTTTTATTTTCGAAAGAATAACCTGATCAAAATTTTAATATTTATTAAAATATACTGTTTTCTTATTTACAAATTCCCGGATCCCATGAAGTGAAAGTTCCCTTCCGTAACCCGAAGTTTTTGTGCCGCCAAAAGGCAATCTTGGGTCGCTCTTTACCAATTCATTCACAAATACGGCTCCATCTTCAAACTGTGGCACCAACTCTTCCGCATATTTTAAATTTTCGGTAAATATAGAAACTCCCAGGCCAAAAGCAGAAGAATTTACCAATTCAACAGCTTCTTTTTCAGTTTTAAAAATTGTAACAGAAATAACCGGGCCAAAGGTTTCTTCTTTAAAAACAGCCATTTCGGGGGAAACATCAGCAATTATGGTTGGTTCGAAATAGGTGCCGGTTCGTTTTCCACCCAATAAAATTCGCGCTCCGGCTTTAACCGATCTTTCAACCTGTTCTGATAGGTCTTCAGCTAAATCTTCCCGTGCCAAAACCCCAATATAAGTATTTTCGTTCATTGGGTCTCCGCTTTTGAGTTCTCTCACCTGCAAAGTGAATAACTCTAAAAATTCTTTTGCAATGGCTTCATGTAAAATCAGCCTTTTCCCCGCGATGCAACTTTGCCCGGTATTTTGAAATCTCGCCTGCACACAGATTTTAACCGTTTTCTCAATATTTGCATCTTTAAAAACAACCAAAGCATTGCTGCCTCCCAATTCCAATACCGATTTTTTAATTTCTTCCCCGGCCACAGAAGCCACTGCGCTTCCTGCGGGTTTACTTCCCGTGAGCGTAACCGCTTTTACACGTTTATCCCGGATAACAGCCTCCACCTTATCGCTTCCAATTGGAAGGTTTTGAAAACAACTTTCGGGGAAACCTGCTCTTTCAAAAACTTTTTGAATATTATTGGCAGATTGCATCACGTTGCTGGCGTGTTTTAAAACACATATATTTCCCGCCATTAACGCCGGTGCAGCAAACCTTAGTACCTGCCAAAATGGGTAATTCCAGGGCATTACCGCCAGGATCACGCCAATTGGTTCGTATGAAACATAACTTTTGTGAGCATCGGTTTTTATAATTTCCCGGGCCAATTGTTTTTCGGCATTTTCAGCATAATATTCACATACCCAGGCACATTTTTCAATTTCTGCAATAGCTTGTGAAATGGGTTTTCCCATTTCCCTGGTAATGGTCCCGGCGTATTCAATTTTATTGTTTCTAAGTTCAATAGCAGCACGCAACATCAGTTCAGACCTATAATTAAAATCGGTTTTTTTCCAACTTTCATAACGGTGATTGGCAGCCTCCAGAGCATTGTCTATCTCTATTTTTGTAAATTCCTTTACACTTGCAATTTCTTCTCCGGTATATGGATTTATTGAAATAATCATATAATTAAATATTGTTTTTATAAAGGTAAAGAGAAGCCCACAAAGTGTGGAACGATTAAGAGGATTTTAACTGATGAAAATTTTGTTTATAACTAGTTTAAAAGTCGAGTTTGAAAGCTAAATTATCGTTTGAATATTTTATTAAATTTAAGAAACTCTACAATCATGATACAACGCGATTTAAACTTGCTCCGGCTAAGACCTGAAATTCCTTCGGCAAGAGTTTCAGAAAACATGTGCAGTGATGAGCAGTTTCAAAACAAAAGCATTCGACCCATTGCAAAACTTCAAAACGATTTATTCGTGGAGGTTTTTAAAAACTACATTCAAAAACACAAAAATGCCTTTTACGGATTCCCTGTCGAAAAGAAAATGGCTTTTATAGAAAATGCCGTTCAAAGGGATATCAAATTCAGAAATAGTTTAAAAGGGATTATGATAGGGCAGTTTACCATTGAGGAATACAGGATTTACATCGAAAATTCTTCGGCCTTAAATAAGCGGATGATGAATATAGTGAAGGAACGCATGCTTGGAAATATTCAATTATTAGAAAATGAAGTAATATATTAAAAGCCCTAACAGGATTGTTATTGCAAAGCTCATAAGTGTGCCTATCAGGATTTTACGCTCCTGTTTGTTAGAAATATTAGTCTACAACCTTATAAGAGTGTAATATTAGTTTGTGGACTTATAAATTCGCAATATTAGTTTAGACAATTAAAAAGCAGCGAATCTTAGTTGTAAACTTATAATTATTGAACAAGCGAAAATAATTATTAAAATTTTGCAAAAAATTATTTCAGATGCAAAGGGATAATTACATTTAAGTAAAAATCAAGATAATGATACAAAATAGGAAAGACCTTTTCAATAAATGCCTCAATAAAATTAATGGGCAGATTGAAAAATACAGAGAAAGCATGAAGGGGGTGAAAGAATCCATGGATGCAAACGATGTGCATACAGATTATGATGAAGAAGGCAGCAAAGGGGAGTTATTGGTAGATTTTGAGAAATATGCGCAATATTTGGATAATGCCCAAAAGATAAAAGAAACTCTGAGTAAAGTAGATATAGAACATTATACCGAGCAAATAAAATTTGGCAGCATGGTGGAAACCACTAAACAAAACTACTTTATTGCTGCTGCTTTAGGAGAAATAAAAATGGATGATGGAGGTATGGTTTATGTAATATCCACCGAGGCGCCCATATTTGAACAACTTAAAGGTAAAAAAGCCGGGGATACCTATAAACTTAACAATGAAGAAGTAAAAATATTAAAAGTCCATTAAAATTATTCCGGATATTCTATCCTTAAATGAAAAATGTTTTTAAGCTTTTGCTTCAGGACCTTTTTTATGAGCTGTATTTCCTTCAAGGTTATATCTGCATTTAAAAACTGGCCCTCCTCCATTTGTTTATTGATGATCTTTTCGATAAAAACATCAATTTTTCCGGTGGTGGGTTCCTTCAAACTTTTACTTGCGGCTTCAA
>Ga0307487_1002847_pt1 | contig 10673 bp, 11 predicted proteins | sample CBIW12metaG_FD_203665 | JGI IMG/M metagenome (GOLD analysis project Ga0307487, IMG submission 203665) | Sea-ice brine microbial communities from Beaufort Sea near Barrow, Alaska, United States - CBIW 1.2 | ecosystem: Environmental > Aquatic > Marine > Coastal | place: USA: Alaska | collected... | reverse complement strand
TCTTTTATCGCCTCAATAGCTACTTTAGCCTTGAAAGATGCACTGAATTTTCTTCTCGTTGTTTTCATATTGACAGGGTTAAATTACAACTTAATTTCCTGTCCTAAATTTGGGGAGTATTATAAAAATACCGAAAGTTTTGTTTTTGAGACGAGAGAAATAAAGAGGATTGAATTATGCTTATCCGCATTTTATAATTATGAAACTACGAGAGAGTTAGATAATTATAGACGGAAATTTGGAAAGGACAAAGAAGATGTAATTGATGTTTTTATTAATGTTTTCCCCCATAAAGACAAAACAATTGTAATAATGGGTTACAAAAAATCTCACGAATTGGAAGTCAAAGGATATGTAAATACCCTGATTAAAGAAAGTGAAAAAAGATTTTTAAGACAGTTAACCAATCTATTAATGTTTAGATGTGAAACTTGGGTGACATCCGAGGAATTTTATAAGGAAAGAATAAAAAAATGTGAGTCGTATTTTGGAATGGCAGCAGATTATTCTAACCAAAATTATGATGAGCGAAATTTTTTTCTGATAAATCTATTTGAAGAAAATTTTTGCGAACAAATGAAACGATGGAAAAAAAACGTTGGGTAATAACTAAGCGTTCGTATGACCGGTACGGCCAAACATGAATGCCATGTTGACTGAGCCGGTTCTTTGCCGGAATGCCTGTTTATGGGGATTGGTTTGTTTAGAATAGGTGATCTTTAACAGGAATGGTAGACCAGCCTTAATTCAGGCTTACAAAGCTATTTTAAGGGCATTATACTCAACTGTTCCTATGAATCTTAATTTCTGCCCTAATCCTAAGTTTGAAAAGCTTATTTTAGTCTATAATTGGCAGTAAACTTAGGTTTTTAGACAGACTGGCGTTAGCAGTAACTAAAAAACAAAAGAAATATCATCTAAAATATTATAATGGCAAACCTTACATTTAATGAAAAGAAATTAGTTGAAACTGTATTTGACATGGGAGGTGGATATGTCCTTAACTTCTCAAATAGAGAATTTAAAGAATTTATGTCCGATGTTGTTCAATATAATATCTATGAAAAATATAGAGAGTTATCTAAAGCTAAAATGCTTCGAGAGTTTATTAAAGACGAATCTGATATTTATGTTGGTAAGGCGATTGTATTACTAATTAATTATATGAATGATAATGACCTAATAAAGGATGATCTAAAAGATAAATCAGATAAACTTTATGAAATAGGAAAAAGACTACTCGGAAAAACAAATAGCTCGAAAAATCAAAGTCCTAATAAATCAGCAAAATCTATTATCAATTATAACATTCTAAAAGATTCATTATTGGATATTGAAAAACTGACTTCTGCTCAAAAAAAAGGTTATGAGTTTGAAAAATATCTTAAAAATTTGTTTGAAGCTTTTGGATTAGAACCTAATGCTTCTTATCGCACTGAACACGACCAAATAGATGGAAGTTTTTCTTTTGAAGGAAATACAATTTTAATTGAAGCTAAATATAAGGCAAATGAAATCCCAAAAGATGACTTAATTCTATTCCAAAATAAATTAAAAGCAAAGTCTCATTTTGCGAAAGGATTATTTATCACATATTCAAGAGTCACAAGTAAAGCCCTCTCTTATTTCCAAGATAGTGGTTCAAGAATGGTCATATTAACAGTTGAAGAGATTTTTCTACTTTGTCAAAATAAAACACCATTAACATCTGTATTACAAAGTAAATTTAGACAACTTGATGAAAGAGGAATGATATTTAAACATTTTTTGGAACTCAATTTAAATTAGAAAGAATTTAATAATACTTAATATCCGCAAGTAGTTAAATTGTCGTTTTAAAATCTATTTTGTAGGGTAAACTTAACGTTTTTGGATACTATTCAGGTTATATTTTCGTTGATTTTCCTGGTTTTGAACTCATCATTTCCCTGTCTTAGTTTTTCCTGGACAAGGTTTTATTTTTCATACTTGGATTGGGAACGGGTAACGGTTTTAGGGCGATTTCAGTCGGCAATTGAGCGCACCTGTCCTATAGGAAGTAAATCAAAACCGACAAGGCTTCGTTCAGTTCAATCTCCATTTTTCCTTTCAACCAGAAAATCAAAAATGGAAAACGCTCCGGATATAAAAAGTAAATCACGTTTTTAATTATTCCTATCGTTTTTTTGTTTTTGATGATAATTCAATAAAAATGAACCTTTATTTCAGTTAAAACCAACCCGATAGTATCAGCATAAGAAAATTGCAATTAAATTTAAATAGCTGATCAATTTTGTTCGATTGTGCGGATAAAAAAAAAGAAAAAGGGGAAGCAAGAGGATAACACGCTGCGCGATGTTAAGGTTTTTCCCATTTTTACAACATGCTGTAAATCAATTAATTAAAATAAAGGTTTGTTGCCCGGGAGATAAATTTTTTTAAAAGAGTGGCTCCTCCACTCCTGAAAGCCATTAAACACAGGGTTTAAGGGGACCACTAAATAAAATATGAGGCTATGGATTCGTATTCACGCATAAAATTCAACGTCAAAACAGCCAACAGGTTCCGGAGAGATTGCCGGATCTCATTCCGAAACTTTGACTATTATGATGGGTTTTTTTGATCAAAACAAGATATCACCATCCGAATCATTGGGACCTAATATGAAGTCCCTGGAAAACAATTTAAAGAGCAGGATCAATGCGCTTATAGCGATCATAAGGGATATAGAAAAGAACCAAACAAAACCAACAGTGGCGATGTTGCAAGCTCTCTTTGAAGAAGCCGAACCAAAAAAGAAACCACTAATCCTGGAGAACAACAATTTCCGGGCTGATAAAGATTCCCGGATTCCGGGATCTTAAAACAAGGATCGAACTTAAATTACATACCGCATGTACAACAGCAAGACACCTCAGAAATTAACCGTAAAAAAGGAATATCCCATAAGAATTGATACTAACAGAACTAAGCAATGAAAGATTTTCAGCATCCATTCCTCGAGAGTATGAGCTCCCTGGAAAATAAAGTAGATCAGCTAATGAAAGAATATAGGATCAGGCGAATCAAGGATCCCGAGTTTGTAATCCTTGACAATTCAGATTTCATGGAGATGTTTAAGATCAGTGCTAAAACCGCCCAGAACTGGAGGGAGGAAGGGCTCATTGAATATGCACAGGTAAAGGGGAAAATTTACTATAAACTAAAAGATGTGCAGAAATTCCTGGAAAGCCATAAAAAAAAATAACTGTCGGGAACATCTCTGCAATGCCGAGAGAATTATCCGTTCCCATTCAGCTGTTCATTGATGCCCAACAAAAATCCTATGCGAAAAAGCTCCGGTTCTTTTTATTGTTGAAGCTTCTTTACGCCTGCGGAAAGACCAGATTGGAAGATGATGAACTTCTTTTTATTGAATTTACCGAAGAAATAAGATGCAGGAAAACAAGCCTTGGCTATATTGAGTTTTTACGTGAGAAAGGGTGGCTGCTTTATAACGAAAAGACGGGATATTATTTGTTAAAATCTTTTGAAAGAATCCGCAGGGAAAACAACTGGAAAGTAAGCCTGGCTTTTCCAATAGACATTAATTCATACAGGAATATAAAAGCAGTTACAGGAGCCGTTATTTATGGATACCTCCATAAAGATTTCTGGCGAAAATTAAAGAGGAAGAAAAGCGTACGATTAAAAGGCAGTACCTATCATTTTCTTTCTTCCAAATTCAACGATAAGGAAAAACCGGCTCCCGTTTCCGTTTTAGGAATTTGTAAGATTTTTAATATTTCCCCTTCCACGGCCACCAAACTAAAAAACGAAGCGCTCAGGCATAAACTGTTATTTGTACAGAAAAATTACAGCGCCAGAATTCCGAATAAAAAAGCGATGGAACTGTGCATAAAATATCAAGAGGTACCAAATACTATGGTTTTCCAAAATGGAGTAAACCGTTTTCAACTAATTGACACGGTTTACCCTCTTTTCCACTTCAAAAAGCTGAAAAAATGGAAAACATATAGTAAAGGCTATATAAAGATTAAAAAAAAATAAAAAAACCAATGCAAGCGCGAGCGCTTTTGTTTGTTTTTGTTTATTTTCCCTTTTTTTTTCGCCGAAACAACTTGTTCAATACTTGTTCAATAACCTGTATTGGTAATTGTTCAATTTTTGGTGATGTGGGATGGTAAAGCTATATTTTTGGGATTGTGGGATTGTACAGTCTCAAAATTGGTAGCCTAGTGGGACAGTTAAGATAAAAGTTGGGACTTATATTTGTCAAGTATTTTGCGCGAAATACTTGACATTTTTAGACTAACCCTGCCAATTTTGGACTAAAACAAGATTTTTTTTACGCGAAATTTGAGATTGTTGCAGAAATAAGTATTCCCGGCACCATTCGGGTCAAACCGATTTAAAATGTTTTTGTAAGGCTGGAATTAATGCCGATAAACCATTCCTGTTAAAGATCACCTACTCTAAACAGACCAATCCCCCTTACAGTTATTCCTATAAAAAACCTGTTCAGTCAACTCCAATGGATCGGGCATCACTTAGTTGTTCGGCAACGTTATTTTATTTGCCATTTTATTTTTATTAGGCGATCAGCTATCTTATTTAGAGTTTCAATTAATGCTCCTTCTGCTGGAAGCTCACCCGTTACCAAATCTTTGAAATTACCATTGTATTCAGAACTCAGTTGTTCCCATGTTTCTTGTGGTTTTTGAAAGATCAAAGCTGTGGCAGGATGTTCTGGTAGCCAATCATTATTGTTCTTATAACCAATCATATCATCCTGACCGACTTTTACTAGCATTTCATCAAACTCACTGCTTTTAAAGAACTTCTGTATCTCGCCATCTTTCAGCATTTGGTGGATGTCGTACACATGACGGATTTTGTTCCTCAAATCCATTATTGGATCTTCTGATCTGGAAAACCTTACCAAACTCATGATCTTCTCACAGAATGTTCTCAGCTTACTCAATACCTGAAGGGTAAATGGAGCCATATTATATTGTTCGATCAATTCTTCCTGTCCTTTGGCTTTCATCATTTCATAAATGTAGGAGCTGACCGGCATTTCAGAGAATGGTTCAAAATTCCCTAACCAAGTTGCTTCTACTACTACATGCTCCCTTGCCTGACCAAAATCCCCTTCAAAAATCTTATCGTACCGGTGAACAGTCTTTCGAATGTTTCCTCTCTTGTTGGTTAATCCTTCCACCTCTATTTCGGAAATTTCTTTTTCCACCACTTTACTGATTGCGCGTATTTTCTTCTTCAACTGGTTATCATTCTCTCCTTCATTACGGAGTACCACCATGTCAATATCCTCCGAAAATCGTTCAATCAGCTTATGACATTTTGAAAGCGCTGTGCCACCCTTGAAAACTACCTGGCTGGCTATATCGGACTACCTGGCTGGCTATATCGGAATTGAATATTTCATACAAAGCAATAGTTACCCAATAATCTTTCTCAACATAAACCTCTCGCATTTCAAGATATTCTGCAGTGGCAAGTATGGCGTCCTGTAATAGTTCTTTGTTGTTGTGTAGTTTCATGTTAGTTAATGTTCCATTTTGGTGCAGTTGTTAAGATTTCTTCTTTGATTCCGAGTTTATAGAAGGTAAGTGGATTCAGGTTAATTTTCAAATCTTCAATGCTGTTCTTTTTCTTGGAAAATTCAAGTATTGCACCCAGCAATGCTTTTGCTCTTGGCGGATATTTTAAGGCGTACCTGACTATTTTTGAAAGATCGTTTTCTGTGAGTTTACTGATCTTGTTCTTTAGCAATGTGATGGCCGATTTCTTGTCTAGGTCAGGAATGGTCTTAAAATCTTTGAGTGCATCTAATATTTCAAGCAAGTAGTAGTTTTCATTGGTTACATCCACATAGCTTTTGACCGGTTTCACCTGTATTTTTCCGATTTTGGTTACTACCCGTTTTACTTTGCTGGCTACTTTAATGTTTTTGGGAACCTGTGTGGTTAAACCCATGCGATTGTATAATGAACCCCCAGTGACGTATGCAATGCGTTTTCCATCCTGAAAGAGGTACGGTTTTAGTAATTCTTCCTCTCTTGGTCTCAGTTCACCAAAAGCAGATTGTTTGGGTTTGTAAAAAACTCCAGTAGATACTCTTTTGAGAACCCCTTTCTTGATGAGCCTTTCAATAGCTTTAGTTGCTGCACTGTATTCTGCCTGGTCAATACCCAGTTGCTGATACTTGAAGGTAGCGCCTTTCTGCATTCTGTTGATCTTGCGTTCTATTTTTTCAGTTACCTTCATTGATTGATAGGGTATTGTCTTCTGATAACAAAGATAAGAAAGAGTTGTTATTTGTCAAGTATTTTGCGCAAAATACTTGACATTTTTAGACTTCACCCAAACTCAAAGGGCATATATAGGGATGATCATATTGTTTCCAATATTTGCCAACCGCCGTCTGTCCAAGAACTTAAGCCTATCCACCAATTATGGGCTAAAATAAAAAAAATAAAATAGGTCTCCTCTAACCCTCTCTTCTTTCTCCCAATTTTGTTCTCAACGCTTCCAACTCATCCATTTCCCTTCCCACTTTTTTGTCCACCACCTTTGCATAGATCTGGGTGGTTTTTAAAGATTTATGACCTAACATTTTGCTGACAGATTCCATGGAAACGCCGTTTGAGAGTGTTACAGTGGTTGCAAAAGTGTGTCTGGCTAAATGGGTGGTTAAATTCTTTTTTATTCCGCAGATGTCGGCTATTTCCTTTAAATATGCATTGGACTTTTGATTAGTCAAAACCGGTAGGATTCCTTTTCCTGCTATTACATAAGGATGAAAAGCATACTTTTCCAGAATGCTTTCCGAAACGAGCAACAAGGGAATACTGCTCAAGGAATCGGTTTTTTGTCGTTTGGTTTTTATCCACCTTTTCCCGTTGATTCCAAAAATGATATCATCTTTGGAAAGCTTCTTTACATCGGCGTAGGCAAGGCCGGTGTAACAACAAAACAGAAAAATATCCTTGACCTGTTCCAGGCGGGGAATGTCAAACTCTTTCTCAATTAACAATTGTAGCTCTTCTTCTGTCAAATATTCCCTTTCAGAATTTTTCCAGCTTCCTTTCCAGTGAAAAAATGGATCTTTTTCTATCCATTGATTTGCGTAGGCGATTCGAATAATTTTTTTAAAATTGACGATATATTTTTGAGCAGTATTATGGGCACAATCCTTTTCAGATTTCATAAAATATTCAAACCCGGTGATAAACTTGTAATCAACTTCCTGAATGGGAATGTCCTTTTTCTGGTAATGAAAAGCCAAAAATTCCCCCACATAATTTTTTGCAGCATTATAGCGTTGTAAAGTGCCCTTGGTATAATCCTTTACCTATGAGATTTTTAATTTCGTCATTATGCTCCTGAAACACCTTCAACAACATTCGTTGTTTCTCCCCTTTGCCTAAATAGAGATCTTTTATATCTGAGGCTGAAATTACCTTGGCTTCCCGAAGGAGCTTATCGTGGATATCATAAAGTTTAGCTTTTACAGTATCCAGGTATCTGTTTAAAGTTTTTATTTCAGAAGAATTCCCCCGGGCCTGATTAGAATCGGAATTCCACTTTTTTAGTTCAATTTTTCGCCCAGTGCTGAATTCGGATCTTTTACCGTTTATGGTAATTCTGGTATATAATATTGCGTATTCATCCGGTGTAGATATCCCTCTTTTTGGAAAAAATAAAATATTCAACAAAGTTGCCATAGGTGCGTCATTTAAAATGTTCACCAGAAAGGTACAAAAAGAGGAGGGTTAAAAATGTTAAAGAAACGACGTATAGTTTTTATTAACAGGGTCTTACAAGCAATTCGGTGCGTCTTTTTGTGCAAAAAAAAGACGCACCGAATGACGCACCTTTTAATTGATATTAGATGGTTTTAATTGATATTAAATAAAATGAAAAAACCTCTAAATCATTTATTCATAGGTTTTTAAGTGAGATTTGATGTGTAAAAAGCGGTCTGGACGAGACTCGAACCTATTTCTATAATGTCTTTGTTAAAGGCTTTTCAAAAGGATGTTTATTAGGCACAGAATTCGATACTTCTTACCAAATTTTACTTATTCTAAAGACAAAAATAACACTTGACTCTAAATGATATTTTACTGATACAGCATCTTTTAAAACTAATTCTAAAAATTTTTGAATTTCAAAAAGGCCTGAAAAAACAAAATTATTTTCCATTAGGAGAAAAATATGCTGAAATATATAAATTAAAGCTGGAAGATGATTGGCATTCCATAATTTCTCCTAAAAAATCCGGCTTTAAATTTTAACAAGTATTTTATTTAGCAGGCATAATACTCATATTTCGAAATTCCAATTTTCCGTAATGATCACCTTGTATCATAATAGGACCTGGTTTTTCTTCCTTACTATCAATAGCCCCCCCAGTAATGCCAGGGATCGGTCTATTTACAATAATTTTTTCTCCATTCAATTCTACCGTCACCATACGTCCAACCAATGTAATGTTCAACATTTGCCATTGGTCAGGCTTTTTGGCAAAATTTTTACTTGGCGAAATAAAACCATAAATACCCCCTAAACCATGAGCTTCTGCCTTCATCCCATAACTATCTAATATTTGCAGCTCATATCGCCCTCTTAAATATATGCCACTATTCGCACCTTCTCCATACCTGAACTCCACATGCATTTTAAAATCATCAAAATTTTCCCTTGTTTTGATATTTTTGTTCCCCCCCTCATTCCTATTATCTTCGCTTCCTTTAGCTGCTAATTTTAAAATACCGTTGTCAATTTTCCAACCCGTTGTATCTTTCCAATCGGAAAGTCCGTTTTTTAAAAGATCAATAGGTTCATCCCATTCCAGTTGTTGTGCAGTTTTAAGTTCTGGCGCTCTGTAAGCTTCCCAGGACAGTTCCTGACCTTTCCCTGATATAATATATCCAGAAAGCTTATCATTCTTAAGTTGAAATTCAAGATGATCTTCCTCAGTACCCCATTGAGGCGGAATTGTAAAACTATAGGTTCTACTTTTTTCATCATAGTTTATCTCCGAAATAGGGCGTGCACTCCCTCCTTGGCCAACAAATTGGCCAACCAAGGACTTACTTCCTGATTTTGCAATTTCAAGCCATGATGCACCTCCATTAGAAATAGTTATATCCCAATGCCCCATAGCCTCTTGTCCTGGGATAGGATCTGTATAACGATCTGCATCTTCAGGCCAAATATGTTGTGCTTTTACATTTTTAAAAGGAGTTATAAATAAGATACCTAGAACGATTATATACAAAACTCTTCTCTTACTTTTCATAGTTTTTTTATTACTAGTGAATTTTTTACCATCTTTTAAAAGTTTAAATTGGGCATTTAGCCGCTAAAGTTTTTATTGGACATGGAGGGCCGTTGCCATCGATCTTATCCTAAAAATGAATCCCTGCGCATCTAAGTGCCGGTATATTCTGTAAAGCTTCGGCTACATGACTTAATATTATTTGCCGTGCAATGTGGCAGATTGTCAAATGCCTTCCAGTCCTTATGAAGCGCGACTATTAACCGCCTGTTTCAGCAAGCCGTCAAATTCCAGAATAGACTCTGAACGCTGCTTAGCAAATGGAAAAGATAAAAAGTACGATTTGATTTCACTTAATTCCATATATAAACGTACAAGATAATACCTTTTTCAGACTATAGCCTCTTTGTATTAGAATTATTTAATAACCAGTAAATATTTAGGATAAAAACCTTTACAAAGAAAAGGTGATAATTTTTACCCTTAAAATTTCCGATATTCATAATCTAAATATTTATTGGCATCTTCCTCGGTAAATTTTGCGGTTTTAGCATCCCAATCAAGAGTCTGGTTTGGAAAACGTCCAGCGATTGTACCTAAAAGAATAGTTTCCGTCAATCGGGACGAATAAGAAAAGGGGGCACTAGTTTCATCCTTCCCTAGCAAGCGTCAACAAATTGGTGGTAATGTTTTTTTCCCTCGGACTCAGGATCCCTCTTGTCTAATTGAAATTGGGAAATATCAATATCTTGATATTCACCGTCAACAATCAGTTTAGGCAGGATGCCATAATGAGGTAGGTATAACCTCCCTTTTTCACCTATAAACATGGCTCCTTGATCATGGAGTTTTTCGCCACCGGGCAACATAAGATCCTCACGCTGCATATCAGCTCCTTCCCCATCGTACCAAATCCATTTTAAAATTTCCGCCGTGTGCTTTGTACCAGGAAACTCATAAGTAACTGTATTTTTTTCAGGATAACTGAACACATTGTGTTTTCTACAATTGGTGGTAATGGTTTTGGGCACATCCAATTCCAAGGCATTGTATGGGGTATCAAATATATGAACCCCCATATCGCCTAAGGTTCCACAACCGAAATCTACGAGTTTTCGCCAATTCTCAGGATGATAAATTTCATTCAGGTAAGGTCTTTCTGCCGCGGTACCCAACCAAAGGTTCCAATCAAGGTCATCGGGTATTGAATCTTGGCCTACGGGAATTGGACCGTCATATCCCCAGTTTTTAGGAGACCCTTAAATCCGCAGGTTAAAAATTTGGTTTGAAAAATGCGTTTTTTTAGGTTTGGAGGGGGGAAATCCAGCTTGTTTTTCTCCCATCGGGATTTTGGACCATGATTTTTTGTCCTTCTTTAAAATTT
>Ga0307487_1002846_pt1 | contig 10676 bp, 12 predicted proteins | sample CBIW12metaG_FD_203665 | JGI IMG/M metagenome (GOLD analysis project Ga0307487, IMG submission 203665) | Sea-ice brine microbial communities from Beaufort Sea near Barrow, Alaska, United States - CBIW 1.2 | ecosystem: Environmental > Aquatic > Marine > Coastal | place: USA: Alaska | collected... | reverse complement strand
GAAGTCAGCCTTGGCTGCACCACAGTCAGGGCAGGTCCAGTCATCTGGGATGTCGTTCCACTTGGTTTCGGGAGCGATGTCCTCCTCGGGCCATCCATCGGCCTCGTCGTAGATGAATCCACACTGCAGGCACTGGTAGCGCTTCATGGCCTTCCTTCCTTGTCCCGGCTCTCCGCCGAGATGATGTTGCCGTCCTGGTCATTGCGTTCAAACTGTTCGACCGGCACGAAGTCGACCTGCTCACGCACGCCGCAGTCCGGGCAGGTCCAGTCCGGGTCGATGTCGGCGAAGGCCGTTCCACCCACCCAGCCCTCGCGGGGATGGCCAGCCGCCTCGTCGTAGGTGTATTCACAGTTGGGACAGATGAACACGCTCATGCTGCCACCTGCCCGTAGCGACGTCGGTACTTCTCGGCGGCGCGAGGCTGCAGATTGGCACGTTCGACATCGCCGTCGTAGTGGCTCAGGACACGGGGGTCCATGACCTTGCGCCAGATCGGCGGAAAGGTGGCCAGCACGATCATGCCGGCGTAGCCGGTCGGCAGCACCGGAGCATCTTTGAAGTCGCGCAGCGCCTGGTAGCGACGGGTCGGGTTCGCGTGGTGATCGCTGTGTCGTTGCAGGTGGTACAGCAGCACGTTCGTGCCAATGTTGTTGGAGTTCCAGCTGTGGCTGGGGTTGACGCGCTCGGGTCGACCGGACTCCAACACCTGACGCTTCATGCCGTAGTGCTCGAGGTAGTTGACCGCCTCGAGCAGCCAGATGCCGACAGCAGCCTGCAGCACCATGTACGGGAAGATCTGCCAGCCGAACGCAATCATCAAGCCGCCCCACAGCACCACCGAGAAGGCCCAAGCGTTCAACAGGTCATTCTTGGGCGTCCAGTGCGTCTTCTTCTGACGCTCGAAGCGCTTCTTCTCCAGACCCCAGGCGCTGGTCAGGCTGCCCCATACGGTGCGCGGCAAGAAGCCCCACAGCGTCTCGCCGAGACGGCTGCTGGCCGGATCGATCGGAGTTGCGACGCGCACGTGGTGACCGCGATTGTGCTCGATGTAGAAGTGGCCGTAGAACGTCTGGGCCAAGGCTGCGCGGGCGAACCAGCGCTCGTACTCAGCCTTCTTGTGCCCCAGTTCGTGGGCGGTGTTGATGCCGATGCCCGCGACGATGCCGACCGAGGTGGCCAAGCCGATCTTGTCGACCACGCTCAGCGCACCGTCGATGCCCGGCAGGCTCCCGCCACCGAGCAGATAGGCAGCCCAGATGAGGCCGGCAATCTGCAGCGGGATGAACAAGTAGGTGATCCAGCGGTAGTACGTGTCCTGCTCCAGTGCCTCGATCAGCTCATCGGGAGGATTGTTGCGATCCAGGCCCGCGGCCATGTCGGCGAGTGGAACGACCACGAACAGGAAGAACGGACCGAACCACCACGCCAGCGACGACCCGGTCAGGGCGTGCAGCCCCCAGGTGGACAGCGGGATGAGCGGGATGAGCGCACCCATGATCCACAGGTATCGCTTGGAGTCTCGCCACTGGACCAGCTGGCCGTCGACGGTTGCCTCAACAGTCATGCGATGCACCTCTCTTTACAGAAAGGTACAAAATGTAAAGGCGATCTGTCAAGTGCGACTATCAGAAGGACTTGCCCATGGACATGAAGGCCGGCGTCAGCAAGATGATGAACAACACCGGCAGCAGCGTGGTCATCATCGGGAACAGCAGCTTCAACGGCACCGTCTGGGCCACCGCGGCGGCCCGCTGACGGCGCTTGTCGCGCATCTCCTCGGCCTGCAGCCGCACGACCGCAGCGATCGGCACTCCGAACTCCTCGGCCTGGATCAGGCTCTTGACGAACCGCTTCAGATCGGGGATCTCGTTGCGGTCGGCGAAGGACGAGTACGCCTCGCGTCGAGGCACACCCACAGCCATGTCCTGCACGGTGCGCTGGATCTCCGGGCCGAGCGGGCCACGGTGCGACGCCCCGACCCGGGCGAACGCGCCCTCGAAGCTCATGCCGGCGTCGAGTGCCACGGTGACCTGGTCCAGCACGTCCGGCAGCGCGTGCACCATCCGCGCCTGACGCTCCTGGGCCCGACCGTTGATGTAGATGTTGGGGTACATGTAGGCGGCCACCAGGCCGATCCAGAAGGCGATCCACAGCGGCGCGCTACCCAGACTGCTGACCAGTGCCCAGCCGACGAAACCCCACACGATCGGAGCGATCAGCTTGAGCAGCACCAGGGTCGGCAGCAGCTTCGGCGACTTCCCCGCCAGCGAGATGTTGCGTTCCATCGTGGCCAGGCCCGACGAGGTGATCAGCAGACGCCGCAGGCCAAGTCCTGGTCGCTTGGACACCAGCTGACTGGCGCTCGCACCGTTGGCGTCCGACTCGGAGGCGACCGGACGACCGCCCGGCTCGATGCGGTCGCGGACACCCGCACGACCGGTCGGCACCAGCTCGAGGGCGTACGCCAGCGCGACGCACGCACCGGCCAGCACGGGCACCGCGATGACGATGTACAACACGGGCGCCATTAGATTTTCACATTCGTGATGGCACGCATCCACAGGCCGCCGACTGCGTACAGCAGCACGGAGATTGCCAGCGCGATGTGCCCCGTGGAGGTCGTGTACAGCGGCGCCGCGGTCCGGGGGTTGATGACGAACTGTCCAATACCGATGACGACGGGAAGGACCATCAGCACGACCGCTGAAGCCCGGCCTTCCGCCGACAGGGTGCGCACCTCGCGCTTGAGAGCACTGCGCTCACGGATCGTGTTGCCCACTCGGTCGAGCACCTCGTTCAGGTTGCCACCCGTCTCGCGCTGGACCGAGACTCCCTCAGCGACCCAGTGGAAGTCCTCGCTCTGCATGCGGTCGGCGGTCGTGTGCATCGACTCGACCAGATCGCGACCGATGCGGTTCTCGTTGAGGATGCGGCCGAACTCCTCGGCGGTGGGCGACAGCGAGTCGCGCGAGGTCGTGTCGAACGCCCGCTGCAGACTGTGACCGGCCCGAAGCGCCGAAGCCAGCAGCTGCAGGGTGCCGTCGAGCTGCTCCTCGAAGGCCGCTCGTCGCTTGGTGGCCCGGTTGCTGAGGATCATCTTGGCGATCAAAGGGACCGCAACAGCTGCCAAGAGACCGACCACCAGACTGCCGGAGACAGCCGTTGCGAGGACGATTGCCGCGACCGACGACGCCGTGATGGTGACCAGGACGGTGCCGACGGTCGAGGTGATCCCGGCCATCTCGAGCTCGAGTGCCGTGATCGGACTCCACGCACCCCTGCGCAGGGTCCCGTCGACCAGGTCGGCGAGCTGCTGACCGATCGCCGACAGCGTTGACTCTTCGGATTCGTCGCCACCGCGACGATGCGGCTCGACCCTGACCAAGTCCCCCGCCAGAACGACGTAGGCGAGGGCACCCACGGCACCGAGCGCGCACAGGACGGCCAGGGCGAGCATCAACGTGGTCATCGGCGCTCACCGACCCGAGCCATGAATGCCGCGGGGTCGAACGGGATGCCCAGCTCCTCGAACTTGTCGAAGAACCGGGGGCGAACGCCCGTGAACGTCGACTTGCCCTTGAGGCGACCTGTGGCGTCGACTCCTGCCGAGTGGTCGAAGAGGAACAGGTCCTGCAGCACGACATTCTCGTTCTCCATGCCGAGCACCTCGGTCACGAAGCTGATCCGCCGGCTGCCGTCGCGCATGCGGGTCAGCTGCACGATCACGTCGACGGCCGAGGAGATCTGCTCCCGGACGGCCCGCAACGGCAGGTCCATGCCAGCCATCAGGACCAGCGTCTCCAGGCGCGAGATGGTGTCGCGGGGCGAGTTGGCGTGCAGAGTCGACAGCGATCCGTCGTGGCCGGTGTTCATGGCCTGGAGCATGTCCAGCGACTCACCGCCACGCACCTCGCCGATGACGATGCGATCGGGCCTCATGCGCAACGAGTTGCGCACCAGATCACGAATCGTGATCTCGCCCTTGCCCTCGATGTTGGGCGGGCGGGCCTCGAGGGTGACCACGTGGTCCTGCATGAGCTTGAGCTCCATCGCGTCCTCGATTGTGACGATTCGCTCGGAGGAGGGGATGAACGACGAGAGCACGTTCAGCAGGGTCGTCTTTCCGGTGCCCGTGCCGCCGGCGACCAGGATGTTCAGGCGCGCCCCGACACAGGCGTTGAGGAATTCGGCCAGCGGATCGCTCATGGTGCCCATGCGGACGAGATCGGCGACCACCAGGGGCGTGTCGGAGAACTTGCGGATGGTCAGCGACGATCCCTGCACGGCCAGCGGCGGCACGACGGCATTGACACGGGACCCGTCGGGCAGGCGGGCGTCGACCATGGGTGAGGAGTCGTCGATGCGGCGCCCGACCCTGGAGACGATCCGCTCGATGACCCGCCGCAGCTGCTTCTCGGAGATGAACCGCATGCCGGAGTCCATCAAACGGCCGCCGCGTTCCACGTAGATGCGCTCGTGGCCGTTGACCATGATCTCGCTCACCGTGGGGTCGTCGAGCAGCCGCTGCAACGGACCGAGCCCGAGCGCATCGTCCTCGATGTCGCGGATCAGATTGCGCCGCTCTTCGCTGGTCAGCAGCACCTGCTCGGCCGCAATGATGTCGGCCAGCTCGTCTCGGACGACCTTGCGCAGCTGGTCGTCGGTGATCGAGGAATCGGTCAGACGGGAGCCGACGCTGTCCAGCAGCTTGGTGATGGCTGCGGTCTTCAGCTGCGTCATCGCAGCGGACTGCTTCGCCTCTGGCTCGTCGATCGGAACCCGGGCCGGGCTCTGGCTCTGGACCGGCAGTCGGGTGGCCTCGAGCCGTTCGGTCAGACTCATCGGGCCGCCCTCCTGCGCTCAGCTGCGATGACCGTGACGAAGCCGCGCATCGACTTGGCGGCTGCACCTCCCTGCTTCTTCTTGGTGAGCAGCGGGACGCCCGTGTTGCTCGCGAGCAACACGTCCGACGACCGCGGAATCACCGCTTTCACCGGCAGGCCGACGACGGTCGAGACGTCCTCGGGCTTCATGCCCGAGCGTCGGTCCGCCATGTTCACGATCAGCTGATGGCGCTTCGGCAGCAGGCCGACCGTGCCCAGGATCTCGATCTCCTTGCGCATGTTGCGCACTCCGGAGATGTCGAGGCTGGACACAAACACGGCGTCGGACGCGACCTCCATCGCCGCAAGGGTCGGCTCATCGAGCCCCGGCCCGGTGTCGACGACGACATAGCGAAAGGCACGCGACAGCACACGGAGCAGGTCCTGGATCTGGGACACCTCGATGGCGTCGGCCGCCGCCGGCGAGTCAGGGGCTGCAACGACCCACAGTCCGCTGGAGTGAGCGGCAAGGTACGTCTTGAGCATCAGGGTGTCGAGGCTGCCACCGGTGGCGAACACGTCGGCGATCGAGTGATCGGGCTTGAGGTCGAGCATCGTCGCGACGTCGCCGAACCTCAGGTCCAGATCCACGACCACCACCTGCGAGGGCGCGATCCGGGCCAGCTCGACGGCCATGTTCACCGCGACGGTCGTCTTGCCGACTCCACCCTTGGGTGAGGCCACGACGATGAGCCGTCCGGCGCCGCCGTAGGGTGCGCCCACCGGCTTGGGAGCGGCGAGCTGGGAGGAATGGGCGCGGGCCCTGGTGAGGATGCGCTCGAAGTCCTCGTCGGGCGCATCGGGGTCGATCACGTCGCGCACCCCAGCGCGCATGGCCGCGGCCATCAGCTTCGGCGTCGGTTCGGCCACCGCAACCACGGTGGTGCCAAGACCGAGCGCGTCGACCGACTCCGCGATCCACAACATGGTCTCCTGGTCGAGCTCGGGGCCGAGCAAGAGTGCGCTCGGCGGCGCAGCAGCATCGATGATGCCGCCGATGTCGAAGCCGGGTAGGAAGGTCGCATCGAGCGGCACCTTGTTCAGGTTGTCGCCGCCCAGCTTGCTGAGTCGGTACTCCAGCCCACCGTCTCCACCGATCAGTACGACCTTCATGACGCTGCTCCCTTCGATGACGTGGTGATCGTCTTGTCGTTCTGGGCGGTCAGCCAGATCTTGCCGAACTCGGCCACATTGGCGATCGTCTCGGCCTGTGCGGTGGTGACGGCGAAGGTGATCTGGAGCCCGTCGGTCACCTGGTTGTCACCCTGACCACCGGTGACTCCTGATTCCAGGCCGATGACGCGAATCTTGGACAGCGCCAGCTTGGTGACGTTGGACGTGACGCCGCTGCTGTCGGTGAGCGTGTAGCTGGCCAGGACTCCCACGATGTCGCCCTCCTCCAGCCCCCTCGGCACCCGGGGCGCCGCGAGCACGAGGTCGAGCCGTTGCATGCCCTCGGGCAGGTCGGTCGCCGCAGCCTGCTGGGTCGTGGCGCCGAAGCGGGACTCCAGCAGCGTCTCTCCGGGGATCAGCGCCACGTTGGTGACCTCTTGGCCGAGCGAGGCCAGGTCGGTGACCGAGCCATCAGGCACGACGGTCTTCGGCAGCTGCTTGGTCTCGACGCTTCCGGCGAGACGGTCAGCCGGGGAACCTTCCGGAACGGGCTGGCTCACGACCAGCACCGGCACCAGCTCGGCGTCACCGTAGGCACGCGCATCGGCGGACCGTCCGTACATGACGGCGGAGACCACGCCCCCCAGGGCGAGGACGCCGGCCAGCAGCAGTGCGATCAACTTCTTGTTCATGACGGCCTCTCAGCTCGTGATCTTGACGCGGACGGAGCCGAAGTCGGCGCTGGAGTCGGTGCCATAGGAGTCGACACCGTCCAGCTGGACAACTGAGCCGGTGAAGTAGCCCTGGATGCCCAAGCACTTGCCGGTGCAGGAGGGAGCAGCACTGTCGGTGCTTGAGACCTCGGCACTCTTGCTACCAAACCGATAGCCGGTGATGACGAAGGCCGCATAACCCCGGATCGTCGGCGCGCGGCCGTTGCCCCAGCCATTCCAACCGTCTGACTGGCCGACCGGAATGAGGTAGGTGTCGCCCAGGACGAAGTTGTTCGCTCGATCGGAGCAGCTCGACGGGAATTCTGGCTTCTTCGGGAAGATCTTTCCGCCCTGGAAGCCGATGCTGGTCGACGTCAGGCATTGCGCTTCGTCGAACGCCGAGGCGTGCTTCTCGACCACCCACAGGGCGCCACCAATGCTGCTGTCATACCCGCCGCCGGGCTTGGCGCAGTTGTACGGATCCTCATGGTTCGAGCGGCTGTCGGGGTCGTACCGGTAGAGCTTGTGAGTCGTGCTGGGGTTGAGCTTCCACTCGTTGTACTCGCAGATATCCAGAGTCAACGGAAGAGTCCACCCGGAGGTGGGAGTCTGGTTCCAGGTGACCGTCGCCGAAGCAGTGATGGTCTTGGGCTGGATGCCGATCGTCGCGCCGAGGGTCATGGGAACTGTCTTCGAAATCGTGACGGTGGTGGATCCCGACGCCGCGGCCAATGAACCGTTGGTGGTTCCGGCGGCGCCGGTCGAGTTGCCATTCATGGCCAGAGCGATGGTGGGGGCAGCACCGGAGCTTGTGCAGCGCGCCCGGACCGAGGCAGACGCCGAGGGCCTCGAAGCCCGGGCGCAGTCCTGGCCAACAGCACGTGCAGCGCTGTCAGCGGCACTTTGCAGATTGGCTCGCTCGATGGCGAGCCGCCCACCGTCGACGCTCAGTCCGACGGCCCCGATGATCAGTGGCGCCATCATGGCGAAAACGAGAACCGAGACGCCTCGATTGGACCGGCGGCGCGCGCTCGAGGTCAGACCTGGCATCGTGCCACCGCCCTTCCAATGATCGAGTAGGTGCTGCCGGCGCCCGGGATGACGGTCGACATGGTGGTGACGGCAGGAATGCCCGTCCGAGTGATGGTGACGGTGACATTGGGGTAGGTGCCATCGGCCGCCGGCGAGCAGCTCGAGGCGGAGGCACCGCCGTCAAAGGCGAAGGAATAGGTGGGGGTCACCGAGCTCGGAATGCCGGCGCTTCGGGCCGCGGCCGTGGCCGAGCCGGCGCTGTTGGTCAGCGAGTACGACCGCGCGGCCACCTGGGCCGCATTGCCGTACATGGCCTTCGTCCGGTAGCGCTCGCCGTACTCGACGGCGCCTAGGACGAGGGCAATGAGGATGGGGGCGATGAGCGCGAATTCCAGTGCCGCGATCCCGCGGTCGATTCTGCGACGTGTCGTCATGGTGGTCCTCCTGGTGAGAAGCAGTGAGCGCCGCAGACCTTGTGGACTCCGGCGCTCAACTTCTCGACTCAGATTTCGCCGAAGAGTCCTGAGACCCTGGTGCCGAGGACGACCAGCGCAGCGGCGATGATGGTGGCGAGGCCCGCGGCCATCAGCGCGTACTCGATGGCGGTGATGCCCTTGGCTTCGCGACGCTCGGTGATCGTGGCCTCGAACGCCGACAGAACCGCGTACAGCTTGATGAATCCGTTCATGGTGAATCTCCCTCGTGGATAATGTGTGCCGCACTCTGGTGAGTGCATCTCCCGCGAAGGAATCTATGAGGTATAAGGTCCCGGGACTATAGTCATTTGGGACTCATTCAGGACCAATGTCCTAGTGCTGAAGAACTAGTTGGGCTGTTATTGCAGTCACGCTGCACGAGCCTCGGACACTGGCTCTAGGCCGACCATGATGATCTTGGTCTCGGAAATGCAGGTCTGAAGCACCATGGTGGCCGACGGCATGTCGCTGAACCGGGCCACGCGACGCTCGCCGTAGCCAACCTCGGTGACCACATACCGGCCCGCATCCACGCCCTCGCCGCCCAGTTGGACACCATCGCCCTCGCTCAACTGCGAGATCCAGGCAGAACCACCGCAGTAGTCGTGCTCAGCGATCAGCAACGGATAAGTGTCGCCGAGGTCGATCGCCACCGGGCCGCGACACAGGTCGAGCATGACGCCCGATCCAGGCATCGTCGTCGGGCCCATCACCGCTCGGGTGAATCGCGCGTCTGGAACGGGCGCCTCCGGCTCGACGAACGTGGCGTCCGGCAGGGACGCTGACTCCAGTGCCGACATGGCCGCGGTCGAGGCGGCCGGCGCTGCTTCGGCGAACGGGCGCACGACGAACAGGGCGGCTGCCAGCGCGGCACACAGCGCCGCACACATCACTGCATACATCACTGGGGCCCCGCCGACATTCACCACCCTTGAACGCTTCATCAACTGCAGTCTACGGATCAGATGAGACGATCGCTCGATCACTGACATGTTCCAGATGAAGGCCACTTGACGAGGGAGACCCCGTGACGCTCACCGACACCCCTGACGCGGTGCTGCTGGATCGCAGCAGCACCGGCGATCGGGCTGCCTTCGAGCAGATCTACGACCGCCACGTGCGGGCGGTGTACTGGCAGGCGCACCGAGTCGTGCGTGATGCCGATGCCGCCGAAGACGTGAGCCAAGAAGCCTTCATCACGTTGTGGCAAAAGACGCGGTCCGTGCGCATCGTCGACGAATCGGTGTTGCCATGGCTACTCGTGACGGCGCGATATCTGGCGCTCAACGCCCACCGCCGCCAACGCCGCGACGGCGAGCGCTCAGGAGCACTCGATCACGACGTCGAGGACCCGACCGGCAACGTCGAACAGGCGGCCGGCGCTTCAGAGGTCCAGCGCCAGATCGACAAGGCAGTCGAGCAGCTGTCCGAGATGGACCAACGGCTGTACCACCTGTGCCTCGACGGCGATCACTCGTACGCATCGGCGGCCCGCGAACTCGGCGTCAGCCACGGCACCGTTCGCAACCGGTTGTCCCGCCTCCGCACGCACCTGCGTGCGGACCTGCAAGCCCTGAGGGAGATATCATGACCACCCCCACCCTTGACGACACCCGGGTTGCCGCCATGCGCACCTCGGTCATGGCCGCAGTCGACGCGGATGTTCGGACCCGCGGCCGCCGCACCCGCCGGGTGATGGCAGGCGCGGCCGCCGCTGCCCTCGTCGTCGTGGCCGGCGGCGTCGGCGCTTCGGTCAATCAACGCGGTGGCGACGCACTGACCGCCTCTGACAGTTCTGAATCTGCCAGTTCTGCATCGGCCGACTCTGGCTCGGACAGCTTCGCGCCCTCAGCGGTTGCCCCGGAAGGGGTCGTCGCACCTGACGCCGACGGAGCGAAGGCCGCACCCGAGGAGGAGCGACAGGTCATCCGTACCGGTTCGGCCACTGTGGTCGTCAAGGATCCTCGCCGTGAAGCCGGCCGCATCATCGCTCGCGTCGAGGCGCTCGGTGGGCGCGTCGACTCCCGCAACGAGTCCGGTAGCGGCGACACTGCGCTCGCCTACCTGTCGGTTCGCGTACCGACCCCGCGGCTCACTGAGGCCGTGAAGCAGTTGTCCGAGAGCGGCGAGGTGGTCTCGGTGTCGTTGCAGAACGACGACGTGACCAGCACGGCCGTGGACCTCGACGCGCGCATCCGCGCCCTGAACATCTCAACCGATCGTCTCGAGAACATCTTGGCCGATTCCGACAGCAGTGCCGAAATCGTGGCGGCCGAGGATGCACTGACGCAGCGACAGGCCCAGCTTGAGGCCCTGACCAGCCAGCGCACATCCCTCGGCGAGGACGTCGAGATGGCTCGGCTCGACATCGAGCTGGTCCAGGACGAGCAGATCGAGGAGGTGGACCCGAGCGGCTTCATGGGAGGTCTCACCCGCGGCTGGAACGCATTGGTCGG
>Ga0307487_1002844_pt1 | contig 10679 bp, 18 predicted proteins | sample CBIW12metaG_FD_203665 | JGI IMG/M metagenome (GOLD analysis project Ga0307487, IMG submission 203665) | Sea-ice brine microbial communities from Beaufort Sea near Barrow, Alaska, United States - CBIW 1.2 | ecosystem: Environmental > Aquatic > Marine > Coastal | place: USA: Alaska | collected... | reverse complement strand
GAATTGAACTGACTTATGGTAAATTTGAGGTAATTGTTATTTCTCCAAAAGACGAGAATGGATTTGCTAGAGAATTGACAAAAGTAAATCCGAAAATTGTAAACAAATTGACTAAATAAAAAAAACGACACCAAAACAATGGCGATGAGTATTTGCTTGTTCTCGCCTACTTCTGAAAATTCCGGCGACCCATCTGGCGGTACAAAAGCATAAAAAAAATCCGTAAAGGCCTAATTATTAGACATTTACGGATTGCAAAAGTGACCCCGGAGGGAATCAGACTTCATAGCAAACACAAGGGTTAAAAAAACCTTCGTGTCATTTCTGTGACATTTGGGCTTTCAATTCCTTTAAATTCTTCTCAATATTCTCAATTAAAGTATCCGGGGTGACCGGTATTTGGTACTCACTTTCGGGTTCGTTCAGGATCCTGGAGGGAGAGTCTTTTCGCAAAAGCCAGTTGAGATCCACATCCTCAAAATAATCTATTACTTTTTGTACAACTTCAATAGGGGGAGTTCGTGCGCCTGTTATGTATTGATTTACAGATACATTGTTTACCCCTATTTCTTTTCCAAATTTGGTCTGGGAAAGTTTCTTTTCCTGTAATAACAGCTTTAATTTTTCTCCAAACTCCATATTTAGATTGATTATAAATTAGCTGCTCGGCTAAATAATACTTGTTTATTAGCTGACCAGTTAATATATTTGTTCCACACAAAACCACGAATGACCACAAAAATAAACAACTTTAAAGAACTTTACAATGTGCGGTTGCACAAAGCCGAAAGTATTGTTCAAAAAATAGAAAAATACTTACCCCATACTTATGTTTCTACAGTGATATCGAGGGTTAAGAAAAAGCACAGAATAGACGTAAACTCCCAACACGTTCGTGATGTAAAACGATTCAAAAGAAAGAACCTGCAAATCCTCAATGTTATTCTCGACCTCGCAGAAGAGAATAGAAAACTTCAAAATAAAATTGAAACTCACGCAGCTAACAATAATTAATTCCCCCGAAGCATCGGGACAAAATTTAACATTATGACTAAAATTACACCACAAAGAATTTATCCGGGCCTTGTATGCGGCTCGATAGAATTCTTCCTTTTGGGCGATGTCCTTAAGGTAATCAGCAAAGGCAGTGTAAAGGACTTTCGGGATGCTCCTTACGCGTATCATCAAATTTTAAAAGAAGAGATTAAAAGGGAGCCTGAGACCTCCAAACTTCTTAAGAAATGGTATCCAGATTCAGAGTTGAAACGCCTGGTCCAATTTGGCAGTTGCCGGTTTGGAGGTCTTGATTTTTATCCGGATGTAAATCAATCCAAATTACAAGACGGGGAATATTCCGAATGCTCCGCCAGACATTCCTGTCCTGGAGCCGGAATTGTTTGCCGTACCCCAAAATACAATGGAACTGATATCAGCTTTTTGGAAGTTGAAATAATCAAGGCGCTGTCCACAACAGATACCAATGAAAATATAGCTGCCAAGATCCTCCTTCCTTTAGGATCCTTTCATCTGGCAAAGAAAACCTTATACAGAAAATTGCGAATTCAAACAAAACAGGAAGCGGTAATGATTGGCCGCGACCTTAACCTCATTTAACAGGCGTCCCCTCCAGCCTGTTAAATATATGTTCTTTCAATTACCCACATTTAACAAGTGTGATGCTAAGCAAAACCCCGTCTAAGGGCGGGGTTTTTTTTTAGAAACCAACCGCATAAAAAATAAAAGTTATGGAAAACCTAAATGAAATTGAACGCCAGTTAAGATTACATGCCAATTATCAGAAAGCATTGGTACTGGTATTTTTAATTGTTTCCCTTCTTGGATCGGTAGCGACTTTTTATGAGATGAAAAGTTTTGACCGTCAACAAAATTTGGAAACACAAATAACTCACAACAATTAATATAATCTAACACTTCAATATTATGACAACAGTTACTAAATCATTCACCGTTCATCAAGGAATTAAAATCGAACAGAAATTTTTAGCCGAATTGGAAGCTATATTTCCAGAAAGCTTTTCTGCAAAGATCTATCCGGATGATGCCGGAAAAATAATCCTGGTCAAAATCAATACCGATGCAGCCCTGGAACTTGAAACCATTAAGAATCTGGTAGCCGTGGCCGCAGGTTGGGACCTTCCCCTCAAGGTCTCCCGCAGCGGCTCCGGTTTAAGGATTGTTTTCGGGAAGTAAAATTTTATTACCCCAGTAAATTGATGTTGGACCTAAACCCCGCGTGCGTGTGGGGTTTTTAATCCCCCTTTAAAATGAGTAAAGAACCAGATAAACTAAAAGGTTGTGCCTGGATAATATTCGCCATCTTTTTTGGAATAGCATTAATGATCGCAGTGTCAAAAATTTAATTTTAATCCCCTCATTATGAGCATAAAAAAAATAAAATCAAAAATAAATCTCCTGAATGCGAATATTGCCCAGTTCCACGACAGCGGTCTGTTTTCTCCAGAAGAAGTAGCGATATTAATCGCCCCCAGAATTGTCCAGGTGCAGGATTTACAGGAACAAATATTAGAATTACAAGCCCGAGAATTTGAAGTTGTAGATGCTGAAGCTTTAACCCCACAAAAGCCAGCGCATAAATGCCATTTATAAAACCAGAGATCGTGGACAAAATATTTGAGACTTCCGATATGGTTGAAGTTATCAAGGATTTTGTAACGCTGAAAAAATCAGGTGCCACCCTAAAGGGGCTTAGTCCTTTTGTAGACGAAAAATCGGGATCCTTTATGGTTTCCCCGGCCAAAGGAATTTGGAAGTGTTTTTCTTCGGGTACCGGCGGAAACAATGCAGTCAGTTTTCTTAAAGCCAAAGAAGGTTTAACCTATATCCAGGCAATTGAATGGCTCGCCAAAAAGTATTCCATTGAGTTGGAATATGAGGACAGCGACTGGGCAAAGGAATACCAGGAGAAACAGGAAAAAAGGGAAGAGCTTCGACCTTTACTGGAATCGGTGATCAGGAAATATGAAACTGCTTTTGCTGAACTGCCGGAAGATCACCCCGCAAAAATTGAAGTCTATCAAAAAAGGCAATACACAGCCGAAATTGTAGAGGATTACCGAATAGGTTACGCTCCGGGCAGAAAATTCATTTATGATTTGTGCGTGGAGAATGGCCGCAAACAGGATGCGATGGATCTTGGCCTTATCAATGAAAATAATGACAAGTGGTATGATAGGGTAATATTTCCCCTGGTAGACCGCAAAGGAACTTCTTTGGTTCCGGTGGGATTGGCAGGCCGCAGGCTTTCAGAAGATGCCAAGTATGCCAAGTGGATGAATTCCTCTGAATCTGAACTCTATCAAAAAGATGTATTCTGGTACGGGATGGACAAAGCCCGGGAAGATATTGCACGCCAGGGAGAAGTATGGCTGGTAGAAGGTTATAATGATGTGATTGCCTGGCAAACCAACGGCATTTTAAACTGTGTTGCTTCCTGCGGAACTGCGATTGCAAAAAAGCAAATGCGCACGTTAAAAAAGCTGTGTGCTAAGATCGTGTTTTGCTTTGACCCTGATGGCGCCGGGAAAAAAGCGATGCTGAAATACATTCCAGAATTTATAAGGATGGGTTTCCGCGTGCAAATGGTTTTCCTTGCCGGCAATGGCCACACTTCCATTACCACAGATAAGGAAATCGCAGCTTTTCTGAAAAAAGAAAAGAGAAAAACCAAGGCTGTTTCGGCCATCAGCTTTGCCCCTGCTTTAGATCCTGATGATTATGTTCGGTACTGGGGCAGTTCCGTAGAAAAATATGGCCTTGGAGATCTTGGCACTAATCCCGATTACAGGGAAGATGGCTTTAAATTCCTGATGCAGGAAAGTTTCAAGGGCAAAGATGAAGTCGATATTGCCAAGGAGGTGAAGATACTTTCCCTTATTATTTCAAAAATTGAAGATGATGCCATGCGGTCCATTTATGCCGACTGGCTGGCAAAGGAAAGTGGCGTGAAACCGGCACAAATCAAAATTTATTTAAAGGAAGCTGCAGAAAAGGTTATAAAAGCAATCCCGGCAGCTGAAGATGATGAATTTTACCGCCTTCCCCCACAGGTAAAAATTCCCCTCAAGGAATTGCGGGCATGTATAGAACGCTATCAATTGTTCCAGGCAAACAATCAAATTTGGGTGCAAAGCAAGAATGGTCCCCCTTATGCGTTTAGATCGGTGAGCAATTTTTCCATAGAGATCATCCAGCATATGCAGGATGAAAAATTTCCTATGAAACTGGTCAGGATAAAAAATGTTCACGGGCTGCAGCGCATTTTTGATATGCAAAGCGCCGATATGAATTCGCCCATGGCGTTTGAAAATTCGGTTACCGCCCACGGGAATTTCAGGTGGAAAGGAGATCGCAATGATCACGAGCTTCTAAAAACTTTCCTTTTTGACGGAATGGGCACCGGTAGAAAAATTGATGTGCTGGGATGGCAACCGGAAGGCTTCTGGGTTTGGAACAATAAAATATCTGTTCCCACCGGTGAATCCATCGAACTGGATGAAAATGGCGTTTTTGAAAAAGATACCGTCTCTTATTATGTTCCATCGGCCAACAGGATCTATTATTCCAATTTATATAAATACGAGGCCCAAAAGAAAGTAGTTTTCAAACAAACCCCGGTCACCTTTCAAAATTATACTTCCCAGGTATTAAAGGTACACCGTGAACACGGGATGATGGGGATTTTGTTTGCCGTGGCCAGTATGTTCCAGGACATCGTAGTGAGCGAATTGAGTTTTTTCCCTATGCTTTTCCTGTTTGGTCCCGCGAGTTCCGGAAAGGATCAGCTGGCAGATGTTACCCAGAGCTTCTTCGGGAATCCGCAAACGGCCATTAACCTGGAAGGGGGCGTGAGTACCATCAAAGCACAGGTAAGGGAATTTGCGCAGTTCTGCAATACCATTTCACAACTTTCGGAATACAAGAACGGGGATCCCAAACTGGATGGAGTTCTCAAGGGACTCTGGGACAGGCGTGGCTATAAGCGCGGGAACATTGACAGCCACGTGGGAACCGAGAGCATCCCAATACTTTCCTCTGTTTTAATGACCGGGAATTACGCGCCGGATCAGGAATCGCTTATTACCCGCTTTATCTGGAATTTTATGGACAAGACTATTTTTTCTGAAGCTGAGATCAAGGATTATGAGAAGCTGAGCGATATGACCAAGAAGGGTATTTCCTCTTATACCGATGATTTTATGACCCACCGGGAAGCCGTGAAAAACAATTTCAAATACAAGTTCAGGGAATTTAAAGCCACCCTTGGCCAGCGCAAGCCGGAAGCCGTGAGCAGATTAATTGCGAACCTCTCTGTACTGGGCACGTTCTACCAGATGTTTTCCAACACGATGAATTTTACATTCACGCACGAGCAGATGATGTCGCATTTTGAGGTTACCATAGACAAGCAGATGAACAAGATGGATAGCGCCAGCACGATCAACCGTTGGTGGGATTGTTTCCTTGCTTCCATGAGAGGTACTCTTACGGACCAGATTAGGGTAGGACGGGATTTTAAGATTGATGGGGACAAGATGTATTTCAATTTCACCAGTTGCTATAACAGGGTGCAGCGGCAATGGTTTTCACAGTACCGCGACAATGCCCCGGCAAAAGGAGTAATGGCAGATGCCCTGGAGAAAGACAAGGCGTGGATCAATAGAACCTCGGGCACAAGGATGGCACCGGGAAGGGAATCCAAGTCCACCAGTGCGTATATCATTAATATAATGGAGATTCCAATTAAGGACGAGATCAAGTTCGCCGTTGATTTTCAGTTGAACGAACACAGCTTATTTGCAAATCAGGCCGGAGCCCAAGATGATATGTTCTCACCCCCTGCGACCCCCGGAAATAAAAAAACCGGTAAGGACGGTGAGGAATTGCCGTTTTGAGTTTCAAACGTTTCAACACATATACTTTAACTACTTAACTAATTAAAAATCAATTAATTATATAAATAAATAGGTGTTGAACATGTGTTGAAACGGTTTGAATGTGTTTGAAAGTGTTTTGGGTTTCAAACCGTTTCAACACATAAAACCTCGTAAAAGGCTAAGCATCAGGGGTGTTGATGTGTTGAAACTCAAATCACGTTTTTGACTATAGAGAAATAATAAAATAAAAAAAAATGATAAAAAAAATTGAACTCCGTCCTGCAGTTGCTGCCGATCTGAAAGTTGACCGCTTCACATTAAATGTTGGACAGCCTTATTTAGTAAGCCCTGACGGGGGAGATACCGTCACCGGGATCTATGTTCTCCAGGGCGATGAAGATGTTTTTATACTAAAGCGGTATTTGGAAACAGAAAAACTATTCGTGCCGCTGAACGATTTTCATTTTATGAATTTTATAAAAGACAATCACAATGAGTTACAACAAGATTGAAATAGAGGCAATATTCACTGCTTGCCATACCGAAGAAGAAGTGATGGAAAGTTGCGTGCGCTTTCGGTATTTAATGATGAAGGGAGCCCAGAACCATTTGCATTTTATATACCTGGTTTCCACGGAGAGGATTAAGTATTTAATTTATAACAAGCCCCCTAACCCCCTAAGGGGGAATAAATAAAATCAATTTAAAATTCAAAATCTATGAGAAGAATAAAAAACATTTTTAAAAAAGCCGTCCGGAAGAATTATCCAGAGGTGCAGCAGCCGGATAATTCCACGGTAGATCCACAGGTAAAATATCACAATAAGGATTCCACCGCGTATCTCTTGCTGAAATTTGACAACCGCCCGTATGTTTCCATCTTAAATCCTAGTGAGAACAAATAAGCCCCCTAACCCCCTAAGGGGGAAATAAAATAATAAACAATTCAAAATTCAAAATTATGGCTAAGCAAAATCAAATTCCGGAAAATTTAACGGGTGTGGAGATTATGACACACACCCTTCTCTTTTGTTATAACTGGAGAGAAGAAGACTTTAGAAAAGCGTTCAAGGATTCTTCCATAGGATGGGATTATCACTGGAAAAAATTACAGCGTGAACTTGAAAGGGAAAAAGGTGCCACAAGTGCAATCGTAAATGTAATTCTCAATATGGACGGGAAACATATGGAAATGTTGTACAACTATATTTTTACAAAATCGGGACATACCATTAATTCTGCAAGGGAATGGAATCAACAAATTGAAAAACAATAATTCAAAATTTATAACTATGGCTAACAAATTTTTATTCAAGGTTTTAATGAGCTACATGTCCAAGAACAATATGGATGAAGAAATCAATAAGTATTTCAAATCCCTGGATGCTACATTAATTAATAACAGAGCTGAGCTCACCAGTTTCAGAAAAACCATCAGGGCAAAAGTGAAAGATATTCACGCTGCCCATCCGCGGTGCAAGAATATTCCACTTGATATATTCAGCCTTTCCGGAGAGGATGAAATTTGCAATTGTGGATCCACCCACTCGATTATTTATAGGATTAACCAGGAATTTAAAACCCCTCAAGATGAAAATTAGACCAATATTATTCAGTACGCCAATGGTTCAGGCCATTTTGGAAGGAACAAAAAACCAGACCAGAAGGATTGTTAAAAATAATAATTCTTTATATGCAAGTAAATTTTCTGAATTGGATTTTAATGATGCTTTTGTTGAAGGATTCAATATTTCTGATAAATGTTTAAAAGCAAAACACCTGATTAATGACACAAGACAGCTTGTTTTATCTAAAATAGAAACTGGAGATATTCTTTGGGTACGGGAAACATTTATCCCTCCCCTGGGATATGGTACCATAAACAATTATTTATATAAAACTGATTATTCCAATTTAAGGGGTGCCAAATGGAAGCCTTCCATATTTATGCCGAAAGAAGCCTGTAGAATTTTTCTTGAAGTTACCATTGTAAGAGTTGAAAGGCTTCAGGAAATTTCAAATGAAGATGCAAAAGCTGAAGGCATCCAAAATCATTACTTGCTTAAGGATTCAGGTTATACACATTATACCAGATCTGATAAATTCATTCCATTTGGAGAAACAGATGCAGAAATAACAAGCTTCCTTTCTTTATGGATAAGTATTAACGGAGCGGAATCTTTAGATGCAAACCCTTGGGTTTGGGTGTACGATTTCAAGCGAGTTGAAAAACCTAAAAATTTTTAAGCTATGGAATTCATAGAATTAGTAGCGAAAATGCGGGAAGCTCAAAAGGAGTATTTCCGCAGCCGCACTCCGGAAGCTTTGAAGTGGAGTAAAAGCCTGGAGGGGAAAGTAGATTACTTAATTGCAACCAAGGATAATTTAAAATTATTCGAATAAAAAGTAAGCTATGCCAAACATTACCAAACAATTGCACATAGACATTACTCCTGAACAGTTTTTAGCAGCCTGTTCCAGGGAGGAGCTTCAGGAAGTAGATTTATTACTCAATACTTATTTGAGTCAGGAATTTAAAAAAGCTCAGGACCAATTAGAGAAAGCTTTAGAAGTAAGATCCTGCCATAAATGTGGTTGTACAGATGAAGACTGTAGCCAATGTATTGAAAAGACAGGAAGTCCCTGCCATTGGGTTGCAGAAAATCTCTGCAGCGCTTGTGTTGAAAATTCACCTAAAAGTAAATTATGAAATATAAATACCTCGAAGTAAAAGAAAAAGCAAGGTACGATATGGGCAAAGTAATCACCAGGAAAGATGTTTCCCTTCTCAATAAAAAAGGCATAGAGACTGCCTGGGACGAGATGGAAACTACCTATAATGAGAAAACCCATTCTAGTGGTTTAATACAAACAAATCAAGAAAAAAGATGTTTTTAATTAAAAAAAATACCCCAATGAAATCATTTTACAAAGCAGTGTTATGGGTAGCACTTTGGTTTGCCCTAGCACTTATATATCAAAATTCAATAATATAAAATTTATATGGCCAATTTACTACCATACGTAGATCTATATTTCCCTGGCACGACTAAAGTGATGGCGAAGCTGTTTTTTAGGAGAGCTGCAGAAGCGGTTCAGTTTAAAGAAAATAAGTTGTCTCCTTTGTCCCTCACGCCCATCTGCTTTATATACCTGGAAGTTTTGTATTGGCCAAAAGGAAAACCCTTTTTGTTCAATAATGAATTGATGCAGTTTGCACCGGATGAAATTAATTGCCTGGATTGGATAGCTTATAGGCAAATGTACCGGGAGATCCTGTTTACTGCAGACATTGTAGATTCATTACCGGCTTCAACAAAAAAACCTTATATACCAGATGTTTTTGGATTTGCTGTACGTCAAACTTTCTTTGATGATGATTCAGCTGAACACCAGCTGGAGAAGAAAATAATAGATCAGTTGGATCTTCCTGCCCTGGAGAATTCCCTTAATGAGGCAGTGCGAATTGAGAACTATGAAGCTGCAGCACACATCAGGGATAAAATTAAAATGATTCAAGATTCAACCCCGAAGGATCGGGACAAAATTTAAAATAAAATGGAAAGTAAATTAAAGCTTGGATGGGTTTTATTGATTGGAAAAGAAATGGATTGCACCTTTTGGGGAATGCGTGGATGTTCTCACGGAATGTACTGTCGTAATTCTGAAACCTATTATTATGGAATAAAAGGTTTAATAGGATTGAGATATAGAAAAGAATGGGGTTCAAATTGGTGATTTAAAATTTAACGCCCGGTATAAACCAATACTTTAAGAGGTGTGTTTTATCTTTATAATCTTTGATTTTGTAAACAATTTCAAATCTATTTTATATATTTGTATTCAATAAAAAATCCCCCTGCACCAGCAGAGGGATCAATTAGATCTAAAGTTCGCGAAGAATCATATAGATCAGCAACAAATATACTGCTTCCATTATCGATAGTTTTAGGAGCGTTATTATTAGAAAACCGGGGGTGCAACCTCGGTTTCTTTTTTCAGTGACGATCACAATGTAAATTTATAGCTTCTTTTTGTTATACGAAATACACCACTGAATATTTTCTCAACACATAAATTATCAACAAATACTCTAAATACCTATATATCAGGATATAGGAAATTTAATTTGTTGATAAATGTTAATACTTTTTATAAAATTATTTCTGAAGTAAATTTTCACTGCTTATTTTAAAAAATCTTCCTTCTGTTTTTCTACGGGATAACAGCGACCGCCAATAATCCCGTTGCGTTATTCCCACGGAATCATAAACAAAAAGCCACCCTCCCCGGGTGGCTTTTTTTTATGCGCTGTTTTTACTGTCACAGCTTAACAGGTTGTATTCCTATATGTTTGGTCAACCAATCAATTTTTGTTCTCATGATAAAAAAATTATTTTCCCTTGCCTGTAATTCCAGGGCGCAAAGCAATGCCTCACACCGTAAAATTTTAATGTGATGGAAAATCAGGACAATGCCATTGTGTTGGCCATTATAGGAAGTGCCGGGACAATTCTCCTGGCCCTGGGCGCAAACAAATGGGGCGCGACTTTAATGGAATGGATAAAGGAAAAGAACAGGATAAAAAGCGATAAAGCCACCTATAAACATTCCCAAATAGAAAAATTGAACCGGAGGATAGACGAGCTTGAAAAAGATGTTCAGGAAGAGCGCACTAGGCTTTTGAGAACGCACACCATTTTAAACTCGATGCTTCCCCTAATGCGCATTATTATGAAGGATTTCCCGGAGCATGTGTATTTA
>Ga0307487_1002842_pt1 | contig 10690 bp, 10 predicted proteins | sample CBIW12metaG_FD_203665 | JGI IMG/M metagenome (GOLD analysis project Ga0307487, IMG submission 203665) | Sea-ice brine microbial communities from Beaufort Sea near Barrow, Alaska, United States - CBIW 1.2 | ecosystem: Environmental > Aquatic > Marine > Coastal | place: USA: Alaska | collected... | reverse complement strand
TTGACGGCGATGCCGACAGGCTGATCGTCAACGACAGCGGCGAGTGCGACAACTCCGGTGGGGAAGAGTGACAGTGCGCGACGAAGAGCGACGTGCGGGGGGACTTCTTCCGCGGTGGTCTGATGCGCCATGTGCGGACTCCTTTGCTTGAGATATTCATCCAACGACCTGCTAGTCAAGTTTGAACATATGACTATATGTTATTCACTTTTGATCATATAAACAAGCGAGTTTCTGCCTTACGCAGTGGATGCTTGGCCTACGATTAGGGGCATGTCGACTACAACACGCTTAGTCGTGCTCGGCGCTGTGCACCAGTTTCAGCCTGTTCACGGTTACTTCCTCCGCCGCGAACTCATGACTTGGCACATTGATGAATGGGCCAACATTCAGCCAGGCTCCATCTATAACGCGCTCCGTTCGCTCAGAAACGATGGTTACCTGGCCGAGAACGGCACAGAAACCGCCGGCAATCGCCCTGAGCGCACCACCTACCGCATGACCGACGAAGGTGAAGTCGAGTTGTTGCGGATGCTGCGCGACACGCTCTGGAACGTCGAAGTCTTCGACACCAAACCTGTCATGGTGCTCACCTCATTTATGTATGCCCTGAAGCGTGAAGAAGTACTTGCGGGGTTGGTGCACCGCGTGAACGAAATCGATGCGCGAATCGCCAGCAATACCTACCACATCGGAGATGTCGCGACCTCGACATCGACACCCAGCTATGTGCGCGAAATCTTCGAACTCGCCACCGCACGCCTGCGCGGCGAGCAGCAGTGGGCCCGAGACGTGATCGAACGCATCCGTGGCGGCGATTATGTCTTCGCTGGTGAAGAAGGCGACCGCCCCGCACGATAGCTGGCACCCGGATGATCGTCCCGCAACACAGAATCGTCGGTGCCGAGCAACCGCTGGCGCAGCGTCGGCGCCTCGTAGCCTTCACCAGCAACTCCCCGTTCGCGCAAAATCGGCATCACCTGTTCGATGAAGTCGACCGTTGACCCCGGCTGAATCATTGGGGTGAGCAAGAAACCATCAAGGTCAGCACCCTCAGCGAGCGCCATCATCGCATCGGCAATCTGCTCCGGGGTTCCGATAAAGGGCTTAGTGCGAACGCCATTACCGTGCCATTGTGCGAGAACCTCCCCAACGGTCTGGTCACCGAAGCGCGTGATCTGGGTCTGCGAAAGCTCCGTGTGGAGCTCCTTCATCGGCGTTGCGGGATCGAACGATGAGAGATCGAGTCCCGTGAACCACGCGTAGGAGGCGACAGCAACATCGGGGCTTTCGGCATCCAGGATTGTCTCGTATTTGGCGATCGCCGCGTCTGTGCTTTCGGCAATAACGCAGGTGAAGGCCGACATGATCTTGACCGAATCAGCAGCGCGACCATTCTTCACCGCTTCGTCACGAATGGAAGCAACCTGCTCGGCAACCTTCTCCACCGAACCGCCACCGAGGAAGACTGCTTCACCGTGCTTGCCGCCAAACTCGCGGCCACGCGGCGAAGTTCCCGCCTGGAAGAGCACTGGCGTGCCCTGCGGCGAGTAGGAGGAGTTTCCGTAACCGTGCGACTTAAAGTATGGGCCGTCGTGTTCGATACGGTGCACTTTGCTTGGGTCGGCGAAGCGCCCATTCTTGTCACGTTCGAGGGCGTCGCGTTCCCAGGCGCCCTCCCACAGTTTGTAGACGAGCTCCATGAAATCATCGGCCATGTCGTAGCGCTCATCGTGCGCAACCATCGGAACGCCGAAGGCTTGTGATGCGGTGTCGGCGGTTCCGGTGGTGACAACATTCCACCCGATGCGCCCACCGGAAAGGTGGTCGAGGCTCGCGATGCGGCGAGCAAAAGCGTAGGGCTGTTCAAGAAGAGTGGATCCGGTGAGCACGAGTCCGAGATTCGTGGTCGTCGAGATGAGTGCTGCAGCCAGAATCGCGGGGTCGAGGCGCGGGAGGTCGAGGCCTTCGACCGAACAAATATCGGGGCGCTCACCGTTGACGTCAGCCCAACCCCAGGCATCCGCCAAGAACATGAAGTCGAAGCCGGCGTCTTCACAAATGGTGGTGATTTCGCGCCAATAGTCTAAGCGATCGAACATGTCCCGCTTGTTGTCTGGATGACGCCACGTGGACGTTCCTGAGTCGTTGGCCTGGGGGTTTTCGAACAGGCCAAAGCGAAGCTTCTTCATGGTGAAACCTTTCGTGGTGGTGAGAAGTTGCGAAGTGTGTGGATGATTGGGCGAGAGTTAGCGACCCACGGCGGCCCCATCGCTCCACCAGAGCACTCGCTTGCGCACAAGTGCGAGCAGTGAAATCAAGATCACTCCCATAAGGCAGAGAAGCGCGATGCTTGCCCACGTCACCGGAAGGTTGGCTTGCGCTGCCGCAATGGTCACGAGTGATCCGAGCCCAGCCTGCTGGCCGGCCGCGACGAACTCGGCAACGGCCGCACCCACGATCGCGAGTGGGAGGGCAATGCGGAGGCCCGCAAAAACGTAGGGCATAGAGCCGGTGAAGCGGAGGTCGCGGAAGATCTCCCAGCGGCTGGCATGCAGTGTCTTCATCACGTCGAGGGCTCGATCATCCACATCTCGCAGCCCGGCAAGCGAGTTAACGAGCATGGGGAAGAACACGACGAGCGCAGTCACAATGAACTTGGGCGTCATGCCGAAGCCGAATGCCACAACAAGCGCCGGCGCGATAGCCACAATAGGAGTGACCATGACAACAACCACGAGGGGCATGATGGCGCGTTCCATGATCTGGAACTCGGCCATGATGATCGCCAGTACGAACCCAGCGATGATGCCGGAGGCTGCACCAACAACAACCTCCAGCCCGGTGACGAGCATGTTGTTCCAGTAGGTGTCTGCATCATTGATGAGGCTCAACCACACTTGGTCGATCGTCGGGATGACGTAAGGGTTAGCGATTGCGGTCACCTGCCACAGAGCTGCAGCGATGATGAAGGTGATCGCCGCGGGAGCCCAGTTTGTCCAGCTCACATTGTGTCGGAACTTCGCTGTTGCCAGAGGCGAAAAGCGGCGGCCACTGGCACTCGTCGCTGCCTGCACTGCCATTGCTGACGTTTCGGTCGTTGACATCTGTTCCTCGTTCTTGCGTGACTTAGGCACTCTTTTGTCCCATCACTTCGCGCAGTGTTGCCCGCACGTGGCCCTCAAGATCGCGGAACTCATCGGTCGCATAGACGTCGATCGTGCGCGGTCGCGGCAGTGGAACATCGAGGATTTCTGCAATGTGGCCGGGGTGCGCGCCCATCACAACAATGCGGTCAGAGAGCATGATCGCCTCTGGCACAGAGTGGGTGACAAACATGACAGCTTTGCGGTTGGACTGCCAAAAGTCGAGAAGGCCCAAGCGCTGCGCATCGCGGTTCATTTCGTCGAGCGCCGAGAACGGTTCATCCATCAGGAGCACACTCGGGTCAAACACGAACGCACGGGCAATGGCAACGCGCTGCTGCATTCCCCCAGAAAGCTGACCGGGGTATTTGTCGAGCGCGGAACCTAACCCAAAGGACTCCAAAATTTCTTTCGGGTCGCGCAGGTTGCGGTTCGCATTGGCCTTGGGGTTTACCGTCATCGGCAAGCGCACGTTGTCGAGCACGGTGCGCCACGGGAGCAACGCTGGCGACTGGGGAACAAGCCCAATCATCTTGTTTTTGGTGGCTGCGGTCACAGTCATCCCGTCAACCATGACGGTGCCACTATCTACGGGAAGTAGGCCAGCAACAGCCTTGAGGAGTGTCGATTTTCCGCACCCGCTTGGTCCGATCACCGAAACAAACTCGCCCATCTTGATCGAGAGGCTCACACGGTTGAGTACGAGAGTGCGCGCACCATCGGGCCCGAAGCTTGTGGAGACGTTCTCAATATGAACGCCTGCGTGCGGCTGTGCAGTATCCATTGTTCCTACCTGTGTCGTGGTGCCGGATGCCGCATCAGGTGGAGTGATGCGGCATCCGAGTGTGGTGGTTGGGCTAGTTGCCCGGCCAGATCAGTTCGCCATCTGCGTAGAGGTCGGCGACGAGTGTTTCGTCCATCATGTCGGTAATAGCGGGCAGGTTGTCAACGTTGCCGAACTTCTTGACGAGTTCATATTCGGCTTCCCAGTCGGCTGCCGTTTGGGTTCCGGGCAGTCCGCTGTTGCTATCTTTCACCCACTGGGATTCCACGTTCCAGGTTCGTTCGAGCTGATCGCGCGGGAAGGCTGAACCCTGTCCGTTGTCTTCGGCGAGCTGGGCGATCATGTCGAGGCATTCGTCGGCGCTGTCCAGGCAGAACTGCAGTGCGTGCAGGGTTGCACGCATGAAGTCGGCTGCTACTTCGCGGTTCGCTGCCAAGAACTCGGAGTTGACCTCCATGACGTTGTAAGTGCCCTCAACACCAACGTCAGAGGGGAAGAACTCCGTAAAGGGTAGGCCTTGCGCACGAAGGTTCTCGGGCTGGTTTGAGGCGTAGCCCACGATTGCGTCGACCTGTCCGCGGGTCACGACGGTGGGGTCGTAGTTGGTCATCTTGATCAGTTCGACTGTGCTCACATCGACACCGGCGGCATCCAACATTGCGGATGCGATGGGTGTGAGGTTGATGAAGTATCCGAGCTTCTTGCCCTCGAGGTCCTTGAGACTCTTAATGCTCTCATTGGCGAAGATAGAGAACGGTGGGGTGTTGCCGTAGGTGGCGACCGCGGTGAGGTTGCGGCTGTTTGCTGCGGCGAGCATGACATCGGAGGCCGATCCGAGTGCTGTGAACTCGGCCTGACCGGAAGAAACCAGCTGCTGCCCGTTCGCACCCGAGGCGTTGATCTCGACGTCGAGGCACAGGGCATCGAAGTAGCCGAGTTCTTCGGCGAGGAATACGTCTAGTTGGCCGGCGCTGGCGGAGTAGCCGTATCCGGAGATGTAGGTGATGGTGCCTGCGGCCGCGTTGCGGTCACACGCTTCCTGTGAGATCAGGGTGTCTGAGTCGTCAGGTGAGGCGGAATTGTCGGCTGGTGTTGCACAGGCTGACAGGGTGATTGCTGCTACCAACAGCCCTGCGATGCCGAGGCCCCGCCGATTCTTGGAGTTAAGGAGTGTAGTCACGTGGATCCAGGTTCCTTCCTAGGCCTTATCCGTCATTGGATGGCTAGACAAAACGTACATGATCAAGATTGACTGTGCAAACTTAATTATCATGTTTTTGTCGTTCTTTTTCGCGTGCAGATTGCAGTGCCTGATCGGTGCCGGGGTAGACAGATCGTGCGCTTTCGCGTGACCATTTCGGCGAACCCTGTTAGTAGGTGCGCGTGGGATTCGCGAGTCGCACTTCATCGAGCGCACCGTTGGCAACGTCTGTGGTGAGGCTGAGACTCGTTCCTGTGGCGTGAATCCACAGGTCACCAACAAGATAGTGGGTGTCTGCGGTGGTGCCCACCATGTTCTCGCCTGATAACTCGAGCGTTGTGATGCCACCACTGGTAGCGCCAAGGAAGCCAGAGGCGAGAAGTGCTGCTGTGAGGTTTGCTGCGTCGGTGTCAGTGATGTCGGTGACGGTGAGGCTGAAGGCGCCATCAGAGTTAGGCACACCCCACACACAGTTTTTGGCTATCGATGCGTTCGAGGCTGCTGTGCTGATCTCGGGTAATTCGTCACCACGGATCGGCACTGAGTCCTCATCACCCAGCACTTGCGTGCTGTCAGAAAACAAACTCTTGGCAGAGCTCAACGGCAGCATAGTGTCGCAGCCGGGAATAATGAGCGGCTCAATTGTCGGGAGCGGCGTTGGGCTTGCCGTTGTTGTGTTCGTGGGGGTCGGAGTTGAACTCGACGCTGTTTGCGCAGGCCCGCCACCACATCCGGCGAGCGCAATCAGCAGCAGCGCTGCGGATGCGGCAGCAGCGGTCGCTGTCGGGCGACCCTGCTTCGCGACCACTCTGTTGCTTGCGCTCCTAGCGTTCATGCCTGAAGCGTAGCCTTGCCCCCCGCCGTGCAGAAGACTGCGGAATAGATTGTTCACAATGAGACCCGTCGAGTCTCACCTCAGACGACGTCGACTACCAGCCCCGTTCGGGCCGACTCCTGCGCGGCGAGAACAATGGCGAGGGTGCGAATCCCCGCCTGACCGTCGGGCTGCGGCTGGTGACCTCGGCGAGCGCCGTCAAGAAATGCCGCGAGCAACAACTCATCGGTGTCCACCCCATAGCTCAGGTGCAGCCCGCTCGGGCCGAGCTCAGTGAAGCCTCCCACGTGATGCGCGAACGGGTCGATCTCTGCGATCCCGGTCGAACCAACGACGTGCAGAGTCAGCCCGCCCCAGTTCGGGGCGCTGTCGGGCTGGCTCCACGAGCAGTCGATGGTGAGGATGAATCCGCCCTCGTATCCGACTGTCACGAGCCCACCGGTCTCGGCGCGCACCTGAGACTTGTCCGCGTGCAAGATGCGATTGGTGGCAGCGTGCACGGTGAGCGGCCGCAAGCCGGTGAGCGAGTCGATGAGGTCGGCGACGTGAACGATGTGATCGACGAGCGCGCCACCGCCAGACAGCTCTGGATCGGTAAACCAAGCCCGTTCGCCGACCGGGATCTGGCCGTTATTGGTGCCGGTCGCGCCGAGTAGCTCCCCCACCCCGCCAGCAGTCACGATCTCGCGGAGCCTCACGAAGGCGGGCGAGAACCGCACGGGGTAGGCGGTCATCAGAGTGACGCCAGCCCCGTCGCACGCCGACTGCATGGCTAGGGCATCCTCGTGCGTGGTTGCCAGGGGCTTCTCGCACAAGACCGCGGCACCAGCCGCAGCGGCGGCCTCGACGAGCGATCGGTGACGCGCATTCTCGCTGGCCACGATCACGGCGTCAGGCTTCCACGCGAGCAGCTCCTCGTAGCTGTCCGCATAGCCGACGCCCAGGGAAGCGGCCAGCTCCCGGCCGCGGGACTCGTCAGCCGGTGCCGAGGCCGCACCCGGGTCGGCTGCTCGCACCTCGACCCCTGGCCAACGGGCAAGCAGCCGGGCGTAGGTAGCAGCGTGCACGTGCGCGAAGGACATGATTCCCACACGGAGTTCGCGCCCCGAGGTAACCCCGCTCATGCGGCAATCCCCGCAGTCCGGCGGGCGACAGACACGCTCGCGCCCGTGGCGATCGATTCGTTGGCTGCCTCCGCAAGCTCTACCGCGCGGGCGCCGTCATCGAGTGAGACGCGGGGCGGCTCCCCGCCGGCACAGGCATTGGCGAATTCCCGCAACTGCGTGAGATACGGGCTCTCGCCGAGCGAAATGTCCGGTCGCGTGCCGCCGACTTTTTCGCGTGTGCCACCGTCAAGACGGATGGAGGCATCCGTTCGTGAGTCGTGGCGCAGCACCCCGTGGGATCCGGCAATCGAGAAACTTGTGACGAAGGTCGTGCCTGGCGCACCCCAGACGCCGGAAACGTAGCTCAGCGCGCCACCCTCGTGCGTGAGGATCACCTGTGCTGTCACAGCTGGCCCGACCGCCGAAGCCGATTTGACGGCATAGACGTCGGTGACTTCACCCGAGATCCACCGGGCGATATCGAGGTCATGGATCATCTGGTCCATGACGATTCCGCCGGATTGGCGATCATCCCCAAACCACGCCGACCAGCGCGGGTACTCTCCCACTCGACTGAAACGTGAAATCGCCGGAGTACCGATTTGTCCGTCCGCGACCGCCGATTTGGCGCGAGCATACTCGGGGAAGAACCTCACGACATGCGCCGGATAAGCCTGGCGGCCAACCTTCTCGGCGAGCGCCGAAACGGCATCCGCATCTGCCCGGGTCAGGGCAATCGGCTTCTCACAGATGATGTGCTTGCCCGCCAGCAGCGCGGCCTCGGCGTAGCCGCGGTGGGTCGGCGTCGGAGTGCAGATGTCGACGATGTCGCAGCTCTCGAGCAGATCCTCCAGAGACTCCACTGAACTTACGCCATATTCCGCAGCCAGTTCGGCGGCGCCGGCATGGGAGAACACGGTCACTTGTGCACCGAGTTCGATCCACGCCGGCACATGCGCCTGAGTAATGCCCCCGGCGCCAATGAGGCCGACGGCTAGTGGTGATGGTTTCACGAAAGTCCTGACTGAACGTATGGGAACGGTTCTGATGGTGTGATCACTTGGAGCCGCTGAAAGCGAGCCCCTCGACGACCCGGCGCTGTAGCACAATGAACAGGATCAGTACGGGCGCCATCGCCATCACGCTCGCCGCCATCATGACCGTGTAGTCGGTTGTAATGCTGCCCTGCAGGGTTGCTAGCCCGGCGGAGAGGGGCATTTTCTCCGCATAGGTGGTGACCACGAGAGGCCACAGCAGGTCGTTCCATGACCAGAGCGTGGTGATGATCACTAAAGCGCTGATGCCGGGTGTCGCCAGCGGGAGCATGATCTTCCAGAAGATCTGGAATGGGTTGGCCCCGTCGAGCCGGGCCGCTTCCTCAAGCTCGAGGGGAAGTCCAAGAAAGACCTGTCGCATCAGGAAGACGCCAAACGCACTAAAGATGCCCGGCAGTGCAATGCCCAGAATAGTGTTCAGGAGCCCGAGCGTCTGGATGATCTGAAACTGCGGGATCAGGTACACCTGCGGCGGGACCATCAGGATGGAGAGGATAACCGTGAGAATCACGCCCTTGGCAGAGAAGCGCATTCTGGCGAAAGCGTAGCCAGCCATCGAACACAGTACGACCTGGCCGATAACCCGGATCACGGTGATCCCGATCGAGACACCGAGCTGACTGAGGAACGGCAGCTTGGTGAACACAATCAGGTAGTTCGTCCACTGCAGATCGCCCGGCCAGAAGGTCGGCGGAACGCCGGTCGCTTGGTCATTTGTGGAGAGGGAGATAACCAGCTGCCAGATGAAGGGGAAGACCATGACGAAGCCGACGACGCCCAGCGTCAGGTGCGTACCGACGCTGTTCGAGCCCGTCTGGGCGGGCGAGAGCCCGCTTGCCTGTCTAGACATAGTTCACCCATTTTTTCTGCATACGGAATTGGAACCAGGTAACGGTGCCGATCACCAGGAGGATGAGCACGCCGATCGCAGCCGCGTAACCTTTGTCATTTTGGATGAAGGCCTGGTTGTAGAAGATATAGACGAGGGACTGGCTCTGTACGAGAGCCGGGTTGTACTGGCCCATGATCGCGTAGAGCAGGTCGAAGAGCTGGAACCCATTGATGACCGAGATGATCGTCACAAAGAACAGGCTCGGAGTGACCAGCGGCACCGTGATGGAGGTGAACTGCTTCCACCGTGTGGCGCCGTCGAGCTGGGCGGCCTCGTAGTAATCGGGTGAGATATTCTTGAGCGCCGCACCAAGAATGATGATGCCGAAGCCAAGCGAGGACCACATCCCGACGATCCCCACCGACACGATCGCGAAGCCGGGCGTCGAGGTCCAGTAGGGCCCATCGATTCCCACGAGCGAGAGTAGCCAGTTCAGAATGCCGAAGTCACCGTTGTAGATCAACCGCCAGACAAGCGCGACCGCGGTTGGCATCGCGATGTACGGCATGAAGAATAGAACCCGATAGAACGAGGCAAACCGCAGGCCCGGCCGGTTTATTAGGTTAGCCAACAGCAGCGCGATCGGGATGCCGGAGAGCACGATGAGGGTATAGATAATTGTGTTAATCAGGGCGAGGCCGACATTCGAGTCCGCCAGCATGGCCGCATAGTTGACGCCGCCGATCCACTCCTCCCCGCCGAACGGACCGGTTTCTGTGAAGCTGAGGTAGGCCGTCTGGATGATGGGCCAGATGTAGAAGACGAGAACACCGAACAGCGTGGGCACGACGAATAGCCACGGCCACAGCCCGTCGGTACCCGCTCCCGGTGCGCGCCGCCCCAATCCGGTCGGGGCAGTCCGCTGCACCGGGCGGTCGGTGGGAGCGGGGCTCCCACCGATCTTGGTCCCGGTGCGGGATGTCATTCCTTAGCCAGTGCTTCGTTCATCCGTTCGGCGAGCTCGTAGGCGACTTCATCGACCGGGCGGGCGCCGGAGAACGCCTGCGGAAGCAGCTCGTTTTCAATGGTGCTCCACGCGGCCGTGTCCTTCGAGATCGGGTACGGGTAGGAGTAGTTGTCAGCCTCATCGAGGAATACCTGCAGGTTGAAGTGCGGCACGGAGTCAACAAAAGCCTGCTGGGTGCCATTGAATGCGGGGTTCGCCGCACCCATTTCAGCCTGCAGAGCCTGTGCCTCTTCCGAACCGAGATAGGCCTGGAATGCCTGCGCGGCAGTCTTGTTGGCACTCGTGGCCGAAACGACGTTTGCAAGACCGTGGATGACGGTGGCCTGCTTTTCGCCGCGCGGCAGGGGCGCTACATCGAGGTCGTCAGTGTTGGATGCGGCGGCCAGCTCGGCGACGCTCCAGGTGCCCGACCAGAAGAATGCGGTCTTGCTGCTGGTGAACCAGGCGTTGTGGGGCGTGTCCGAAAGCTGCTGCAGGCTGGGGCTTGATCCATCGGCGATCAGGTCTGCCCAGAACTGGAGACCGGCGATCGTCTGGGGATCGTCATACCCGCTGGTCGTGCCATCGTCGGAGATGATGCTGCCGCCGGCTTGGAGGATCGTGTTGTAGTAACCTTCTTGGCCTCCGGTCAGTCCGGTGGCGACCCCATAGATGCCCTGGTCTGCGAGTGTGTCACTCACCGTCTTGGCTGCGCTGTGGAAGTC
>Ga0307487_1002840_pt1 | contig 10694 bp, 10 predicted proteins | sample CBIW12metaG_FD_203665 | JGI IMG/M metagenome (GOLD analysis project Ga0307487, IMG submission 203665) | Sea-ice brine microbial communities from Beaufort Sea near Barrow, Alaska, United States - CBIW 1.2 | ecosystem: Environmental > Aquatic > Marine > Coastal | place: USA: Alaska | collected... | reverse complement strand
TAATCGATTCCAGCACTACTGGCGAATTTTGAGCTCTGTAAAAGCCACCAAGCCCAGCGTAATGCTGAGCTTGGTGGCTTTTGCTATTTATTTGTATCGATCAAAGCCGGTCGTCCACCTACTCCCACTCCATAGTGACTCGATATTTTTCATTTTCATTATCAACCATTTATGAAGCCATGAATTGTTCTGTGTAACTTTTGTGTAAGCCAAACGGACAAAAGAGCGCTGTCACTAGTCCAGCACTCCTTTGAATTCAAACAGTTTACAATTTTTTTGGTTACACGTCGCGCGGTGCCAGCAATGCTTTACAACTCAAGCGTCCCATCCGAATCGTGTTAACACGATTTACTTTGACTTCGGCTTCGCTACACGCTTACCGAACGCAAACTGCGTCTCTAACAAGTCGTCCAGCTCGCCGTTTTCCGCAGCCGCTTTAACCGCCTCTAACGTAGGCGCCACGTCTGCTAGTGTGGCAACTAAAATGGCGCCCTTACCTTTCTCAAACTCTATCGGTTTGCTTCCGTAGCGCACAGTTAACTGCACTGTTCCGTCACTGCATTCGCTCCACCATCGCTTCACACGTTTCGGAACTTCTGTCTTCTGCTCCACCCCTTCCGAATCTTTAAGCCATTTAGTTTTAGTAGGCGAGTAGTCAGTGTCAACAGCTAGCGCTAGCTGTTCTTCTATCTTTGCTACTAATTTGCGACGACGCATAGCGATAGGGTTGTTGTTAAGTGGGTTGTACGTTACAAAATTCAAAGTGTTTAGTATTGCCATGTCAGCCTCCTTGTTAAGCACAACTACATTGTGCTTTCAGAGTTCGGAAGCTGTCATCCGAAATTTAGTCGTCTAGCTTGAGGAATTCGTTAAGCTTCTTTCGCTTCGCTTCTTCGCTTTCACTGTCTACATCAGTATCGTCATTCTTCAACGCATCAATAGCTCGCTCAACAACACTTATTTTTACATCAATTTTCTTCACTATGCGACTATCATCACCTTGCTTATCAATGCTACGCGATGTCACTAAACGCGGTAAGTTACCGAGCGAAGAATCAATCAAGCTGCCGTGCCCAAAGTCCAAAGCTCTATCGAACCAAATCTGCAAGCTTGCATCTTCAAACACGATTTCTTGCAGTATCTCTAACGCGTCCTCACACAAGCTTTCTCGTTTAGTATCACATTTATATGCAGCAGCTTTCTTACCTTTGCGATAATAAGCGCTTGCACGATTATCCATCATAATCGCTTCTTTTAGCTTGACTTCGTAACGCTGCAATTCTTCTGGTTTCTCTCTTAGCTCTGCTCTTAAGTCCTTCTGTGTATCCCACTCTAGCTCAATTTGTGCGTACTGTTCTTCAGTCAGCCAGCGCTGTAGTTGGCGATTTTGTACGTTTTTTCCGCGCCTAAGAGTTTCAGCTATACTTTCAAGTTTCGATAGCCTCTTCTGCTCAGCATCAGTGAACTTTCGACGCGTAGGATGAGTTGCGTCTATGCGTTCTTGTGGCAGCTTACGAAAAACGATTTTTGGCTTTTTTTGACTATCGAACCATTCACTCATTGAGGATTCGATTGGAATAATTTTTTGGTAAAACCATCCAACAATAACCTTGCACCGTAAATACTCAGATGATTTGTGTCATAATAAAGAGGGAACGTATCTTGTGAAGCGATGCAAACTAATTCATCACACAGAACATCTTCGGAGTGTAATAATGTCACATTAGGTGTATCGCTAACTCGCGAATAAAATGATTTCAACGAGTCCACTCTTTTATCGTAGATTATCCGCTTGGTAGTAATGTCAATACCACCTTGCATCATCACTTCTGGCACATTCCACCCAACCTCAGGAATACTTGTAATAATGTAAATATTTACGCCCAACCTACTAAGTTCTTTAACATATGAAACAAGCTCGGATTCGATTGCTCTATACCTTAAAGAGTCAATACGAACTTCATCACGATAGTTAAAGTGGTCATAAATTACCCTATCTGTACCACCGCTCTCTATGCCTCCCTCGCCATTGTCAAATCTATTCGAATTAAGATAAAGCGCGTATCTCGCAGAAATTAAGACGTTGCTTACTTGTTTATTCTGGATAATATTAAGAATTTCAGCATAGTTCTCATGGCATCTATCTCCATAATTAATATCATGTCGCCACAAATTCATAGCTGGAGGACAGCCTTCGATAGTGCGTACAATAGAGGACTGATTGTGAGCTTTTAGGACATCAGAAAATCCATCTTGTAAGGCGTCAGCATGGCTATCGCCTAACAGCATCCAACTGGCTTTAATATCCTGGTTACCTAAAAATTTGCTTTCATTGCTACGCAAATAATTTATATCATTTCGTGCGAGGAAAGCTTCGTCATACCTTTGCTGTTGAAAGCCATTCGTATAAGAACCTATGGCACCTAAACACAAGAAGCACGTAACACCTACGAATGAACCGGAAAATATCTGCTTTCTTGCAAAGATTTCTTTATTTCTAAAAGGCTGCTCGATGTACCTCCAAGACAAATAGGCAAAGATGATAGATAAGATAGCTAACACCGAAAATAAAGCTTCAGATGGCTCAAGTACTTTAATTCTCGCAAACGCAAATAGGGGCTGATGCCAGAGATAAGCAGAATAACTTATTAAGCCAATGCCAACGAACACCTTAGTACTTAATAATTTCGCCGCTAATGTTTTCTTGTCGCCATAGAATATTAACAGTAAAACGCCTATAACTGGCACCAACGCGTACACACTCGGGAACGGTGTGGATTCATCGTACGCAAAAATTGCGAATATGATTGCAGCCAAACCTAAGAGCGACAGTATGTTGTTGGTTTGCACTCCACGCTTTTGCACGATAAACGCTGCTATCGAACCAGAAAATAGCTCCCAAGCGCGTGTAGGAGCTAAGTAAAAATTAGCTGTTTCATTATTTCTCCATCCCCACTCACTTAACGCTAAGCTAAATGCAGAAAACACAGCGAGCATCCAAAAAACTTTGTTCTTACCAAAGCGCCATGCAAAGAAAAGGAAGATAGGAAAGAGTACATAGTACTGTTCTTCAACAGCTAAGCTCCACGTGTGAAGCAAAGGTTTTTCTTCTGCGGCTGCGTCAAAGTAGCCACTCTCACGCCAAAATAGTATGTTAGATGCAAAAAAGCTGACAGCTATAAGACTTTGAGAAAAATCTTTCATCTGACTCGGTAACATCCACATCCATGCAAATGGCATACAGACAAACATTACGAAGAACAGTACCGGCAATATTCTCCGCGCACGGCGTTCGTAAAAGTTAACGAGGCTAAAGCGATTTTTTTCGATATCGTCAATTAGGATTGTTGTAATCAAATAACCACTGATAACAAAGAAGACATCGACGCCGACAAACCCCCCGCTAAAAAACTCAAATCCAGCGTGGAATAAAATGACAGGAACGACAGCAAGGGCTCGCAAGCCATCAATTTCAGCACGATATTTCAAAACATAATCCTTGGCTAGGTAGGAGATAAAAATTAACGTAAGAGTTAAACTTTAGCCATACTTATGCACTAACGGCTTGATAAAGCTTTAACTATTGATAGAGCTATCTTCTTGCTCAGACACAGCTTTATCCTTTGTCTTTGCCTTTCGTCCTTCCGCTAAGCACCCTTTAAGCATCCCAGCCGTGAAGCCGAATTCCTTACACAACTCACGAACTTTCTTCAAAGCCTCTTTACGTTCACGCTCCTTCGCTGCAACTAGCTCCTTTTCAAGCTGCTGCATTTCAGCCTTCAGTTCATCATATGTTTTCATTCGATTGCCCCAGTGTCTGGCCTATCTCATTGAGCGTGTGCATGCACACGCATCCTACGCAAAAGCCCACAAGAATCCCAGCACGATTTTCTGACGTCTTGCCCATCTCTTCGCCAATACCATTTCATAAGCGCCCCACTATGCCTGTCAGCCATGCCGCCAGAAAACTACGCAGATAACGTAAAACCATGCAATTTTATGCTGTTTTCAGCTGCTTGGCTAGCTAGAGCGTTGATTTGGCAACGGAGGCTGAGGGCGAATTGACTGTGTCGATTTTGGTTCAACCGCTGGTTGCCTTGAAGGCGTTGGTGTCTGAAACTGCGGAACGATGCGCTTAACTTTTTTCTCTTTTGGGACTACTACCGTTTTCTTTTTGACGTCTGGCGCACGCGCTTTTCGAGCCTGATTAACTACGTCTTTGCTACTGTCTATGATGAGCTCTAGCGCAGCTAGTTTAGTATCGTAGTTTACCTTGTCTACGTTAGCGCGAATAATGTTGAGTGCCTTTTGAATATCTTGCAATGCTGAACTGCTCATTTTCTATCCTGTATTGAGTGGGGTTAAAAAATCACCAACCCGAATCTGTAAGTACTTCCCTATCATTATCCGCATAACAAAAATTTTTCTGCTGCAGAACCCTTTTCACTGACTTAACCAGGTTAGCGTGCTTCGACTATTGATGTGTTGATGACACTGCTCACTTAAAGACAGAAACCTTTTCCCAAGCTTTTGATGGGCTTTAGTTTTTATCATTTTCTTACCATAATGCTGTAGCTTGCTAGCACATATTGCCACAGTGCCGATGCTCGGCTCAGCGCCCTTAAAGCGTATTGTTCGCAAGTAACACTCGCTTCTGCCAAGCCAGTCTCTACTGAACTCTCCTTCACTGCTAACAGCCCCTATCTGCTGCAATAGCTCATACACATTATTGAGTACCGTTTTCTGCACGTCCTGACTCCTTGTTGATAAATAACAGCATGCACAGTTTAAACACGTTGCTGTGTATTTAGCTCACAGTTAATAGGAGTAAAAAAAGCGTGCATTTTATGGAAAGGATTAAGCATGACGGCGCACAGTGGGTACGACAGCAAAATTTTTGGCTATTTGGTACTGCAACTTTCAACGATGGCAGTCAGATAACAGATGCGGAAGCTGTGTCCGATGCAAGGCACTTCTTTAACATACTTGATAGGCAACTGCTCACACGAAAACAACTTAGCGAAGGTAAGAGATTAGAGCGACTGGTGTTCTTAGAGCATGGCAAGCTCGGGGTTAACACACATTTTCACTTTTTCATAAAAGGCACCCACTGGCAGCATTACAGGCAGATTTTTCATGCTAGTAGTAGCATTTGGGAGTCACGTATAGACAAGGCTCACAATCTCATCATTAAAGACAACTTAGGCGTGGATAACACTCGCAGCGAATACTGCTGGAAAGAGCTTACAATGGAAAAGCGGGACGTTTTGCTAACGGACTGCTGTTTCTTTAAAAAAAACTGACAAACGCACAAGTTTAATAAAGGCGATGCCTATAGCTAGCTTGGTGCTGTTGGGAAAAAATAAAGCCGCACGCTAACGTCGTGTGGCTTGTTATCGTAATGACTAAAAAATAGTCAACTCAAACACATCAAAGAGAAAACATAAGAAAATACTTAAACTCTTACATTATGAATTAACCAGTTGATTTAATTAGTCAATTTCATGTTGGCACTTCGATTGCCCAGAATAAACATCAGAAAATATACTGTACGCACGAAAACATTACATTTGGAGCAGATGATGGCGCAGGCAAAGACTTTGAGTAAGGTAGAGCTGAAGCGCGTGTTAGACGTCACAAAAGCGAGCAGCAAATACGCTGAACGCGATTGCACAATGCTACTGCTAACACACTGGTGCGGAATGCGGGTTGGTGAAGTGGCAGCGCTGCGCGTTGAGGACGTACTGGACAGCACTGGCGCAGTGAAGGCGGAATTTACCTTGGACGCCAAGAGGACGAAAAGTAAAAAGGCTCGCACAGTTTATGTGCCGGTTCGGATGCAGAAAGAACTTCAGCGTTACACGCAAGGCGCCTTAGACGGCGCGCGCAGTGGTTTTTTGTTCACAACACAAAAGAGCCAGCGCTTCAGTGCAAACACTGCTACGCAGCTACTACAGCGCTTGTACGCGCGAGCCGGTATTGCCGGAGCAACAAGCCACAGCGGGCGTCGTACTTTTATAACGGAGTTGGCTGCGAAGGGAACGAGTGTGCGTGTGTTAGCTGAGCTTGCAGGGCACCAGAGCATCGCTACAACGCAGCGCTACATCGACATCCAGCCACACATGCTGCGCAACGCTGTAGAACTGCTGTAACCGTATTGACACACATCAGATAACTTCAATAGTGCCGTCTTCCCTGCGTCTGTAGTCTGCTACGGCGTTAGTAAGTCGAATTTCATCGTTTAGGTGATAGTATGTTTTTTCAATCTGCGCAACGCTAGTCCCACACATGTCAGCTATTTGCCTGAACGTTAAGCCGCTCATGATACGCTGCGTAATCATAAAATGACGCAAGCTGTACGGCACTAAATCACGCGCTTCTCTATCAGCTATATCAGCCAACTCAATCATTTTATGCCAATGATACAGGAACGTGCGCTTACTCAACTGGCTTTCACCATCTGCACTGAATATCAGCTCGTTGACATGTTCAGGCTTTGTCAGTTTACGCAATCGCTCAAAATACTGCCCGTTACGACACAGGAATGTGCGACTGCTGCGCACTTTGCTCGTTTCTGCTCGTACGTTAATCCGGGCTAAAATTCTTTCTTCGCCGTTAATAACGTGTCGCTCAACCTTAACATCACTCCATCGCAACTGCCTCTGCTCACCTACCCTCAGCCCACTGTTAGCTGCAATGAGCACGTAATGCTGCACGATTTTTCGCGTTCTAAGCTCATCGGCATCTAACTTGCTCGTCTTGGCACAGTAGCTTCGCATCGCACGTATCAACATTGTGTATTCTTCGTTAGTCAGTGTTGCTCTGCGTATTGCTTCATTGCCCTTGTCTAAACGTGGCAGCTTCTTAAAATCAAAGCCGTCAATATGCGTTTCACCATTCTTACAAAGCCATTTAATGCATGCATTAATAGTGCTCTGTTCATTCTGCACTGTAACCTGCTTGATGTTGCCTTTACTGCTTTTATGGCGATGCTGAAAGTAGTTTTCGCAATCAGTGCGTTGTAGCTCTTTTAGCTTGGTGTCTTTACCGATGAAACTAAGGAAGTGCTGTAGGTGAGTAGCAATTGTTATGTGTCGTCCTTTAACAATATGCCCAAGCTCAACATCACGCTGCCGAAATGCCAAGTACTTCTCCACGCCTTCCTTTGTCGCAATAGAGAAGTAGGTTTTGCCTTGCTGCAGGTTGGAGTAAATCTCTAAATACGCTGCTTTGCCCCGCTCAATAGCAGTTGCTTCACTGCGTGTACGTAAACTCTTGCGTGCGTACTTACTTTCTTTTGCAAGCCACATGCGAAACTGCCAGTACTCTCCGCGCTTGTATATGCAAGCCTCGTCGAATATGGCAATTTCACCTTCTTTAAAATGCTGTTTTTTAAGTGCCATACTTCTGCTCGTGAGTTACTACGGTTTTCAGTAGTCACACGTTTGTGCAACATTCCGTGTAACTGTAAGCAAAAAACCCAGCAAGAACAACGAAAAATATTTTTGTGAGTAAGTTTTGTGTAAATAATAATCCGTTTAAAAACAATGACTTAAAACAGAATAACTACTCCCATTCGATGGTCGCCGGCGGCTTCGATGACACATCGTAAGTCACCCGTGATACGCCGCTGATTTCATTAATAATACGGTTAGACACAGTTTCCAGCAGTTCGTACGGCAGATGCGCCCAGCGTGCAGTCATGAAATCGATGGTTTCCACGGCGCGCAATGCGATCACCCATTCGTAGCGACGGGCGTCGCCGACTACGCCTACAGATTTCACCGGCAGGAAAACAGCAAAAGCCTGGCTGGTTTTGTGGTAATAATCGGCGCGGTGCAACTCTTCCAGGAAGATCGCATCGGCGCGGCGCAAGATATCGGCGTAGTCTTTTTTCACTTCACCAAGAATGCGCACACCCAGGCCCGGGCCCGGGAACGGATGGCGGTACACCATATCGTAAGGCAGGCCAAGTTCAAGACCAATGCGACGCACTTCGTCTTTGAACAGTTCCCGCAGCGGCTCTACCAGCTTCAGTTTCATGGTTTCCGGCAGACCACCCACGTTGTGGTGAGACTTGATCACATGGGACTTGCCGGTTTTGGAGGCGGCTGATTCGATCACGTCCGGATAAATAGTGCCCTGGGCTAGCCAGTGAACATTCTGAATGCGGGTGGCTTCTTCATCGAACACATCAATAAAGGTGTTACCAATCACTTTGCGCTTTTGCTCGGGATCGCTGACGCCTTTGAGGTTAGTCAGGAAGCGTTCCTCGGCGTCGGCGCGAATGACTTTTACGCCCATGCTGCTACCGAACATGTCCATCACCTGGTCGCCTTCGTTCAGGCGCAGCAGGCCGTTATCAACAAACACGCAGGTTAGCTGATCGCCGATGGCTTTGTGCAGCAGCGCCGCTGTCACCGAGGAATCTACGCCGCCAGACAGGCCCAGCAGCACTTTGTCGGTGCGGACCTGTTCGCGGATCTTTTGCACGGCGTCGTCGACAATCTTGGCCGGCGTCCACAGGGCTTCGCAGCCGCAGATGTTCATCACGAAGTGTTCCAGAATGCGCTTACCCTGCAAGGTATGGGTCACTTCCGGATGGAACTGCAGGCCGTAAAGATGGCGCGACAGGTCTTGCATGGCTGCAATAGGCGCGCTTTCAGTGGAGGCCAGAAGTTCAAAACCTTCGGGCATGGCAACCACTTTGTCGCCGTGGCTCATCCACACGTCCAGCAGCGATTCGCCGGTCACAGTCAAGTGGTCGGTGATGTCTTGCAGCAGCGGGCCTTTAGCGCGCACTTTTACCTGGGCGTAACCAAACTCGCGCTTTTCCGAACTCGCCACCCGGCCGCCCAACTGCTCGGCCATGGTTTGCATGCCGTAGCAAATACCCAATACCGGAATACCACGATCAAACAAGCCGTCAGGCGCGCGCGGGCCACTCAGCTCGGTGACCGACTCAGGACCACCGGCCAGCAGAATGCCCTTGGGATTGAAGGCTTCGAGCTCTTCAGTACTGATGTCAAAAGCGCGCACTTCGCAATAAACGCCGATGTCCCGAACCCGGCGGGCAATCAGCTGGGTGTACTGGGAACCGAAATCTAGAATCAGGATGCGGTGATCGTGAATGTCGTGGGCCATGGAATCCTCGGGGAAATTAGCAATGCGGCCCCAACAATGGGGCCGCATAAAAACAACCTGTAATCAGCTAACGCGGTAGTTCGGTGCTTCTTTGGTGATGGTCACGTCGTGAACGTGACTCTCGCGCATACCGGCACCGGTGATGCGCACAAACCGGGGCTTGTTGCGCATATCGGTCATGGTGGCACTGCCGGTATAACCCATAGCGGCGCGCAGGCCACCCATCAGCTGATGAATAATGTTGCGCATCGGGCCCTTACAAGCGACGCGGCCTTCAATCCCTTCGGGAACCAGCTTTTCTATGCCTTTACTGGCATCCTGGAAGTACCGGTCGCTGGAACCCTGGCCCATGGCGCCGATTGAACCCATGCCCCGATAGGCCTTGTAACTACGGCCCTGGAACAGCTCGATTTCACCCGGGGCTTCGTCGGTGCCGGCCAGCAGGCTGCCAATCATCACACAGTGGGCGCCGGCCGCAATAGCCTTGGCGATATCACCGGAGAAGCGCAAACCGCCGTCGGCAATCAGCGGGACGTCACTGTTTTTCAGGGCCTCAGCCACGCTGGACACCGCTGAAATCTGCGGCACACCCACACCGGCTACAATGCGGGTGGTACAGATGGAACCCGGGCCGATACCGACCTTCACCGCGTCTGCGCCGGCGTCAACCAAGGCAAGGGCAGCCTCAGCTGTGGCGATATTGCCGCCAATCACCTGCAGCTCGGGGTAATGTTCCTTAATCCAGCGCACACGATCAAGCACACCGCGGGAATGGCCGTGGGCCGTATCCACCACAATCACATCAATACCGGCTTCCGCCAGAGCTATCACGCGGGCTTCGGTGTCGCCGCCGGTGCCGACGGCCGCGCCAACACGCAGGCGGCCCTGGTCGTCTTTACTCGCCAGCGGGTAGTCTTTGGACTTCTGGATGTCTTTTGCTGTGACCAGGCCGCGTAGCTGGAAGTTGTCGTTTACCACCAGGACTTTTTCAATGCGGTGGCGGTGCAGGAGTTCTTTCACCGATTCCAGATCGGCGCCTTCTTTCACCGTAACCAGCTTTTCCTTGGGCGTCATGATGTCACGCACAAGCGTGTCCATGCTGCTCTCAAAGCGGATATCGCGACCCGTTACAATGCCCACCAACTCGCTGCCGTCTACTACCGGCAGGCCGGAAATATTATTGGCCATGGTAATTTCAACCAGCTCGCGTACGGTGTTCTCGGGCTTGACCGTAATCGGGTCTTTTACCACGCCGCTTTCAAACTTTTTTACCTTACGCACTGCGGCGGCCTGCTGCTCCGGGCTCATATTTTTGTGCATAATGCCGATACCGCCTTCCTGGGCCATGGCAATCGCAAGCTCTGCGTCTGTTACTGTGTCCATGGCCGCCGACACCAGCGGGATATTCAGTGTAATGGTTCGGGTCAGGCGTGTGCGAAGATCGGCTTCGTGGGGCAGAACCTCGGAGTAACCGGGCACCAACAGAACGTCATCAAATGTGAGAGCTTCTTCGGCAATTCGCAGCATTGGGATCGGCCTTTTGAACGTGC
>Ga0307487_1002837_pt1 | contig 10698 bp, 7 predicted proteins | sample CBIW12metaG_FD_203665 | JGI IMG/M metagenome (GOLD analysis project Ga0307487, IMG submission 203665) | Sea-ice brine microbial communities from Beaufort Sea near Barrow, Alaska, United States - CBIW 1.2 | ecosystem: Environmental > Aquatic > Marine > Coastal | place: USA: Alaska | collected... | reverse complement strand
AAAAAAAAATATTCTTTACTTCGCCAACAAAGCAGAATGGGAAGAAACAGAACACCGGGAAGTACATATGAATCCCGTGTTTATACAAATTATTGATGCTGCAGGAGGGTTAATGGATAAATCGCCCAATTTAAAAGATGAAGTACTTCCTTTTGAAGGATCAAAAAATTTAGGGGAAAATTTCAATTCCAAACTGAATAATCGCAGTATCCGGCAAGTACAGATCCCTATTGAACATCACGATAAGATCAAAGGATACATCATAGCCGCCATGTCCCTGGAAGATTCACAAATGGTGCTTTTAAACCTTAGGAACACGCTGTTAATTTTATTTCCGATTGTCCTGTTCGGGTTATTTTTTGTCTCCCGTTACCTGGCAGGGCGAAGTATTATTCCCATTCAAAACATCACAAACACAACCAACAGGATTACCAAAAACACTTTGAATGAACGGGTGGCTTTGCCCCCAAACAAAGACGAGTTATATCAATTATCGGCATCTATCAATGAATTGCTCAACCGCATTGAAAACACCCTGCAAAGAGAGCAACAATTCACCTCAGATGCTTCGCATGAATTACGAACTCCGCTTTCCTCCTTGAGAGGTACGTTAGAGGTGTTGATCAGGAAACCCAGAACCCGTGAGGAATATGAGGATAAGGTAAAATTATCTTTAACCGAAGTGGGTAAAATGACCGATACCCTGGAGCAACTTTTGCTTTTGGCGCGGTTTGATTCCCAAAAACCCACAATTAAAAATGAGAAAGAATCACTCACTAAAATAGTGAATGAAATTATAGCCGCCCATTCAAAAGCCATCAGCTCCAAAAACCTGCGGGTAACTTTCAACGGTCAGGGAATTAAAAATGATTTGGTGCCCTCTTACTATTCTCATTTAATTTTAGATAATATCATTCTCAACGCTATAAAATATTCGAAAGATAACTCGGCAGTAACCATTTCTTTGAACAGGAATGAAAGAGGTCTTGAATGTACAATAAAAGATGAGGGAATAGGTATTAAAAAGGAAGACCTGGAAAAGATATTTAATCCTTTTTTCCGTTCTGAGGCTTTACTTCACAAAGATATTATTGGAAATGGACTGGGGCTTTCCATCGCCAAAAAAGCGGCACTCACCATCAATGCAACAATTGCGGTGGAAAGTGAATTGAACAAAGGCACCAGATTTCTGGTTTCATTTTAAGCCTATCTTAAGGAAGCCTTCAGATAAACCAAAGATGAGCAGGAGTACATTTGATTATTAATCTTTAAAAAATATTCAAATGACAATTACTCACCTTCACGCAATGATCATACATTTTCCTATTGCCTTATTAATGCTAGGGTTTCTTTCGGAAATAATTGGTCTCTTCAGCAAAAATAAATTTTATAAGAATGCTGCATTCTACTTATTGCTTTTTGGTGCTTTAGGTGCCATTACAGCATATATAAGCGGTAGCTATGCCGGGGAAGGAATGGAAGACGGCATTCTTGAAACCCCCATGGAATTACACGAGGAAGCCGCTCTATTAAGCCTTTGGTTGGCTATAATCGCAGCATTATTTTATGTAGCTCTATACTATTTTGACTATCAACGGAGCTGGGCAAAATGGGCGGGAATGATATTGTTCACCGCCCTGATCATCTCGATAACAAGAACCGGTTATTTGGGAGGTCAACTGGTTTTTAAACACGGAGCAGGAATTGAGTTGGCCCTCCCGGATTTTGGATCGCAAACTGCCAAATAATGATTTAAATCTGCCGGTTATTCCCTTTACACTTTAAGCAGATCTTAAGAAAAAACGAAGAAAAACTAAAAACATACCCTTGTAAATTTGAAATATAATTAATAAAATAACTTAAATATTAAAAAATGAAAAAATCAGTAATTGTGCTAATTCTTGGAGTAGCTGTTTCATCCGGGCTATTTCAATCTTGCAATGATAAATCGAACGACAAGATCACCATTGATGAAACTAAAGATCTTGCAGTAGTTGACGTCGATCTTGATGCAGCTACACTGAATATGCAAAATATGCAAGCCGCCTTTAAAGGAGAAACTACCGCAAGTGCAAAATATGAAGCATTCAGCAAAAAGGCAGACGAAGAAGGTTATTTCAAAATTGCATTGTTATTTAAGGCAGCTGCTGTTGCCGAAAATATTCACGCCAATAATCATAAAATTATTATTGAAAGGGCAGGACAGGAAACTCCTATAATAATACCCGAATTTACGGTTAAAACAACTAAAGAAAATTTAGAGAATGCTATTGAAGGTGAAAGTTATGAATTCTTTACCATGTATCCCGAATTCATTAAGAATGCAAATAAAGCAGGGAATTATATGGCGCAAATAAGCCTGACTTATGCATACAAAGTTGAAGAAAAACACAGGGATTTTTATATAAAAGCACTGGAAGCTTTAGAAAATAACAATGTAAAATCATTACCAGGCGTTTATTTCCTATGTCCAACCTGTGGAAATACATACGATAGTGTAGCTCCAAAACGTTGTGAAATTTCAATGACAAATGCAGAGAATTTTATCAAATTAGATTCTCTTAATTAGTATTAAGGTTGAGTTAATTGGTTAGTTAGTTTCAAAGGTCCCGGATTTTTTTCCGGGGCCTTTGATTTTTAAATAAATAGCTGCGTTTGTGTCTTGAATCCTGAAAATACTGATTACTTATCCTTATATTTAATAGGAAAAGTATTATTGAACAATAATACCTTAGATTTTAAGCAAATCTTAAGAAAACCTTTATAAATCTCTTAGACTGCCTGTATACTTTTGAATTTTAGAATTTAAACATATTTAGATGTTAGAAAAGATCATCCAGTACAGCATCCATCACAAACTTATCGTCTTGCTTTTTACCTTGGGCGTTATTGGTTTTGGGACCTATTCCTTGTTCAATATTCCTATTGGTGCTGTTCCGGATGTAACTAACAACCAGGTACAGGTGATTACCACTTCCCGAAACCTGGCCACCCAGGATGTAGAAAAATTTCTAACCTATCCTGTAGAACTGGAAATGGCGAATTTGCCGGGAGTGCTGGAAATAAGGTCGGTTTCAAAATTCGGACTTTCGGTGGTTACCATTGTTTTTGAAGATGAAATGGGAACTTACCTCCCCCGGCAATTGATCGCAGAAAAACTAAAAAGTGCCGAAGAAAAGATCCCTGCAGCATTTGGCGTGCCTTTTATGGGTCCCATCTCTACCGGACTTGGTGAAATTTACCAATACACCCTGGAAGTTGAGGATAATTACAAGGACCAGTATTCTATAATGGAATTGCGCACCATCCAGGATTGGGTGGTAAAACGGCAACTTTCCGGAATTCCTGGCGTGGTAGAGGTCAATACCTGGGGCGGTCATCTCAAACAATACGAAGTAGCTGTTAATCCGGAACGATTGCGTTCCCTTAATCTTTCCATAAGTGAGGTGTACACGGCTATAGAAAAGAACAACAGCGTTGCCGGCGGAGGTTATATTGAAAAAACAAATGAAACCTTTTTTATACGAGGGGAAGGTCTGGTTTCTTCCCTGGAAGATATCGAAAACATTTTAGTGGAGAATAGGGATGGCACTCCCATTTTAGTTAAAAATGTCGCAACTGTAGGTTTTGGAAAAGCAAATCGTTTTGGGGCAATTACCGGAAATGGAGAAGGCGAAAAGGTGTTGGGCCAGATCATGATGCTCAAAGATGCCAACTCAAAAGCCGTTATTGAAGCAGTAAAAAAGCGGGTATCTGAAATAGAAACTTCCCTTCCCAAAAGAATTTACATCAACGGTTTTCTGGAACGGAGTGAACTTATTGCCAAAACCACTTTTACCATCGCTGAAAACCTGATCTTAGGATGTTTGATCGTGATTTTTGTCGTGGTCTTGCTTTTAGGAAATCTCCGTTCAGGATTGGTGGTCGCCTCTGTAATCCCACTCTCTTTATTGTTTGCGCTGTCACTGATGTATATTTTTGGGGTGGATGCCAATTTAATGAGTTTAGGGGCAATTGACTTCGGGATCATTATTGACGGTGCCGTAATTATTGTAGAGTTTATCGCTTTTAGAATAACCAGTAAAAGATCCCAGATCCTGGAGTTGCCAAAAGACGAAAGACAAAATTTAATCAATAAAATAACATTTCAGGGTGCTACAAAAATGATGCGCTCGGCGATTTTTGGACAGTTGATAATCATCATCGTATTTATTCCCATTCTCTCTTTGATAAATGTAGAAGGAAAAATGTTCCGCCCAATGGCTTTGGTGTTTTGTTTTGCGCTCATTGGCGCTATGCTTATGTGTTTTACCTACGTTCCCGTAGTGGCTTCCATGTTTTTAAAACCAACCGATCCAGGCAAGAAAACTATTTCCTCCAGGCTCATCCACTTTCTTGAAGAAAAGTATTCTCCAACCATTATTTGGGCACTGAGGCGAAAGAATTTGGTATTGGCAATGGCAATAAGCCTTTTGATAGGCGTAGGAATTCTTTTCTCCAGAATGGGAGGGGAATTTGTGCCAACCCTGGATGAAGGTGATTTTGTAATTCAACCGGTTTTAAAAACTGGAACTACGCTTACCAAAACCATAGAAACTACCACACGAATAGAAAAAATACTCAAAACTTTTCCGGAAGTAGATCAGGTAATAAGCCGTATTGGTGCAGCCGAGGTTCCCACTGATCCTATGTCTATGGAAGAAAGTGATGTCATAATTAAACTGAAACCAAAAGGCGAATGGGTTTCTGCGGAAAGTAAAGATGAATTGGCTGAAAAATTTAAAACTGCACTTTCTGAAATTCCGGGAATAGAATATGAATTTACACAACCCATCGAAATGCGTTTCAACGAATTGATCACCGGGGTTCGCGCAGATCTGGCAATTAAAATATTTGGGGAAGATTTGGACATCCTCTATAAAAAAGGCCAGGAAGTTCAGAAAGCTATTCAGGGCGTGGACGGGGCTGTAGACATCATTGTTGAAAAGATCACCGGTCTGCCACAAATGTCGGTGCAGTTTGACCGTCAAAAAATTGCCAAATACGGCCTGAACGTAGAAGATCTAAACAATCTAATTACCACCGGTTTTGCGGGAAAATCTGCAGGGGTGGTTTTTGAAGGTGAAAAACAATTCGATTTGATCGTTCGTTTTGACGAAAATAACCGACAGGATATAGACAACATAAAAACCGCTTCGGTACTATTGCCCAATGGAAATAAATTGCCTTTAAGTGAATTTGCAACCATAAGCTATAGCAAAGGACCTGCAAAAATTTCCCGCGATGATACCAAACGAAGAATTGTAGTTGGCGTAAATGTAAGAAACCGGGATTTAGAATCGGTTGTAAAAGATGTTCAAACCATCATTGAGCGGGATATTGAACTTCCCACGGGATACACCATCACTTATGGCGGTCAGTTTCAAAACCTGCGCAGTGCAAAAGAGCGGCTTTCCATTGCTGTGCCGGTTGCGTTGGTTTTGATCTTTATTCTTCTGTATTTTGCTTTCGATTCAATAAAAGAAGCTCTTATAATTTACAGCGCCATTCCTTTGGCTGCCGTTGGTGGCGTACTTTTGTTATACCTCCGCGGAATGCCATTTAGTATTTCTGCCGGGGTTGGATTTATCGCTTTGTTTGGAATAGCTGTATTGAATGGGATCGTACTTATAGATCATTTTAAGGAGCTCAAAGCCCAGGGAATTCACGATATAAACAAAAGGATCATTATGGGAACACGAGACAGACTTCGTCCGGTTTTGCTTACCGCAGCAGCTGCTGCATTGGGATTTTTACCGATGGCTATTTCCACTTCTGCCGGGGCCGAAGTACAACGCCCGCTCGCGACAGTAGTAGTGGGAGGTTTGATCACGGCCACTGCGCTAACCTTGATAGTCCTTCCGGTACTCTATGCAATTTTTGACAGGAAAGGACATCATCCAAAACTCAAACCGGGAAAAACCACTCTCCTATTGCTTTTTCTGATTGGAATTACTTTCATGGGAAATGCACAAGAGAAACCTCTAACGATAGAACAAGCAATTCAAATTTCCCTGAAAAATAACAAAGCTTTAAAAGCATCTGCCGCAAGAGTTCAGCAAAATGAACAACTGGTAGGTACAGCTTTCGATATTGATAAAACTCAGGTCTATTATCAATATGATGAAAATAACCTTGCCGAAAACAGGCAACCCCTTAATGTTTGGGGAGTGAGTCAAAATATTCAATTCCCTACAATTTATGGCGCTCAACGAAATGTTCAGAAAGGAAAAGCTGCGCTCTCCCAACAACAATTCGCCTTGGATAGCAGACTGATCACCAAAGAAGTTTCCCAGGCCTATTACAGGGTTTTGTACTGGCAAAACACAGTAAAAAACTATGCTTACCTGGATAGTTTGTATTCCCAATTCGCTTACGCCTCAAATCGAAGATATGAGGTGGGTGAAACCAATTATCTTGAAAAACTTACAGCCGAATCCAAACAAAAAGAAATTGAGATCCTACTGAAGCAAGGCCAGGAAAATATGAATAAATCGTATTTGGAATTAAAAAAATGGATGCAAACGGATTCGGCTTACGCAATCCCAAACCAGGCATTACCAAAATTGCAACTTCAAACCCTGGATATTGAAAACCACCCGGGAATAGGCTATTATCAGGATCTGGAACATCTTTCGGATGCGACTTTATCCCTGGAAAGACAAAAATTGTTGCCGGATATTTATGTTGCCCTATTTCAGGGAACCAATAATTTTGAAAACGCAAAAACATATCAGGGATTTCAGGTAGGAATAGCTTTTCCGCTTTGGTTCGGAAACCAGAAAGCAAAAATCAAGGCTGCCAAAACTGAAACTCTAATTGTTCAGGACGAATTTGAAAATTACAAATCTACCTTAACAATTCACTATCAAAGTTTATTGTTGGATCTGTCAAAATTTGAAGAAGGGATTTCCTATTACGACACTCAGGGGAAAATTCTCGCTCAGGAATTGTTTTCCAATGCCGAAAAGGCGTTCCAAAACGGAGAGATCAACTTTTTACAATATGTGCAATTGCTGGAAAACGCAAAAAACATAGAAGGGAACTACCTTGAAAATCTCCTCCAGTATAATAATACCGTATTGGAAGCCAATTATCTTGTCAATTAACATTGGAAAGAACTATAAAAAAATGAAACAAATGAAACAAATTGAACATAAAAAGCCAATTCCAATGAAAGTTTATGGACTTTTTACCTTTCTAATGCTCACATTAATTGCCTGTAATTCCGGCAAGGATTCCAATGAACCCATTCAGCTTGAGGAAAAATCAAATTCAGGAGAAGTAACCATAACTACTTCACAGTTTTCTTCGTCCCAAATGGAATTGGGCGGGTTTTCCAATCAGGTATTCCACCAATCGGTTAAAACCAATGGGATGTTTGACGTGCCGCCAGAAAACAAAGCATCCGTAAGCGCTTATTTTGGCGGTTATGTAAAAGAATTAAATCTCCTGCCAGGGCAGGAAGTAAAAAAAGGGCAGGTTTTATTCACCCTGGAAAATCCTGAATACGTACAATTACAGGAAGATTTTCTGGTGGCCAAAGCGCAATTAGGCTATTTAAAAAGTGATTTTGAACGTCAAAAAGCACTGGTAAAAGACAATGTAACCTCGCAGAAAAATTTTCTGAAAGCAGAAAGTGAATACCGTGTAACTTCTGCGACTTACGAATCCTTGAAAAAGAAATTAGGACTGATGAACATCAATCCTAATAATATTACCGAAAATTCCATACGTTCCACAATTTCAGTAACAGCACCCATAAGCGGTTTTATCACTTCAGTAAATGCAGAAAAAGGGATGTTTTTAAACCCTGCCGATATTGCCGCAACCATTACAGATACCGATCATTTACATATAGAACTGAACATTTTTGAAACAGATTTTCCGCAAGTTGAAATTGGGCAAAAGATTCGGTTCAGGTTACAAAAAGAAGGAAGTAAATATTACCAGGCTAAAGTTTACCTGATCAGTAAATCTATTGATGCACAAAAAAGAACAGCGAATGTTCACGGGCATTTAACGAATGATGATGAAGAACGGCTCTTTGCACCGGGAATGTATGTGGAAGCTGAAATTTTCACTACTTCCGATTCTTTACCCGCTTTACCTAATGAAGCCATTGTCAATTTGGAAGATAAACATTACGTTCTGATAAAAACCGGGGAAGATACAGATGGAATAAAATTTGATAGAAAAGAGATTCAGGTTGGAAAAACGGCAAATGGATTTACTGAAATAAAGAAACCCGGGGAATTTAATAAAAATTCTGAATTTTTAGTGAAGGGAGCTTTCAATTTAATTAAAGAGTAAATTAAGCTGCTGGTCTCAATAATAATTTTTTTAATATTAAAATAAAATACCAACTAGCTGACAATGTTATATTTATATCAATTTAACAAAGAAGTAAAATTTAAGCTTGTAATTATTTTGAATTATTTAATACTAATAAGTAAATACTAAATAAATTGAAAGGAATAGCGTTAATCTTAAATAGAACAAACACATTCAATTTTTGAAGCTAATAACCTCCGAACAAGAATAAGAGCAAAGTTTATTTTAAACCACTAATTTAAAAAATAATGAAAAAAATATCCTTTTTAATATTATTTCTGCTGTGTACCAGCGCTATTTTTGCCCAGGATTGGACAACAAATTTTGAAGAAGCCAAAACCCTGGCGGCGAAAAAAAATGAAAATATCGTACTGGTCTTTCAGGGCTCCGACTGGTGTGGCCCGTGTATAAAGTTAGATCGCGAAATATGGAGCACAGATACCTTCAAAGAGTTTTCAAAATCACATTTTGTAATGCTCAAAGCCGATTTTCCAAGAAGAAAGGCAAATCAACTTGATTCAGAACAAATACGCAAAAACACTTTATTGGCTGAAAAATACAATCCAGCCGGCTACTTCCCTTTTGTGGTAGTGCTCAACAGTGATGGAAAAGTCCTTGGAGAAACGGGATATAAAAATGTTTCTCCAACAGAATACATAGCACAACTTACTGCCTTTGAAAAAAGCAAATAATGAACAAATTTTTAATTTCCCTTTTCCTGATTGTAAGTAGTGTTACTCAGGCCCAACAAATTTTCCACATAACCACTAAATTGATGGGAAGCCGTTTTGACATTACGGTTGTGGCAGAAAATCAATTGGAAGCTGATGTCTTTATTGAAATGGCTGTTTCGGAGATCAGCAGGATAGAGAAACTTATATCCTCCTGGGATCCTAATTCCCAAACTTCCGCGATCAATAAAAATGCGGGAATTCAGGAAGTTGAAGTCGACAAAGAACTTTTTGATTTGATAGAACGCGCCCTTAAAATTTCAAAACTCACTGATGGCGCATTTGATATCAGTTATGCATCGATGGACAAAATTTGGAAATTTGACGGTTCAATGACCGAAAAACCTTCTGAAGAAGCCATTAAAAAATCAGTAGAAAAAATTGGCTATAAAAACATCCTGTTAAATAAAGAAAATTCCACGGTATTTCTGACAAAAGAAGGAATGAAAATAGGTTTTGGAGCCATCGGCAAAGGATATGCCGCCGACAAAACCAAAGCCCTTTTAATGGAAAAAGGTGTAAAAGCCGGAATTATTAATGCTTCCGGCGATATGAATACCTGGGGAAAACAACCCGATGGAAAAAGCTGGATGGTTGCAATTACCAATCCGTTGAACAAAGAAAAAGCTTTCTCCTGGCTGCCAATAGACAATTCGGCCATAGTAACTTCAGGAAACTATGAAAAATTTGTGCGCTTTGACAATGTGCGCTATTCTCACATTATAGACCCCAGGACCGGATATCCCACCACGGGAATTATAAGCGCCACCGTTTTAAGCCCTTCTGCCGAAATCGCCGATGCACTGGCGACTTCCGTTTTTGTGATGGGCGTAGACGTAGGGCTGGATTTCATCAATCAATTGAAAGGGGTAGAGTGTATTTTGGTTGATGAAAACAACAAATTACACACCTCAAAAAATATCCTCTTAAACAATTATTAAGTTTCAGAATAATGGTTTTAAAATTTAAATTAAAGCAAAATACATTAGAAAATATATGAAAAAAATAATTGGTATCGCATGCATTCTTTTGGCCTTGCAGTCTTGTACCGTGGTTAAAGAATATGAAAAAGTAGCTTTAAGTGATCCTGATATGGTGTTAAGTCCCCGAAGTGTAGAACGCTTCAAAACCAGTTTTCACGCCTACCGGGAATCGGCATCAGGAGCAGTAGGAGGAAAAACCGGCGGTGGCTGTGGTTGTAATTAATAAAGCTTCTGTTTTAGAAAAATTGGAAACACCTTCTTTTTTTGAAAAAAATAAGACAAAAGGCTTTTCGGAAAGTTTAAAGGAAATTCAAAAATGAAATAAAAACTTTGTGATCCTTTGTGCTTTTGTGTCTTTGTGACAATAAAGACAATGTATACAGTGTGCGAATTTTTGTCACTAAGGCTTTAAGACTTTAGATTGCACTAAAAAAATCATATTACTTTTATCAAGAAGCTTCTTAAACAGAATTTTTGATAAAAATTTATTTGTATATCCGGTTAGCGTCCACTTGCTGTAATGCTAGCTATTACTAGCCTCTCAAATAATTTGTCTCCAAAATATCTCCTATTCAGCTTGTATACAAACTCATTGAGGTATAATTGTAGGT
>Ga0307487_1002836_pt1 | contig 10705 bp, 7 predicted proteins | sample CBIW12metaG_FD_203665 | JGI IMG/M metagenome (GOLD analysis project Ga0307487, IMG submission 203665) | Sea-ice brine microbial communities from Beaufort Sea near Barrow, Alaska, United States - CBIW 1.2 | ecosystem: Environmental > Aquatic > Marine > Coastal | place: USA: Alaska | collected... | reverse complement strand
AATCTGGAGAAAATTTTAAGGCGAGTATAGAAATCGCCAATTTTTATAAAATGATGTCCAGTCAAAAAATAAGTTGGTTTATTTCAGATGCTGTTGGGAAGGTGCTCCAAAGTGATAGTTTTTCAGCCGACCTTGGCATTGGTAATAATAAAGATCTGGCCTTAATTGATTTTCCGCTTCAAATAGAAAATGCTCAAAAATTAATTATTTCAGTAGTACTGGAGGGTACAGTATATAAGAATTCCTGGCCAATATGGGTTTATCCTGAAATTGAGATCAATACCCCAGGGGATATTGTAACGACTTCCTCTTTTGAAGAAGCCAAAAAGGCATTGAGGGAAGGAAAAAAAGTGTTTCTGAATCCAAAACTTGAGGATATCAAAGGGAAAGCGGGAAGGTTTGTTCCTGTTTTTTGGAGTCCCGTGCATTTTCCCGATCAACCGGGAACTATGGGATTACTGATCGAGGAGGAACATCCTGCTTTGAAGGATTTTCCAACCTCCAGCCATACCCAATGGAATTGGTGGGATCTATGTATTCAATCCAAATCAGTGGTTTTAGATGGAACAGAATTGAAACCTATCGTACGAGTGATTGATAATTTCGTTACCAATAACAGTCTTGCCAATGTGTTTGAAGCCAAAGTAGGCGAGGGATCCTTACTTTTTACAAGTATAGATCTTCAAAATGAGCTGGATTCTCGTCCGGTTGCGAAACAGTTAAAACAAAGTTTGTTGAACTATATGGCTTCGAAAGATTTTCAACCAGATATTGATATAAGTGAAAAGTTATTAGACGGATTGAAGGAAAAGTAGATGTAATAATTCATAAAAAAATCATGATGTACAACCAACTTAGAATGGTGCCGATAGAAGTATATTTATTTTCAAGACGTTTTAAATCATCAACATGTTGTTTGCTAGGAATATGATAAGCTTCACAGTTTACATTAATGACTTCGTATTTTGTATCGAACGTATCTGTTTCAAAATCGTAATTTTTTCTGACATTGGTGGAATGGCAATCGGAATACACGGTGTTCCAGTTTAAACCATCTATAGACCAATGCAGCTATTCGGAATGCACCACTTTAAAGTCCGGATACAAGTCGAACCATTTGTTTTTTACCGAAAACCAAGAGGTTCTTAAACACTAAAATTGTCATCTGGAAATTTTAGAATATATTGCTGTAACGGAGTAAAATCAAAAGTATTAATAATATAGAGATTACAATAATGTTAAAGAACTTGATTATGACCAAATGTCGGTCAGTCTATTTTAACTGGACAGTTAACGTTAAAGTATATTGGATAATGCTTTTTGGAATCAAATAAATATTTAACAGATATTTGATGCTTTTGGGATTAAAACTCATACACCAGTCCTACTCCCAGTAGTCGTTTAAACTGAACCCTTGATCCCAGAGTTTCAAGTTAGCCATCGTTGTTTGTATCTTTTTTAACCTGAGAGTATAGCTATTTTTTGTTGGTTTTATTAGTTTTCAATTATTTCGCTTGATAATGGAAATGTGGATTGTCTTTGAATTATGGAGGTTTTTAAGATGTGATGAACTGGTTCAATAGGAATTTTTCTCTCCAGTCGTTTAATGAGCGTATTTGCAGCTATAGTTCCTTGTTCTGTAGCTTGCTGGTCTACCACGGTAAGGGAGGGAGCATAATTTTCAGCTAAAACCCCATTGGTAAATCCAATGACAGAGATATTCTCAGGGATCTTAAAGGAGTTTTTAAGAGCATATTTTATGGTTGAAATTGCTGATAATTCATCCGCTGCCACGATTCCGTCTACTTTAATATTTTGTAATTGCTGTAGCAACATTTTTTCGAAGGAATTGTAATTTTCTATATTTAGAATAGAGCTTTGTATTCCTGTATCTTTAATGCCGTCCAAATATCCCATTTTCCTTTTCTCCCCCACACTGGTACCATAAATTGTAGACAGAAAAATAATGTTTTGGCAACCTGTTTTTAGCAAATGTTCTGTAGCTTCTTTTGCTGCCAATTGATCATTTATGCTTATTTTATCGCAGATCATTCTCTCAAAAGTACGGTCAAACAGAACTATTGGGAAAATATATTTAAGAGCTTCGTCAAAGTGCCTGTAATCCCCCGTGATTTGGGTTTCTTTAGATAAAGAAATAATCAGACCGTCTACACTTCCATTTATCAAGGTCTTAATGCTCTCTGATTCCTTTTCCCTGGACTCGTTAGATAAACAAATTATTATTTTGTAACCTTTTGAGTTAGCTTCAGTTTCAATCCCATGAATAGCCATTGCAAAAAAATGAGAAAGTAGGTCGGGTACAATAACTCCTATTGTTTTGGTTCTCTTGGATTTTAAGTTTTGAGCAGATTTATTGGGGGTGTAATTATATAATAGGGCGGTATTTTGCACCTTGATCTTAGTTAATTTGCTAATTTCAGGACTATTATTTATTGCTTTGGAAACAGTGGAAACTGCAAGGTTCAATATCTTGGCTAGGTCTTTTAAGGTGCATTTTTTCTCCATAATCAATGAAATGTATAATGAATACTTGATTGTTCCCGAATCGTTTCGGCAGCCTGTTCGGCCGTGATATCCCGTTGCGGACTTGCGAATAACTCGTATCCCACCATAAATTTCTTGATGGTTTTGGAACGCAATAAAGGCGGATAAAAGGACATATGAAAATGCCATTCGGGATGCAGTTCCCCGTCGGTGGGTTGCTGATGGATCCCGGAGGAATAGGGGAAAGAGGTTTCGAAAATATTGTCGTATTTAATGCATAAATTTTTGATGATCTCTGCAAAAGCCTGCTCTTCTTCCAAATTTAATTGGCCGATATGCTGATAATGTTTCCTGGGAACGATCATCACCTCGTAAGGCCAGACTGCCCAGTAAGGGACCAATGCCACAAAATGTTCGTTTTCAAGGACAATTCGTTCCTTCAGTTCCAGTTCCTGCCCTAAATAATCCTGCAACAAACTCCTTTTCTCAGTTTCCCAATATTCTTTAAAATGAGCCGATTTTTTAAGGATTTCCGGCGGAATAGATCTTTGAGACCAGATTTGCCCGTGAGGATGCGGATTGCTGCAACCCATAATTTCACCTTTGTTTTCAAAGATCTGCACGTAATTGATATTTGGATGCGCCCCCAATTCCTCATATTCCTTTTTCCAGGTTTGCACCACTTTTACAATATCTTCAACTTCCATAACCGGAAGCGTAAGGGAATGATCTGGAGAAAAACAAACCACCTTGCAAATCCCGGTTTCAGGTTCCGCGATTAAAAGTCCGTTTTCAATTTTTTCTGCATTTCCGTCCTGCAAAAGGGCGGGAAAATCATTTAAGAATGAAAAAGGCTCTTTATAATCGGGGTTCACCTCTCCGCTGGAACGTTTATTTCCGGGGCATAAATAGCAATCACTTACATATTTCGGATTTTTTTCTTCATTGTGTTTTTCCATTTTTCCCTGCCACGGACGCTTGGTCCTGTGCGGAGAAACCAGGATCCATTCCCCGGTTAAAATATTATATCGTCTGTGAGGAGTTTTATTTAGGTTGTTCATTTTCTGGATATTTATTCTGTTTATTATGCTGCTTTCTAAGCCACGAATGCACGAATATTTTTTTTAGCAGCGAAGAGCGCAAAGTGTTTTGTTTTTCTAAAGCCTTATTTCAAATCTCAAAAAAGTCTTTTCTCTATATTCTAATTTCCCAGTTCTAATTTTTTTCATTCTTTGAACTTCACTCCTGACACTTCGGGACTCTCTTCACTCTTCAATTGCTTCTCTTCACAAAAGTCCCTTCACCCGGGACCACCGTGATCATTTCGGGGATAAGCTTAAATTCATTTTGATATGCAATTGAAACTTCTTCGGAAAAATCGGCAATATGCGCCGCTTCAATTAAATTAATGGTGCAGCCGCCAAATCCGCCACCCATCATCCGGGAACCGTAGATAAAATCTTTTTCTTCTGAAAATTTCACCAGGAAATCCAGTTCCCTGCAACTCACTTCGTATAGATCCCGAAGCCCGTAATGAGACTGAACCATCAGTTTTCCGAAAGCCTGCAGTTCGCCCGATTTCAATAAATCGGCAGCTTCAAGCACCCGCTTGTTTTCCTGCAATACATATAAAACCCGGTTATATTGTTTTTCCGATAATTTCGATTTACAGGAATCCAGCAATTCCAAGCTCACGTCCCGAAGGGTTTTGACTTCTTCGTATTGATTTTGAATGATTTTCAATCCAGATTCGCATTCCTTGCGCCTTGTGTTATATTCGCCATCGGCGATGCTGTGGGATACTTTGGAATTTATTAGAAGGATCTTACAGGATTTGAAATTTGCGGGAATAAATTCGGCTTCAAGCGAAAGGCAATCCAGCAGGATAAGATGATCTTTTTTGCTCATAACAGATGCATACTGATCCATAATCCCGCATTGTGAACCCACGAAATTGTTTTCTGCGGCCTGCGATAAATTCACGATTTCCTGTTTTGATAAATTCAGCTCAAACAATTTGTTCAACCCTGCAGCCAATCCGCATTCCAGTGCTGCAGAAGAACTGATCCCCGCGCCAATGGGCAGTTCGCTTTTAATATAGCAATCAAAACCTTCCAGTTTTTTTCCTCTTTTTTGAAGCTCGTTCACCACTCCCAGAATATAATTTTCCCAGGTTGAACGGCTTTTTTCAATTATCTTTAAATCAAAATTTAAGCGGATGTTGAAAGTTTCGCTATAAATTGAATAGGAGGAAGGAGTATCATTTTTTCTGAGTTCAAAATAGATCTTTTTATCGATCGCCGTTGGCATCACAAATCCGTGATTATAATCTGTATGTTCTCCAATCAAATTAATGCGGCCCGGGGATTCAACTAACACCGCCGGATTATTGGTTTTAAAAAACTTATTAATGGAAATCTTTTCGGTTTGATTTATATTTTGAATTGGCATTACGTTTAGTGTTATTATGTAAAAACTCTCAAAGGTAATAAACGTATCTTATACATTAATTCTTTATTAACAAAAAAAGTTGTTTTTTTGTAGAGACATTTAAAAATTTACAACAATGGCCTCCAAAATAAAAGATTATTATGTACAAGATAAGATTTATGTTGCCACTGATTGTATCATTTTTGGGTTCGACGATGGAAAACTGAAACTGCTCATCTTTAAAAGAAGGGTGGAGCCATTAAAGGGCGAATGGTCTTTAATAGGGAGTTTTGTGAAGATAAATGAAGATGCGGATGAGGCTGCCAAACGTGTACTGGCGGAAATCACCGGTCTTGAAAACGTTTTTATGGAAGAATTGAAATCTTACGGTAAAGCGGACAGGGATCCGGGTTTTCGATGTATATCAATTGGCCAATACGCACTTATTAGAATTGATGATTACGATAAGGAACTGGTAGAAAACCATGGAGCAAGTTGGTATGAGTTAGATGATATTCCCAATTTAGTGCTGGATCACAACCAAATGGTGCAGGACGCCATGGGGCGATTAAAACGAAAAGCCCGATACCAGCCAATAGGATTCGAGTTGTTGCCGGAAAAATTCACAATTCCACAACTTCAGCAGTTGTATGAGGCTATTTATCAAAAGGAGCTGGATGCGCGTAACTTTAGAAAGAAGGTGCTCTCTTATAATGTATTGATAAAGTTGGATGAAAAGGATAAATCTTCCTCTAAACGAGGCGCTTTTCTTTACAAATTTGATGATATCAATTACCAAAAGTTGTTGAAATCGGGTTATAATTTCGAGATTTCATAAAAATAAAAAATGGGTTTTAAGAGTTTATTTAAAAATTATAGAAATTAAAAGATGCAAGTTGTTTCACAAAGTTCTTATTTGAAAAATAATTGTAGGATTTAAAATTATTAAATCCGGTTAATCTACTGGGATCATTTCAGATAAAATCATCTAAAAACTTAAAAAAAATTAGCAGCTAGTACAATAGACGGGAAATCCTTAAAAACATAGCAGGGGATCAGGGGTTTTGAGTTTGGGCGGAATAATGTCATCGTTTTACCCGATCAATTTATTAGATAAAAAGGTGGCTTTTTCAGCTAAAGGATAATATTAGTCATTCAATTTGTCGATAGCCTAATCAGGATATTCCCTTGGAGGAATTTGCCATGGAATGCGCTAAAATCGGAATTTCGGGAATGGATTTGCTAAAACCTTCAGAATGGGAAATCGTGGAAAAATACGGATTGAAATATTCTATGGCTACCGATGATTTTGCAAATATCGAACATGAATTCAACGATCATCAAAACTTCATGAATCCTACAAGGAGCTCATAGATAAAGCTTCGGCTCACGAAATTAAAAATGTGATTTGTTTTTCGGGAAACCGCAGGGAAATGGATGATGAAACTGGAATTGAAAATTGTGCCGTTGGTTTAATCCCACTTCTTGATTATGCTGCTGAAAAAAATGTAAACCTGCTAATGGAACTTTTAAACAGCAAGGTAAACCATCCTGATTACCAGTGTGATCACACGGTTTGGGGCACGACTCTTGCCGAAAAAATGGAAAAACCAAATTTTAAACTGCTCTATGATATTTACCATATGCAAATAATGGAAGGAAATGTGATTGCCAGTATCCTAAAATACCACAAATACATCAACCATTATCATACCGGGGAAGTTCCTGTCAGAAATGAGATAAAAGAGACGCAGAAACTCTATTATCCGGCAATTATGAAAGCGATCGTGGAGACAGGGTTTGATGATTATGTGGCGCAGGAATTTCATCCTACCTATAACGATAAATTTACGGCCTTAAAAGAGGGAATCAAAATTTGCGATGGCTAAAAGAATAGCTTTTTTTATTATAAGCATTTTACTATATGGGAATCTTTAAAAACTGTAAATTCTAATTCAAAGACTGAGTTCAACTCATAAGTGCTAAACATTTTTTTGTTTAGACACCAGATATATGCGTCTTTTTACTGATTTCTTTTCTAATTTTGTGCGGCAAAACAACCATCCATGGTCTCATAAATCCTACTTTTTCCTTTTTAATTGGTTTCGATGAATAATTCATTTTTTTTTAAAATTAGCATTATTAGAAAGGTGAATTGTTCTGATATATCTTTTATTTTTTTATAAGTTAAGTCGGAAATCTTAAAATTGGAAGATTAAGATAATCCATTATTAACAATTTATTGTCCATTTTTAATATTGGTTAAACAACATATATTTGATTTATAATAAATAAGCTCCATATACACAGAACAAAAATAAGGCAGAGTCAAATTCTAAGTTTTTAATCTTAAATAGCAAATAATATGTTAATTCAAAAAAGAATAACTGGTTTAATAAAATGTTTCTTGATTCTTTGTCTTTTTGCTTCTTGCGGAATACAGGATAAGGAGAAAAAAAGAATAAATCTAGCCGGAGAATGGTCTTTTAAGATTGATACCTTAGATATTGGGAAAAAAAATAAATGGTTCACTGCAAATTTATCAGATGACATACAACTTCCTGGTTCGATGACTACTAATGGAAAAGGTGATGATATCTCTTTGAAAACACCATGGACCGGAAGTATTGTAGACTCTTCATATTATAATAATAAAGAATATGCTAAATATCGCAAGCCCAATAATATAAAAGTACCTTTTTGGTTACAACCTGTTAAATATTATAAAGGAGCAGCATGGTATCAAAAGGAAGTTTTTGTTCCAAAATCCTGGAAGAATCAATATATTGAATTATTTATTGAGAGAAGTCATTGGGAAACAACTGTTTGGATTGATGATCAGGAGATTGGGATGGAAAATAGTCTTGGGACTCCACACATTTTCGATCTATCAAGGGCTTTAACGCCCGGAAATCATAAATTAACTGTACGGATCGATAACCGAATAAAAGATATTAATGTAGGAATAAACTCTCACAGTATTACAGATCATACTCAAACCAATTGGAATGGTATGATAGGGGATCTTTTTATTACCATGCGACCAGCTATATATATCGAGGATATTCAGTTATATCCTGACATCAAGAATAAGAAGGTATTGGTAAAAATAAAAATTAATAATACCACTAAAAAAAATGCAGAAGGTATTATAGAACTTAAAGTTGAATCGACCAACCCAATGGCTGAAAAATTAAAACCTCTATCGAAAGAACTAACATTGAAAGAGGGGGCTGATTTTATTGAATTGACATACCCTATGGGGGATAATCCATTACTATGGGATGAATTTCATCCAAATCTCTATTCTATTAATGTCAGTTTAAATAAAAATGAGAAGATGGACCAGAAGGATGTTACTTTTGGTATTCGAGAGTTTTCAACCTTGGGCACCCAGTTCACCATAAATGGAAATCTTACCTTTTTACGTGGTACAATGGAAGGTGCAATATTTCCTAAAACAGGTTTTCCTTCAACAGATATCGAAGAATGGATTCGGATTTTTAAGGTGTCAAAGTCGTTTGGTCTCAATCATATGCGATTTCATTCTTGGTGTCCCCCCGAAGCTGCTTTTATTGCAGCCGACCGGCTAGGATTTTACTTGCAGATAGAAGCAAGTTCTTGGGCAAACCAAGGAGTGACTATTGGCGATGGTGAGCCCATTGATCAATATATATATGAAGAAAGTGAACGAATGGTAAAAGCCTTCGGAAATCATCCTTCTCTTGTAATGATGGCTTATGGAAATGAGCCGGCAGGAGATAATCATATTGAATACCTAACAGATTTTGTAAAATATTGGCAAGAAAAAGATGATCGTTTTTTATATACAACAGGATCGGGTTGGCCTGTTATTCCTGAGAGTGATTTTAACAGTACACCCGAACCCAGAATACAACAATGGGGAGAAGGCTTAGAAAGCATAATTAATAAAAAAGCACCTAGGACCGATTACGATTGGCGTGATATTATTTCAAATTACCCACAACCAACAATAAGTCACGAAATAGGGCAGTGGGTGGTTTATCCTAATTTTAAAGAGATACCAAAATATGATGGTGTACTCAAGCCAAAGAATTTTGAGATTTTTCAGGAAAGGCTTGAGGAGAATGGTATGGCAAATCTTGCGGATAGTCTGCTTTTGGCATCAGGTAAGTTGCAGGTGTTGTGTTACAAGGCTGATATTGAAGCGGCTTTACGAACACCAAATTTTGGGGGCTTTCAGCTTCTAGATCTACATGATTTCCCTGGACAGGGGACTGCCTTAGTTGGGGTGTTAGATCCTTTCTGGGAAGAAAAGGGTTATGTTACAGCAGAAGAATATAGTCAATTTAATAATTCTACTGTTCCTCTTGTCCGTTTCCCAAAGATGGTTTACTTAAATGATGAGGATTTAAAAGTATCGGTTGAAATTGCCCATTTTGGTTCCAAACCTTTAAATAATGCAATTCCATTATGGCAGTTGAAATATAGGGATGGAACTGTGTTTGCTGAAGGTAAACTACCTAAAATTAATATTCCTTTGGGGAATAATTTTAAATTGGGAACTATCCAACAATCTTTGATAGAATTAAAGGAGGCACAAAGCTTAAAACTTACGGTTTCTGTAAACGATTTTGAAAATTCCTGGGATATTTGGGTATACCCTGCCCAATTACCAAATATACCAGATCAAGACGAAATTAAGATTACTCAAAAATTTGATCAATCAATAAAAGATTATCTGAAAAATGGAGGAACTGTACTTCTCTCCCTGCCTAAGGGCTCCATTAAACCAGAAAAAGGTGGAGATATAGCCATTGGGTTTTCAAGTATATTTTGGAATACTGCGTGGACAAAGGGTCAGGCTCCTCATACCTTAGGAATATTATGTAATCCTGACCATCCTGCTTTAAAGGAGTTTCCAACCGAGTTCTATAGTGATTGGCAATGGTGGGATGCAATGAGTCATTCAAATGCAATTAAGCTTGATGCTATATCACCACAACTAAAACCTATAGTTAGAGTAATAGATGATTGGTTTACTGCTAGACCTTTAGGATTAATTTTTGAATGTAAAATAGGTGATGGGAGATTGTTAGTTTCAGGGATTGATTTAATATCAGACAAGGAAAATAGGCCGGAAGCAAAACAGTTATTATATAGTTTGAAGAAATATATGAGCAGCAAAAAATTCAAACCAGCTATAGAAATTTCTTCCCAGAAAATCAGTGAATTGCTAATATAAAATAGAATTAGACAATTATTATTTTATTCGAATATTTTGCAGGGATTTTTTTCATTAAGAATCAGGAAGGAATAATTTAAACAATTGATCTTGATGTAAAACAGATTTCTTCTGATCATTTGAAATTGTATAGTTCTAATTCAAATGGAAAGTTTTTATTATATTAAATTTTATTTTTTCCAAAATGGAAAACCAACAATTCCAGTAACCGGAGAATTTCATTTTTCGAGTAATCCTGACATTTACTTGGATGAATCGATAACCAAATTAAATCGGGAGAAATTAATATGATAACCACCTATATTTTTTGGAAGATGCATTAAGAGAATGGTGGGATTGTTTAATTGGGAAGAAAACCGGAACGTTCGGAATTTCGTTCAATTATATAGAAAATAATTACCCTAATTACAAGGAAAAGATCTATTGATCACTGCGTAATTAGAGATGGAGGACTTTCTGATTGGCTTCTCGCAGAGCCTAATTCCATTTGTTACAACGATCCTGAATATTTATTTCAGAAGGATGGTGGGCCATTCTAGCTGT
>Ga0307487_1002834_pt1 | contig 10708 bp, 8 predicted proteins | sample CBIW12metaG_FD_203665 | JGI IMG/M metagenome (GOLD analysis project Ga0307487, IMG submission 203665) | Sea-ice brine microbial communities from Beaufort Sea near Barrow, Alaska, United States - CBIW 1.2 | ecosystem: Environmental > Aquatic > Marine > Coastal | place: USA: Alaska | collected... | reverse complement strand
GTTGGCCCGGCGCAAGACTGGCCGGTTCCCGCCCGGTCGGGGGCTCGAGGCTGCAGAGGTTTTGCGAAAGCTTGGCGGTCACTGGCCGGACCGGGAGTTGGCGGTAACTCTCAACAGGATGCGTTGCCGCACCGAAGACGGCGAAACGTGGACGACCGTTGGCGTCGCGGGACTCCGCGACAGGCTCGCAATCCCGCCCTATGATCCGGATGCAGAAACCCCGAAGACGATGAGCGCCGATGCTGCCGCGAAGCGGCTTGGTGTATGCATTGCCTCGGTTCACAAGCTGATCCGCTCGGGCGCTCTCCCTGCGACCCAGATCATGTATTCCGCGCCTTGCAAGATCCCAGTTGATGCGCTGGAGACCGAAGCGGTCCAAATAGGGTTGCAAGAAATCGTCGCAGGACGGCCAAAGCAAGCCATTAATAAAGTTATAGATAAGTCAATGACCCTGCCCGGGTTCTGAAGAAAGAGGTGTATTATGAAACGTGATCGCCGATCCGCCCCATGATCAGGTCTGCACATCTGTCGCCAAGCATCATCGCAGGAGCGTTGGTATTGCCTGCGTTGATGTCCGGGACCGCTGACATATCGCACACGCGCAACCGTTCAATTCCCCGCACCCGCATCCGCGCATCCAAAACCGCCATCGGGTCGCCATCGGCTCCCATTCGGGCGGTGCCTGCCGGATGGTAATTGGTTTTCACGAAGCGCTTGCAATGGGCCTCCAACGCGGCGTCCGACGTGTCATCCGGCTGCGGCACCGCTACATTCCTGATCCGTTGCGCCAGCGGATTGGCGGCCATCACCCGCAGGAAAAACCGCTGACCCTCAACCATCGCGGCCATGTCGTCGGGATGCTTCAACAGGTTGGGCGACACCACCGGCATCGCCTTTGGATCGGCAGAGGCAAGCCGCACCTCGCCCCGCGACTTGGGCTTTACAACGACCGTAGTGATCGTGACGCCATAGCCATCTTTCAGCGCGTCCCGCGCATCGCGGTCCAGGTAGACGATCGGGACGCAAAAGGCCTGGATCGTCGGCACTCCGTCCGGCATCCCGGGGTTCACGAAAGCCCCCGCCTCGACGCCCGCCGAGGTAACGGGGCCAGAGCCAAACAGCTTGAACTGCAACCCGTTGCGCAGCATCCGCCAACCGTCGCCCTGCTTGTGATAACCATATGGGCCGTTGGCATAGGCGGTAATCGGCACCTCGGGGTGGTCAACTAGGTTTTGACCCACGCCCGCCAGGTCAGCCTCCACGGCCATGCCATGTTCGGCCAGGTGCTCGGCAGGGCCAATGCCGGACAGCATCAGGATCTTGGGTGTCACCAGGGCCCCTGAGGCAAGCACGATCTCGCCGCTTGCCCGCGCAATGTGCTGGCCGCGCTTGTCGCGGAACGCCACACCCACGGCGCGACCGTTTTCAATCACGATACGTTCTGCCTCGGCCCCCAAACGCACCGTAAAATTGGGATTCTTCAACTGCGGCGAGATGAACGCGTAAGCGGCAGAGCTGCGTTTGCCCCGACGGTAGGTGAATTGGTAAAACCCGACGCCCCGCTGGTTTGTTCCATTGAAATCGGGGTTATATGGTTCGCCTAAGGCCTGCACCGATTGCACGAACCAGCGAGACATATCGTCGATATGGCCGGGGTCGGACACCTGCAACGGCCCCTCGGTCCCGTGCAGATCATTGGCAAGGCGGTTGTTCCCCTCCATCCCCTTGAAATATGGCAACACGTCTTTCCAGCCCCAGCCGACGCCGTCGTTGTTGCCGCGCAAGATCGCGTCCCAGCCATCATAGTCATCGGGGCGGCCCCGCATATAGACCTGCGCGTTGACCGACGATCCACCGCCCAGCACATTGCCTTGCGGAATGTCATGCACCCGCCCGCCCAGATGAGCCTGCGGTGTGGTCTTGTAATAGCGCATGAACTTGGAGCCGTTGATCATCTTGAAAATGCCCGGTGGCATATCCAACAAGGGGTGGCGGTTGGAATGACCCGCCTCGAGCAGCAACACCCGCCCGCCACTTTCGGCGGCCAGCCGAGCCGCCGCGACACAACCGGAAGAGCCGCCGCCAACAACAATGTGATCATAATCCATCCGGCAGTGTCCCATGGTTAGAAGGTGGTACGCACATGATCCCAGGCGGCCTCGAGATGCGACACCAACGCCGCTTCGGCGGCAGAGGGGTCGCGGTCGAGAATGGCCGTCAAGATGGCCCGGTGCGCAAGATAGGCCATTTCGTTGCGCTCGGGCGAGCGAGTCATCCTTGCCCAATGTGGTGCCAGCCACGCGGTATATCCCGCGTGAATCGCCGGGAAAATCGGGTTCTTCGGAACGCCGTACAAGACACCGTGAAAGGCGACATCGGTTTCATAAAACGCGTCTGAATCGTGGATCGCGGCCTGGTTCGCGGCCAGGGCCTGCTTCAGCGCGGTGATATCCTCCTTGGTGGCCAAGGTGGCAGCATCGCGCACCAGGGTTCGCTCAATGAACACGCGGCTGTCATAGAGGTTCTTGACGCCGCCGCGCTCGGCCAGGAGATGCTGCACGATGTTGCCAGAGGCGTGCAGCACGGTTTCATAGTCAGGCTTGCGCACGATGGGGCGAAAGCGTGGTTTGCTTTCGATCAGCCCCCGGTTGGCTAGGGTCGAAATCGCCTCGCGGATCACGGTTCGGCTGGCGCCGAAATCCTCCATCAACTCGCGTTCGGCGGGAAGGGGTTTGCCGTTGGGCAGCGCGCCGGAGGCGATCAGCGCCTCCAGTCGCGCGATAACGGTGTCAGCAGCGCGGACTTCGGTAGTGGGACGGGGCTGGATACGCACGCGGCTACCTCGAAAATTCTGTGACATTTGGATACTGATCCATGAGTTTGATTAGACCAAACTTTGCGGCGCATCGCAAGGAAAACCCGCAATACCGCGAGTTAGCTGAATTTTGAGAAATTTATTGACAGAATCGCCTCTCTGATTCTAATTTTGGTCGTACCAAAGGGGGAATCCCATGTTTGATCTTTCCATGCCGCAAGGCGCGCAGATCAGTGCCAATATGTATATAGATGGCGCATGGGCGTCTCTCGCGGAGCGGGAGCGGATCGAAGTCGAAAACCCTGCAACCGAAGCGATCCTGGGAACGATCCCCGATGGCAAGGCAGAGGATGCCGAGGCCGCACTTGCCGCCGCGCACCGCGCCCAGCCGGCCTGGGCGGCAGTCCCGGCAATCGAACGCGCCGCCTTGGTGACAAGGCTGGCGCAGGCGGTGACCGAGCGGGCCGAACACCTCGCGCGGATCGTGACGCTCGAACAGGGCAAGCCATTGACGCAGGCGCGGGGCGAGATTGGCGCTGTTGTAACCTTTCTGACCTTTGCCGCCAGCAACGCCCGCCGCATCGAGGGCGACATCATCACGTCAGACAACCGAAACGAGGAAATCCACATCCGCCGCCATCCCCATGGCGTGGTTGTCGGCTTGACCGCGTGGAATTATCCGGCCGCCCTGGCCGCCCGCAAACTGGGGCCCGCCCTGGTGACGGGGAACACCTTTGTCCTGCTCGCCCATGAAATCACGCCTTTCTCCGGTCTGGCGCTCGCGCAATTGGCCGATCAGGTTGGTTTCCCGCCGGGCGTATTCAATGTTGTAACGGGACGTGGCCGCACCGTGGGGCAAGCGATGGTCGAAAGCCCGCTTTCAGGCCTGATCACCATGACGGGCAGTACACGCGCCGGGCGCGAGATTTACCGCGCGGGGACCGATGCGATCAAGGTGCTCCGGCTGGAGTTGGGCGGCAAGGCGCCGTTCATCGTCATGCAAGACACCGATATTGACGCCGCCGTAAAGGCTGCCGTGACCGCGCGGTTCACCAATAGCGGCCAAATTTGCACCTGCAATGAGCGGATGTATTTGCACCGCGCGATTGCAGATGAGTTCCTGGCGAAATTTACCGAGGCCACCAGGGCGCTGACTATTGGCGACCCGCTGGGCGCAGTGGATATGGGGCCAAAGGTCAGCGGACCCGAGGTGGAAAAGGTTTGCGAGATTGTCGCGCGGGGCGTGGCCGACGGGGCCGAAGTCTTGCTCAAGGGCGGGCCGCTGACCGAGGGCGTCTATGCCAGGGGCCATTGGTATGCGCCAACGGTGGTCGAGGTGTCGTCCAACGCATCGCCGCTGATCCAGGAAGAAGTGTTTGGCCCCGTGGCGACCGCGCTGCGGGTGGATGATCTGGATCAGGCGATTGCCCATGCCAATGACACCAGCTTTGGCCTGTCGGCCTATCTCTTCACCAATTCGCTGAAAGACATTGCCCGCGCCCCTTATGCGTTGAAATTCGGCGAAATTTATCTGAACCGCTCCAATGGCGAGGCTGTTCAAGGCTTTCACACCGGATGGGGCCAATCGGGCCTTGGCGGTGAAGATGGCAAATACGGATTCGACGGGTATCTGCGCAAGCAGACCACCTATCTGAATTGGGGGTAACCCCGAAAGTCGCGCCGGGAGGAGAACTGGCGCATTACAGTGGAGGACTACACATGAAACGCAGAACCCTTTTCCCGGGCGTCACCGCCATTGCCATGGGCCTTTCGGCCACAGCATTCGCCCAAGACCTGCCGCCACTTGCCCAAAAAGAGCGCTACAAGGTTGGATTTGCCCAGATGGAATCCAACAACCCCTGGCGCATCGCGGAAACGAAATCTTTCCATGACACCGCCGAAAGCTGTGGCTGGGATCTGATCGCCACCGATGCGGCAGGTTCTGCGGCCAAGCAGGTCGCCGATGTGGACAGCATGATCGCCCAGGGCATCGACGTGTTGTTCCTGCCGCCGCGCGAGGAAAAGCCGCTCATCCCGGCAGTGAAAAAAGCCAAGGCCGCAGGTGTTCCGACTTTCCTCGTCGACCGTTCGGTCGATCCGGCGGCGGCGGTTGCGGGGGTGGATTTTGTGGCGTTCCTTGGCTCTGATTTCATCGATCAGGGCAGGCGCGCGGCGGAATGGACCATCGCGAATTTCAAGGGCGACAAGGGAGTCGTGGTTGAATTGGAAGGAACGACAGGTGCCTCGCCCGCCAACGACCGCAAGAAGGGCTTTGATGACGCGCTTGCCGCCGATCCGCGGTTTGAGATCGTGGCCAGCCAGACCGGTGACTTTGCCCGCGATATGGGGCGTCAGGTCATGGAAACGCTGTTGCAGGCGCATCCGGATGTGAACGTGGTCTACGCGCATAACGACGAAATGGCGATCGGGGCCATTCAGGCGCTGGAACTTGCAGGCCGCAAGCCGGGCGAGGATGTTCTGGTCGTGTCGATCGACGGCACGCGCGATGCGCTGCAGGCGATCATTGACGGCAAAATGGGCGTGACGGTTGAAAGCTCGCCGTTCTTTGGCCCGCTGGCCTGCGAAGTGATGAAGCTCTACGCCGCCGGCGAGACGATTGAACCCTGGGTTCAAGTGAAAGACCGCATCTTCACCAAGGAGAACGCGGCCGATCACATCGCAGAAGCGTACTGAAATACGCTGGTTCGGAAGGAATGTGTGGCTCCCCGCGCATTCCTTCCGCTCGCTCTGCGCAAAAGGATTTTTGGCCATGTCTGCCTTATTGGAAATGACCGCCATTCAAAAGGCGTTCAACGGTGTGTCTGCATTGTCTGATGCATCGATTGCGATTGAGCGTGGCGAGGTGCATGCGCTGATCGGACAGAACGGTGCTGGCAAATCAACCTTGATCAAGGTCTTGACCGGGGTTTATCGCCGGGATGGCGGCACCATCCTGTTTAACAGGGCAGAGAGCATCCTGACCAGCCCGCGCGAGGCGCAGGCCGCCGGGATCGCCACGATCTATCAGGAATTGAACCTCGTTCCGCTCCGCTCAGTGACTGAAAACGTGATCTTGGGCTATGAGCCAAAGCGGCTTGGCACGTTTATCAACTGGCGCGAGGCGCATCGGCGCACGCGCGAAATCCTGATGCGGTTTGGCATTGATATCGACGTGAAGCTGCCGCTTGGCAGCTATTCGACCGCGATCCAGCAACTTGTCGCGATTGCCCGCGCGGTGTCGCTGGATGCCAGGCTGGTGATCATGGATGAGCCAACCTCTTCGCTGGACGCGTCCGAGGTGAAGGTGCTGTTCGGCGTGGTGCGGGGGCTGCGCGAGGCCGGTGTTTCCGTGCTCTATGTCTCGCATTTTCTGGATGAATTGTTCGAGATTTGCGACCGCGTGACGACGATGCGCGACGGCAAGACCGTTGGCTGCGTCAGGCTGGCAGATACGACCAAGCTGGACCTGATTGCCGGCATGTTGGGCCGCAACCCCAGCGAGATTGCACAAGCCGGGATGACGGAATTTGGCGGCGGCACTGCCAAGCAGGGCGAGGTTTTGCTGACTGCTGATGATATCGCCACGGGTCCCCGCCTGTCGAAATTCGACATGAAGCTGCACCGGGGTGAGATTGTGGGCCTGGGCGGTTTGCTCGGTGCTGGCCGGACCGAGGCCGCCCGCGCCTTGTTTGGCGTGGATGCCCTGACGCGCGGCACGATCACCCTGAAAGGCGAGGCCGCGCCGAAACGCCCCGCCGATGCCATCCGCGCGGGTCTTGGCTTTTTGACCGAGGATCGCAAGGCCGAAGGCATCATTCCCGGCATGTCGGTGCGCGAAAACCTGACGCTGGCCCTGCTGCCGAAACTGACGCGCAACGGCCAGATTGACCGCGCCCGTGAGCGGCAGTTGGTGCAGAAATATATCGACGCGCTTGGCATCAAGACCGCCGATATGGAACAACCGATCCGCGAGCTTTCGGGCGGCAACCAGCAAAAGGTCTTGCTGGCCCGCTGGTTGGCGATCGAGCCGGATATCCTGATTCTCGATGAACCGACACGGGGGGTCGATGTCGGCGCGAAACGGGAAATCCAGGCGATCATCCGCGATTTCGTAGACCGTGGGTTTGGCGTTGTGCTGATCAGTTCGGAGTTTGAAGAACTGGTGGAAGGTGCTGACCGCATCGTGGTTCTGAACCAAGGCCGGTCCATTGCCGAGCTGAAGAACCCCGGAATTACCGAGGATAAACTGGTCCAGGCGCTCGCCCATACAGATGAGGTGACAGCATGAGCCAATCAAACCAGACCCACGCCTCTCTGAAAATTGGCCCCCTGTTACGCGATCATGGCGGCGTGGTGGCGTTGATCATCATCTTGGCGTTCAATATCCTGTTCACGCCAAATTTCCTGCAACTGCAAACCCTGTTCGTGAACATCAGTCAGGTTGCCACCATCGCGATTGTGGCGATGGGCATGACGCTGGTGATCGCAACTGGCGGCATCGACCTGTCAGTTGGCGCGGTCATGGCGCTGGCCGGGGCCTTGGCACCGCTGATCTTCCAATCGCAATTCGGGGTGGACTATCCGGCCTTGGGGATCGCGGCAGCAATTGTGGTGCCGCTGCTGGCGGCGGCGGCCTGCGGGTTGTTTAACGGCCTCATGGTTGCCGTGCTGAATGTGCAGCCGATCATTGCCACGCTGATCCTGTTCATCTCGGGTCGTGGCATCGCGCAGGTGTTGACCAACGGCAATTTGCAGACCTTCAACAATAAGTCGTTCAGCTATCTTGGCACTGGGCAAATCCTTGGTTTGCCGTTTCAGGGCTGGCTGGCCCTGGCCATTGCCGTGGTATTGTTCCTCGTGATTACACACACCATTTTTGGCCGCTACGTCCTTGCCATTGGTGGGAATGAGCGGGCCGCGCGCCTGTCGGGTGGCCCTGTCGCGCAGGTGAAGATCGGGGTTTACATGATCTGCGCCGGACTGTCGGGCATTGCGGGGCTTATCGTGGTCGCGATCAATTCGGCCTCGGATGCTGCCCGCAATGGCAACCTGATGGAGCTGGACGCGATTGCCGCAGCCGTGGTTGGCGGCGCGCTCCTGCAAGGCGGTCGCGCGCCGATCTTTGGCGCGATTCTGGGCGCGGTTATCATCCAACTGGTCAAATACACGTTGCTTGCCAACGGGGTCGAGGATGAGGTCGCCTTGATCGCCAAAGCCGGCATCATTTTGGCCGCTGTCTATGTCCAGCAGGCACGGAAGGAATAAAGGTGTTGAATTCTGATGCGTTCGATCTCCGGAAATATGTATCGCGCAATCCGCAATCCGTGGCGGTCTGGATCGCCTTGTTCGCGCTGATCGCCTTTGGCGTGCTGCGCTATGACAATTTCGGCGGGGCCTATAATTTCAGCTCGTTCCTTAACTACAATTCGATGTTCATCGTGATTTCCATGGGCATGTGCTTTGTCATCATCACCGGCGGGATTGACCTGTCGGTCGGCTCTGTCGCTGCATTTACATCGGTGATCGCGGCCTATCTTTCACCCTACGGCCTGGAGGTGGCGCTGCCGCTGGCGGTGCTGGCGGGGGCTGCGTTTGGCGCCTTCAACGCCTTTTGCATCATCGCCCTGCGCATTCCGCCGTTCATTGCAACCCTGGCGACGATGCTGGGGGCAAAAGGCGGGGCTCTGGTGATTTCGGGCGCGTCCACGATTGCGGTTGATTGGGGGTCGAACTTCACAAGAATGGGCATGGAAAAAGCGTTCAACCTGTTTCCGTGGTCCATCGTTATCGTGGCAATTGTTGGCGTGATGCTCTGGATCATACTGGAAACCACATCGCTTGGGCGCACCATTCTGGCAATCGGCGGGGGTGAGGATGCCTCGACCCTGATGGGGTTGAAGGTAAACCGCGCCAAGGCGTTTGTTTACATGGTGTCGGGCGGTTGCGCGGGACTGGCAGGCGTCATTCTGGCCTCGGGCTTTGGCGCAGGGCAGCCTCTGGAAGGGATAGCGTGGGAGCTTTCGGCCATTGCCTCGGTCGTGGTCGGCGGCACGCTGCTAACGGGGGGGCTTGGCTCCATTCCGGCCACGGTCGCGGGGGCATTATTGCTTGGGTTGGTGTTCAATATCCTGAACTTTGAAAACGGCCGCGGCACCATCAGTTTCAGCGCTTATTGGCAGATGGTCATCCGGGGCGGATTCTTGTTTGCCGTGATCCTGTTCCAGACTCGCATGACCAAAGGGCGCAAAGCCAAGGGGGCGGCGACATGAGTAAAATCGCAAACATTGAGGTTCAGTTGTTCCACATCCCCCTCGCCGAAGTGCTGGTCGATGCCAAACACGGCGATCACCATTTCTTTGAACTGATCACCGCGACTGTGCGGCTGGAAGACCGCTCCGAGGGCACCGGCTATACCTATACCGGCGGCAGGGGCGGCCATGCGATAGCCGCGATGATCGAGCATGATCTGGCCCCGTTTCTGATTGGCAAACCCGCTGCGGATGTCGAGGCGTTGTATGATGCGATGCAGTGGCATGTGCATTATGTTGCGCGGGGCGGCATTGCCTCATTTGCCATTTCGGCGCTGGATATTGCGCTCTGGGATCTGCGCGGCAAACGGCTTGGTCAACCGTTGTGGCAAATGGCAGGCGGGGCTGGAAACCACTGCAAGGCCTATTGCGGCGGCATTGATCTGGGCTTTCCGCTGCCCAAACTTCTGGACAGCATCCAGGGCTATCTTGATCGCGGCTTTAACGGCGTAAAAATCAAGATTGGCCAGCCCACCCTTGACGAGGATATCGCCCGTATCAAAGCCGTGCGTGACCTGATCGGCCCCGACATCGCCTTCATGGTCGATGCCAATTATTCGATGAGCGTGGAACAAGCGATTGCCGCCGCTCTGGCGTTCAAACCCTTCAACCTGCTGTGGTTCGAAGAGCCAACGATCCCTGACAATTATGCAGGCTACGGCGAGATTGCAGCGGCCACGGGCATGCCGTTGGCGATGGGGGAAAATCTCCATACGATCCACGAATTCGAATTTGCATTCGCCCAATCGAAGCTGAGCTTTATCCAACCCGATGCCTCGAACTGCGGCGGCATTACCGGGTTCTTGCAGGTCGCTGACCTTGCCACCAGGGCAGGAGTGCCAATATGCAGCCACGGGATGCAGGAATTGCACGTAAGCCTTGTTGCCGCCCAGAAAAACGCAGGCTGGATCGAGGTGCATTCGTTCCCGATTGACACTTACACAACGCGCCCTCTGATGGTGGAAAACCACCTTGCGGTCGCGCCCGACAGCCCTGGAACCGGGGTTGCCTTCGACTGGCCGAAACTTGAGGCCGCAAACCAGCTTTGTCGCTAAAGGACCATCGCCATGACCGGCCAAGCAGCCGTTTACCGCGGCAACAAGACATTTTCTGTTGAAAGCGTCACAACCCGCCGCCGAGCATAGGCGAAAGCTTTGTCAGGTTGTTATGTCGCGACGAGACCAAGGTTCGTGCCCGTTCAGGCAGTCATTTCAGCCGCATAGTTGTTCCACAGGCTGAACGCGTCAGCCTGGGAGTGGCGATAGGATATTGCGGAAAGGCGGTGGCGCTTTGGACGGAAGATGGCAGGTAATGTCGCAAACTTTTCTGGGTTTCATATGGATCACCACTGGAGCAATGTTTGGCACCCAGGCGAAGCCGACAGGCGGGTCAGAACGGTGATAGATTTCAAGGGCGTACACTACCCGAAGGCAGTAATCCTGCATGCCGTGTTTTTCTATGTCCGCTATGCCGTGGTAATCCCCCCGTTTTTAACGGGGTGCATTCGTAGAACTTACGCGACCATTTTAAGTTTCTGGGCGGGTGTGATGCCGCCAATGCCCATGTTCGGGCGGTCGTTGTTGTA
>Ga0307487_1002828_pt1 | contig 10733 bp, 7 predicted proteins | sample CBIW12metaG_FD_203665 | JGI IMG/M metagenome (GOLD analysis project Ga0307487, IMG submission 203665) | Sea-ice brine microbial communities from Beaufort Sea near Barrow, Alaska, United States - CBIW 1.2 | ecosystem: Environmental > Aquatic > Marine > Coastal | place: USA: Alaska | collected... | reverse complement strand
TGAGAAAGCATAAATTAATTAATGTAATAGTTTTTCTTGCAGTCGGATTATTTCTTAATTCCTGTAAGGTTGAAACCTCGAAATTAGAATTGATCGCCCCAGTACAACAAATCAAACTGGAGCGAATTGACAGTATGCCGAACTTGCCTAAACCCTTCAAAATAATCGATTTTGAAGGTCTGGCGAAGGGCTTTGATTCACTTGTTTTTGACGAAACCCAAACCGGAAAATATTGGCCCCTGATATGGGACGATAATTCCCGTAAGAATTTTGATCAGGAAACCTTTGGCATTTATACCGCAATGGGAGATCTTAGGCAAGGGCCTGAACATTATAATGGAATTTTCCATGAATCCCTGGCTTCTATAGGTTCCGTCTTTGGGGCAAGCCTTGTTGGGATTGATAAATCTTATCAAAACGGAAAGAATTATGTTTCCATGTTGAAGAATTATTTCAATTCTGATACTAAATGGAATATCGTGATGAATAACACAAGTCCCGAAGTAGCTCTACTTGGCGGCGGTTATGCCAGGGATTGGTGGTATGATGTGTATCCCAATGTATTATTTTACGGAGTGGCCAGTTTTTATCCTGAAGAGAAAGATTATTCAAATATCATGCGCACGGTTGCAGATAAGTTTTATCAGGCAGATTCGGTGATGGCAGGTAATTATGAACATTCGTATTTTGATTATTCAACCCTGGAACCAAAGGATAACTGGATTTGTAAACAACAGGATGCCGCAGCAGGACATGCGTATGTATTGTATTCTGCATACCAAAAATTTCAGGATCCCAAATATCTTGCCGGAGCTAAATCTTCATTGGAGGCTTTATTGGCTCAGAAGGACAACGAGTTTTATGAAATATTGATGCCTTTTGGTGCTTATGTTGCAGCTCGTTTAAATGCCGAAGAAGGAACAAATTACGATACCAGGAAAATTCTTGACTGGACTTTTAACGGCACGCCCGAATGCAGGAAAGGCTGGGGAGTTTTAGTCGATAACTGGAACGGGTACGATGTGTCCGGATTAGTAGGAAGTACCGTAGATCACGGAGGCTTTGCTTTTTTGATGAATACCTACGATACCATGTGGCCTTTGGTGCCAATGGTAAGATATGATCAGCGATACGCGAACGCCATTGGAAAATGGATGCTCAACGCGAGCAATGCCTTAAAATTCTTCTATCCTTATGAAATGCCCGATGATCATCAAACAATCCCGGAACAAAAACAATTTACAAAAGGCGTAATAGGCTATGAAGGTTTGATCAAAGAACCACATTTTGAAAAATATGAAGATATAGAAGAACCTGTAGCAATTGGAGATGGCCCACATTGGGTTGAAGGAAATCCCGATGTTTCTCAGTTTAGTGTCTATGGAAGCGGACATGTGGGTATAGCGGGATCTATCATTGAAAAAACAGATGTTCCGGCAATTCTGAAACTGGATTGTTTGGCGACCGATTTTTACAGAGGTGAGGCTTTTCCTACATTTCTTTTATACAATCCCCATCCAAAGGAAATGTATGTGACCTATCAAAATGAAAATACTGAAGCTGTTGATCTATATGATGCGATCTCTCATCAGGTCGTTGTGAAAAACGTTAAAAGTTCTGGAAAATTAATGATCCCAATGCAGTCCTCAAGGCTAATTGTTGAAATTCCTGCAGGCTCAAAGGTTTTGTTAAAAGCCGGGAAATATTATGTAAATAACACTGTTGTGGCTTACAGGTAAGCATTCGTTTTATTCAAATGGATTTATTCATTATTTTGATAAAGGCTTTGGCTAAATCTGAACCCTTAATTATATGTCATTCTGGATCGATTAAAAAAATCATCATTTAAATTAGATACATGCATTTCCTGAAAACAGTTGGTTTGATCTTGTTTATTTTCCTGACACAATCATGTCAAAAGGAAAAGGGAACTGGTAATGAAGATAACTGGTGGAAAGAAACCGTTTTCTACGAAATTTACATGCCAAGTTATAAAGATAGTAATGGCGATGGTTTTAGCGATTTTAAAGGGCTGGCCTCAAAATTAGATTATATAGAAGGCCTGGGAGTAAAAGGTATCTGGCTCACCCCGTTTTTGGAATCTCCCAAAGTAGATAACGGTTATGATGTTTCAAATTATTACAAAATTGATCCTACTTATGGCACACTTCAGGATTTTAAGGTTTTCTTAAATGAAGCTCATAAAAGGGATATAAAAATAATCATGGACCTGGTGGTAAACCATACTTCTACAGATTCTGAATGGTTTCAGGAGGCCAGAAAATCAAAAGACAATGCATACAGGGATTATTACATCTGGAAGGATGCTCCCAATAACTGGGAATCCTTTTTTGGCGGTCCTGCCTGGGAACTGGACAGTATTACAAATCAATACTACTACCATCAGTTTGATGTGAAAATGGCCGATCTAAACTGGGGAAATCCAAAAGTGGTTGAAGAAATCCAGGATGTGCTAAGATTTTGGCTTGAGTTGGGCGTAGACGGGTTTAGACTGGATGTCATAAATTTTCTCACAACCGATAAAAATGCTCTGGATAATCCATACAAGGACGGCGAACAGGAACATCTCTACGATAAAGATCAAACTGGTATAAAAACGGCAATGCGCACCATAAAATCGACTATAAATGAATATCCAAACCGTTTTGTAGTTGGTGAAATCGGGAGCGATAAAATTGAAGAACTCAAAAATTATCAATCCGAAGATCTATTGGATGTGGTTTTTAATTTCAATTTTGGCAGCATCAAAGAATTCTCCGCCCAAAGGATTTTTGACGAATTGGTGAGCATGGAAAAAAACATGAAAAACTACCCAACTCTGTTTTTTGGAAGTCACGATATGCCGCGCCTTATTTCCCGTTTAGCCGAAAATAATCCCGACAGGGCAGAATCCCTGGCTGCATTGATGCTCACTGCCAAAGGAGTTCCTTTTATTTACTACGGGGAAGAAATTGGGATGCTAAACATTGAAGCGAATTCCATTGAAGAAATGAAGGACATTCAGGGGATTACTCATTATAACTTAGCTTTAAAAGAAGGAAATTCCGAAGAAAAAGCATTGGAAATCGGCAATCGACATAACAGGGATAAATCCAGAAGTCCGATGCAATGGAATGACGAAGAATTTGCGGGTTTTTCAGATAAATCCCCCTGGATAAAAGTCCATCAAAATTATACTTCCATTAATGTAACCGCTTTGGAAAAACAGGAAAATTCCCTGTTGAGCAATTATAAAAAACTCATCGCACTTCGCAATTCAGAGCTGGTTCTTCAATATGGGGAATACGAAAATTTATCCTTTTCCAATGATCGTATTTCGTTCACCCGAAAATATAAAGGTGAAATTATTAAAGTTTTCTTCAATTTCAGCGAAACTCCAATGTTTATTAAATTGGATCCAAATGAAAAAGTCCTGCTTGGTAAAACCACAATTAAACCAAACAATTACTTAATTGTTAAAGGGAATGCGCAAAATAATTAAATGCTGTGATGTTGTAACGCTGTGACCTTGTGACGTTGTTTGTTTATTACTTTATCACTTCGTTACTTCGTAACACCAACACTTCATCACTCCATCATTTTCCCTTATATTTGCAATTTCTTCAACCAAAACAAGAACAAACAATCATGGATTTTTCTTCCTTAGGCATATCCCCCTCATTATTACAAGCATTGGCCGATCAAAATTACACGCAGCCATATCCCATTCAAAAAGAGGTGATCCCGGCAATTTTAAACGGAAAAGATGTTTTGGGCATTGCCCAAACAGGCTCGGGTAAAACCGCGGGTTATGTATTACCAATTTTAATGAATTTGAGAGCCAATACAGCTTCAAAAAACAGGCATGTAAATGTTTTGGTGCTGGTACCAACGCGTGAACTGGCAATGCAGGTGAGAGAAGTTTTCCGGTTGTTCGGATCGGCGCTTCCGGAACGTATAAAATCCCTGGCGGTTTTTGGGGGTGTTGCCATAAATCCGCAAATGAAGGCTTTGCAAGGTGTCAATATTTTGGTTGCCACTCCAGGAAGATTATTGGAATTGGTTGAATCTAATGCCGTAAAATTATCCAATATTGAAACCCTTGTCCTGGATGAAGCCGATAAAATGCTGAACCTGGGATTCAAAGAAGAAATGAACCGCATATTTGCCCTTTTGCCTAAAAGGCGTCAAAATTTGCTGTTTTCTGCCACCTTAAATGAAGATATTACCAACATCAACCAGATCTTGTTGCGCGATCCCCTGGTTGTTAAAATTGAACCTGAAAGTGATAATATTGACCTGATCTCACAACTGGCTTATTTTGTGCCGGAAGGGAAAAAAGGGCAACTCTTGCGTTACCTGATCAAACACAATGATTTAAAACAGGTATTGGTTTTTACGTCTTCAACTTATAAAGCAGATAATGTGGCCGATAAACTGCGAAATAACGGAATAGACGCTAAGGCAATTCACAGCAAAAAAAGCCAGAAAGCAAGGACCGAAGCTTTGAGTAAATTCAAATCGGGGGAACTTCGCGTTTTAGTTGCCACCGATTTAATTTCGCGTGGGATAGATATTCAGTTTTTGCCTTATGTGATCAATTATGAATTGCCCCGATCTCCCAAGGATTATATTCACCGAATAGGAAGGACCGGCCGCGCAGAATCTCCGGGAGAAGCGATCTCTTTTATTTCTCCTGAGGAAGAACATCATTTTAAGATCGTCCAGAAAAAGATGGGAAAATGGGTTACCATGATTGACAGTAAAACCATAGAGCTTCAAGGGTATTAAAGGTACCCTTCCTTTTTTTGCTCTTTAGCTTTCTCCACGATCACTTTTATACGTGCTTTATGCTCCTCCTTCTGCTTGCGCAGTTTCTCTTTTTTACGCGCTAAGAGCTTGGTGTGTTTGGCTTTGTTTTGAGCATTTTTTTCAACTCCTTTTTTTGGCATTTTTAAAATATGGATTTACAAGAATTTCTGAAAAGACAAAAATACCGGAAATTAAGAAGACCTTCTACAATTTAAAACAATTTGTGACAGGTGAAGAAATGATACAGCAATTCCGGCAAACCATCAGAAGGTAAAAAGGCTGAGGTTCTAGTGAAATTTATACAATCTTGTAAGCCATTTTTTCTTCAAAATAAAAATATATTTTCAGTGTAAAAGTCTAAGATAGGCTGTTTTTATGGCTGGAAAAAAGCTTAGATTTCAATGGCATAACTTATCTCCAGTACGATATTTTTGTCAATACGCTTTTCTATTTCTTTTTTGATAATTTTCATTTTAACATGATCCAGTGGCTCCGGTGCCACCAGCTTTAAGGAAATATTCAGGTTTTTACTAAATCGGACTTTTACATTTCTTAAAATCACACCGTTAATGGTTGCACCCTCCAGCTGACTGGTGATTTGGGCTTCCTGTTTTATTCTGTTAAAAGAAAAGGATAGGGGTACCGCGACAAGTCCGATAATTAATAGCCCGTAAATGAGACCTATTTTTGCCCTTTTGAATGGGGCAAAACCAAGGATCAAGAAGGTGAGCCCGGAAAACAAGATAATTCCGGCAAGGTTGGTTAAATACAGTAAAAACGCACCGGAAAACACTTCCCAGTCCCACCAGCCAATGCCGATTCCGGCCACGGCAAGTGGCGGTACCAGGGCTACCGCGATAGCCACTCCGGCAAGGCTTTTTGCAATTCCCTCTTTTGCATGGGCATAGGCCGCGGCAATCCCTGAAACAACGGCAATACCTAAATCTAAAAGCGTAGGGGAGAGCCGCGCATCAATTACCGAGGTGTGAACCTTCATTGGAATTAAAACAGTAATTATGGCAGCAAATAAAAGGGAAACCAAGGTGCCAGCCATAATAGTAATTACCCCTATTTTTAGCATAGCCTTATCATAACGTACCATTCCCATGGAAAACGAAACTATGGGGGAAATAATGGGAGCCAGGATCATGGCACCAATAATCACCGGAGAAGAATCGGCAAAGAGCCCATAAGTTGCGATAAGAGTTGAAAGGATCATCATAACCACAAAAGCAGAATTAAGCGCTGCATTTTCCCTTAAAACAGTGAATAATTTCTCAAATTCCTCTGTTGTTGCCCTGGGTAACCAGGGAAGTTTTCGCCGGATTAGTTCATCGCGTTTTTGCCCTTTGGGCAAAGCCTCTATTTTTAAAATATTACTAGAATCGCCTCCCTCTTTTTCTGATGAAAAAATGCTGCATTGTTTAAGAAGCAATGCCCCTTGATGAGTTTCTATAGAGATTTCCTTCGCTATTGCTTTTTCCCCATCAATGGTAAATTCAATCTCATCATGATTTGTAATTTGTAATTTGGATGTTTTTATTTGCCCTATGAATTTTGGGAGTTCACTCATAGTATTTCTATTTGGCAACAGGCTTCGTAAAAAAAACCAAAGCAATTCGAAGATATTTTGTGGTGCCAAAATAAAAACGTGGAACTTTCCATCATTCATGGAACTTTTGGAAATCAGCCGTTTGGAAACTATTGAACTCAACGGGTTTTCTACCGCTATTACCCCCAATGCCGAGGTTTGAATGATCTTTTCCTCATCAGAACTCAAAATAATAGAGCGGTGAGAAAGTGATGCGGATTTTCTAATATATTTTATGAAACTATATACTTCTGAAAAAAAATTGACCTTTTTGTTGTATTCATCGAGTGCAAAACTTTCCCCGATCTTAACCGATTTAAATACCAGTTGCCCGTTACAAAACAACAAATCCAACTTATTGGTTTCCTCCCCATTTAAAATATCCGCGAGCGCGTCTTCAAGTTTCTCTAAGAGGCCCAAACTTATAATGGTATATTTAATTTCCGGATGCGGTAGGATCCCAACTATCCAATCATTTTTTGCGGCTAATGGTAAAAATTCCCTCAAATCCCCATCGCGCAGATAAGTTATTAGAATAGCTTCCTTTTCCGGAGCGAAATCGGGATTTGAAGGGTAAGAAACCAATTGGTGATCCCTGCCCTCAAGCAATGGGATTATTTTTTCTTCTACTTCTTTAAGATCGGCGGAATTGTGTAGAATATACAACATGAAGTTAACTGGTCAGGTTTTATACCTGCAATTTAATATTTTTTAATACCCGGGACATAGTTTTTAACCTATCATTGGCAGATATACAATTTCAAGCCCGAAGCTTCGGGGCAAAATTCCCTACTATAAAATTCAAGCTTCGTATTTCGTACTTCTAACTTTTTTTACTCAATACTCATTATTAACATCTCAATACTATAAACCATCAACCAGCCCCGAATCCCGAACCAATGCCATTTTTAATAATCAGAATATTCGGTTGGGTAAAGAAAATGAGCATCTATATGTGAGACGGTATTCTTGTATTTGGCTATTTCAGACATTTTTTTCCATTCGGCGGAATTTCCAAATTTTTCCCAATGTTTATCGTGACTTTCCTGATTTGGAAAGCTAATTAAATACATCAGGTTGGGCGTGTGTGGTCCGGCAAGCACTTCCCCATAAAAAACCGCGTTGAAACCCAAACTATCAAAAAGCTTAATTTCCCCGCCTTCATTGAACATTTCAAGCTTGTTTTGAAAATAAGCTTCGGTGGGGGAATGGTAACTTCTCAACTCATAAACCCGATCTTTCCTTGGAGTGTTCAGGGGAGAAGGCTGCATGAACGGCATATCCTTAAAAGCGCGCATCACGATAATTTCTATTCTTTTATAAGGAGGATTTTCAAATGAAGCAGAAAGATATTCTTTTCCATTTTCCAGATAAAGTTCATCCTTTAAAAGTTTTTCATTTAAGCTATTCATTTCTTTCAAAGAAGAGAAGGGAATGAGAACAAAAAGCTGTTTTAGGCTGTCGGCTTTAGGTTTAAAAACCCCAACATCTTTGATATTTAACCTTTTCAAGGTTGGAAGATAAGCAGTTTTAAGATAATCTTCGGTTACCGGAATCTGGGAATCCTTATCAAAACTGTAAATTTTGAGCTGATAATATTGAACAGATGTTTCCTGTGCAGCCAACAGGAGTGGAAAAATGACCATAACTATTACCGGAAGCAAACATTTTTTGAACTTATACATAATCCTGAATTTTTATTATTGTGTTTAGATTTTGTGAAAACATCAAGTTCTCTTTAAATGTTTTCCAGATCAATTTCCACCAGGTTCCTCACCAAATCCTCAAAAACCTCCCTTTTCCTGATCAGGTGCGCTTCCCCTTTGTACCATAGAACCTCGGCGGGACGGTAACGAGAATTGAAATTGCTGGCCATAGTGAAGCAATAAGCTCCGGCATTGCTGAAACACAGCAAATCGCCTTCTTTTATTTCTGCAATCCTGCGGTTGGTCGCAAAAGTATCTGTTTCGCATATATAGCCAACAACCGAGTAAAATCGCTCTTTTCCTTCCGGATTTGAAATATTCCTGATCACGTGCTGCGACCCATAAAACATGGGGCGTATCAAATGGTTAAATCCGCTATCTACACCTGCAAAAACAGTTGAGGTAGTTTGCTTTATTACGTTTACCCGTACTACAAATTTTCCGGCTTCGCTCACAAGGAATTTTCCCGGCTCAAAGGTCAGGGTAAGTTCGCGGCCATATTCTTTGCAGAAGGATTTAAACTTTTTGGTCAGTTTTTCGCCAAGTTCTTCTATGTCGGTTTCAATATCACCCTCTTTATAAGGCACTTTAAATCCGCTGCCGAAATCCAAAAATTCAAGATCCTTAAAATGTTTTGCAGTATCAAACAAAATTTCGGAAGCATATAAAAACACTTCAATATCCAGGATATCGCTGCCCGTATGCATATGGATCCCGTTGATGTTCATTCTGGTATTTTCCACGATCCTCAATAAATGCGGGATCTGATGAATTGAGATCCCGAATTTGGAGTCGATATGTCCCACAGAAATATTGGAATTTCCCCCGGCCATCACATGCGGATTGATTCGAATGCAAACCGGCACCTTGGGATGGCGGGTCCCAAATTGCTCCAGGATGGACAAATTGTCGATATTGATTTGCACTCCAAGTTTGGTGACTTCCTCAATTTCTTCAAGGGAAACCCCATTTGGGGTATATATTATTCTTGAAGGATCAAAACCTGCTTTTAGCCCCAATAGCACTTCCTGGACTGAAACCGTATCCAGTCCGGAGTCCAAACTTTTAAAAAGTTTTAAAATGGAAATATTGGAAAGTGCCTTTACCGCGTAATTTATCCTAAGCTGTTTTACTTGACTGAAAGCATTCGTGAGCCGATGGTATTGGGATTTAATTTTTTCAGCATCATAAACATAAACAGGGCTTCCAAATTCCGCTGCAATTTTAATAAGGTCTTGATCGTTCATTTAATAATTTCTTTAGAAGGGCAAAAATAAATTAGAAATCCAAATATCGATAATGATTGTCGAAAAATAACACAATCGGTCAAAATGTTATTTTATCGCCTCTGAATTTCAGCTTTTAATAAAAGCTGAAATTCCTTACGGAATACTATTCAGCTAAAGCATTTAAAATTGAAGGCTTAAAATTCCCCCGGAACAACAAGGGCCTCTTTTCTTTTCCTCATGACGATTATCACAATCGCAATTATAACCCCTAATCCGGCCATAACAGCCCCAACCAAAGTAGCCGATGTAAATCCGAAGCCCATCGCAATTGGTATTCCCGCAAAAAATGCCCCGGAAGCATTTCCCATATTAAAGGCACTTTGGTTCATGGAAGATCCCAACATTTCAGATCCTTTTGCAGTATGTATCATAGCTAATTGAATGGGAGTGGCTAAAGTAAAAGCTACCATACTAATTACAAAGGTTAAAATGAGAATTGCTATTTTATCATCGGCGAGAAAGGTGTTGCTAATAAGGACGATCACCATTAATATCAATGATATGAGGACTGCCTTAATTGGGGAAAACATTTCCGCGAGTTTTCCCCCAAGTAAATTCCCTACCACCATTCCAATTCCGGCAATGATCATCGCGTAACTTACCATACTTTCGGGATGCCCTGCAACATTGGTTATTAAGGGTGCTATATAGCTATACCAGGCAAAAAAACCACCGGTTCCTATGGTTGTAAGTAAAACTACCATCCATAGTTCGAGCCTTTTAAAGACTTTAAGGTCATTTCTCAATCCGTTGGTTGAGGATTTAGGTAAGTCAGGCATCCAGAAAATAATGCTAAGAACTGCCAAAACCCCCACGAATCCTACCATTAAAAAAGAAACATTCCAGCTAAAATGTTGGCCAAAATACGTTCCTAAAGGCACTCCAATTACATTTGCCAAGGTCAAGCCCGTGAACATCATGGAGATTGCCTGTGCAGATTTTCCGGGTTTTGCCAATTTGGCGGCCACAACAGCCCCAATCCCAAAAAAGGCCCCGTGAGGCAGGCCGGATAAAAACCTGGCGATTAAAAGCGTTTCATAACTATTGGCGAACGCAGAGAGGGTATTAAAAATAGTAAACCAAATCATTAATAACATCAGGATTTTATGGCTGGGCCATTTCCCGGCCAAACCGGTTAAAATTGGCGCGCCCACGACCACTCCCAATGCATAAGCGGCAATAAAATGCCCTGCCTTTGGGATGCTCACGCCCAAATCTCCTGCAACATCCGGGAGGATACCCATAATAACAAATTCTGTCATCCCAATTCCAAATCCCCCAATGGCTAATGCAATTAATGCTTTCTTCATTTCGACAAAAAATTTAATTGCAAAA
>Ga0307487_1002825_pt1 | contig 10739 bp, 9 predicted proteins | sample CBIW12metaG_FD_203665 | JGI IMG/M metagenome (GOLD analysis project Ga0307487, IMG submission 203665) | Sea-ice brine microbial communities from Beaufort Sea near Barrow, Alaska, United States - CBIW 1.2 | ecosystem: Environmental > Aquatic > Marine > Coastal | place: USA: Alaska | collected... | reverse complement strand
TTAAAGGGTGGTTTTTTCCACCCTTTTTTATTTCGTAATTTTGCCACCGGTTTGGCGACAGTTTAAACAGTTAAAAATTAAACTGAATTTGCCAAATACATGCAAGTTAGAATTATGAAAAAAGTAGTGGTAGGTTTATCGGGCGGTGTAGATTCAAGTGTAGCAGCATATTTACTGCAGCAGCAGGGATATGAGGTTATTGGCTTGTTTATGAAAAACTGGCATGATGATTCGGTAACAATTTCTGATGAATGTCCCTGGCTGGAAGATAGCAACGATGCGATGATGGTTGCTGAAAAATTGGGGATTCCCTTTCAAATTGTTGATTTAAGTGAACAATACAAAGAACGCATAGTAGATTATATGTTCCGGGAATACGAACTTGGCCGAACCCCGAATCCCGATGTGTTGTGCAACCGGGAAATAAAGTTTGATGTTTTTATGAAAATCGCGATCACCTTGGGTGCAGATTTTGTCGCCACAGGTCATTATTGCCGGAAAGGGGAAATTGAGAAAGATGGAAAAACCACCTATCAGTTGCTCGCCGGAAAAGATGACAATAAGGATCAATCCTATTTTCTTTGTCAGCTCACACAGGAACAATTGTCTAAAACACTTTTTCCGATTGGGGAATTGCAAAAGCCGGAAGTTCGGAAAATTGCTGCCGAGCAGGATTTGATCACCGCAAATAAAAAAGATTCCCAGGGACTTTGTTTTATAGGAAAAGTTCGGTTGCCGGAATTCCTTCAGCAAAAATTAAAGCCCAAGGAAGGGGTTATTGTTGAAATTGATTCCGAAAAAGAGATCTATATGACTGAAATTCCGGACTTCAATTCAAAATTAGAGGAATTGAGTCATCTTTCAAAAAAATACAAATACGAAGAAAGTGATGGAAAAGTGGTGGGAAAACACCAGGGAGCCCATTATTTTACCACCGGCCAACGTAAAGGCCTTGCAGTAGGAGGCACGCCGGAACCTTTATTTGTAATTGGAACCGATGTAGATTCAAATGTAATTTATACCGGACAAGGTAAGGAACATCCCGGCTTGTTTAGAAAGGCCTTATTCGTAGATAAGAATGAAGTTCATTGGGTTCGCAGGGATCTCAAATTGAATTCAGGTGAAGAATTATCGGTTTTGGCAAGGATACGCTATCGCCAACCATTGGAGGAAGCTACCTTATATCAAACCAAAAGCGGAATGTACGTAGTGTTTAAAAATATGCAGTCGGCTATTACCGAAGGCCAGTTCGTTGCCTGGTACAGGGAAGATGAATTGTTGGGTTCGGGTGTTATTTCATCTGAATCAAAATAACCCTTCAAGAGTACCTCTTTTTTATTTTTATGACTAGATTTTAGTCTTTTCACAGGATCAATTATTTTAAGTTTTCATCATCAAAAAATCACAATAAAAGCATGTCCAATAAAATCACGCAACTCTTCAATATAAAATATCCCATTATTCAAGCCGGAATGATCTGGGCAAGCGGTTGGAAACTTGCAAGTGCGGTAAGCAACGAAGGCGGATTGGGGATTATAGGCGCAGGTTCCATGTATCCCGAGATCCTTCGCGAACACATCCAAAAATGCAAAAGAGCGACCACCAACCCGTTTGCGGTGAATGTCCCGATGTTGTATCCTGATATCGATGAAATTATTAAAATAATTATTGAAGAAGATGTGAAAATTGTGTTTACTTCTGCGGGTAATCCCAAAACCTGGACCAGTCATTTACAATCACACGGAATAAAGGTCGTGCACGTTGTGAGCAGCGTGAAATTCGCATTAAAATCCCAGGAAGCAGGAGTTGATGCCGTTGTTGCAGAAGGTTTTGAAGCCGGTGGGCACAATGGCCGGGATGAAACTACCACCTTTACCTTAATTCCTATGGTAAAGGAACAACTTCAGATCCCGCTTATTGCGGCAGGGGGGATCGCCACTGGCCGTGGAATGCTTGCTGCAATGGTTTTGGGCGCCGATGCCGTTCAGGTAGGCTCCAGGTTTGTGGCCAGCGATGAGGCTTCTTCTCATCTTAATTTCAAAAAGAAGGTGATCGAGGCCAAAGAAGGCGACACCATACTTACTTTAAAAGAACTGGCCCCCGTCCGGATATTGAAAAATAAGTTTTTTGAAGAACTCCAAAAACTTTATGATACCCGGCCCAACAAGGAAGAATTGTTAAAAATGTTAGGGCGTGCACGTGCCAAAAAGGGAATGTTTGAAGGCGATATTGAAGATGGCGAACTCGAAATTGGTCAAATTGCAGGGCTAATCCACGATATTAAACCCGCTGCCCAAATTGTCCGTGAAATGATGGCAGAATTTGAGCTCGCAAAGGCTGAAGCAGCAAATTATTGATCTGGTGTTTTTTCTGATCAATTAAACTACTGATCTTTTAAGCTACTAATGCACTAATAATCTTGTAAAATCTTATTGGATGAAGTTGTAAGTAATAAGAACTTTACAATTCCATGTTATAATTAAAGGAAATATTCTTTTCAATATCAGGGTGAATACTTTGCATCACAGGACAAGTCCTGGCAACCTTTTCCAAAATCGCCTTTTCCTTGTCGCTTAATTTGCCCTTCATAAATAGGTTCACCTCAATTTTTGAAATTCTTCGCGGATTGGCTTCCATAAATTTGGTAACCTCAGCGTAGGTGTCTTTCAAATCCACTTCAAGATCTCTTGCTTTAATACCCATCGTGGTTATCATACATGAGGCCACAGCAGTGGCAACGGTATCTGTTGGTGAAAAAGCTTCTGCCTTACCTTGATTATCCAGGGGAGCATCAGTGATGAATGTACTGCTACTCTGCAAATGCTCACATTCGGTGCGTAAATCGCCCTGGTAAATTACTTTTGAAGTCATATTTTATTGTTTTGCAACGCTAAGGCTTAAATCTTCGTTCAGATGCATGATATATACAGCATCGTTATAATATCCGCCGTTTGGTTTATGTTTATAGAAAAATTTATTTTCGACATACTCGGTGATAATATTTGCCTCCACCGATTTTTCCAATGATCCCATAGCCGCCAAACGCAATAATACATCAAGGGTCAAATCATAACCCCGAACCGTATATTTATTGGGAACATATCCGTATTTTGTTTTATATGAATCGATAAAACTATCGCTCACGGTTTCATCAAACTCTTTATATTCTGAAGGAAAATGAAATTTCAACCTTCCCAAATGATTATTTGAAAGTACATCACTTTCAAATGAACTATTCTTGTTTGTAGTAAATAAAATGATTTCGTTATTTCTGGCCAATCTGTTCAAGGCAGAAGTAGCGCTGCTAAGTAAAGCCACACTTTCCGATTCCAAAATCACCCAATTCTCACGGCCTTTTACCAGAGAAGAACTCAGAGTGGATTCCGTTATATTATTTCCGCCGGGGTTAACCGTTCTTGCATTTGGCAAGGCATTTATTAATTTGCTTTTAATTGCAGCAGATGCTCCATCTGCCACGATTATCACGTTTTTGCCCTGCGAGTGATCCTGCAAATATTTGATCATGGCTTCTCTTAACATCTCATCGCTGGGCCGGGCCTGATATAAATTGGGAATTGCCCTCAATTCCCTGTTTGAAATAGGCGAAATTACAGGAACATTTAAATTAGACAATCTCGCAGCGGCCTCTTCTGAGGTTGCCTGCAATAGCGGACCGATTACCGCATCTACCTCACTAAAATTATTGGCTTGAATAATTGAGGACACCTTAGAGGGTTGTTGTTGGGTATCATACACCTTCAAATTGGTGGAAATCCCCAATTCCTTGGCACGTTCCATCGCCATTAAGACCCCGCTGTAAAAGTCAAGGGAAATTCGCATCACCCTGTCATTTTGTAACATTTCCCTCGAATTCGAGATCGAATCGTATTTAATCTTACTCAGGTTATAGGGAAGCATCAATACCAAATTTTTGATGTCAAAATTCTTTAAATTATTTTGGAGATCAAGTCGTTTTACATCTTTAGCTTCAGCTATTTCAGTAATTTCTCCCAGATCCTCCAAATCCCTTCCTCGGGCATCTTTGGTGGGTACTTTTAAGATCATCCCCCATTTCAATCCGTCTTTTAATGCGGGATTTAAAGCTATTAAAGAATCGGCTTCCACCTGAAACCTACGGGTTAAACTGTACATGGTTTCCTGCGGCTGCACTTCATAAAATTGAAACGCATCATCGGTAATAATTACATAATCGTCCAAAACAGCAGTTCCAACCTTTAGCATTATCCCGGGTTGTAAAACACCAACAGTTGGATTTAATTTTTCCAATTCCACTACCGTCATTCCATATTTTCGAGCAATTCCAAATTTGGTTTCTTTTGGCAAGATAATGTGCTCCCTTGTTCTGGTAATTTGAGCGGAACCAGCAGTCTGAACTCTTGGAGTTGGCCTGGTTATCTGAGTTTCTCTTTTTGAAATTATAGGAATTTGAATGACCTCGCCATTTTGTAGTTCTTTGGAGTAAAGCTGTTTGTTATATTTTTTGATCTCATCTATACTGACATCATACTGCTTTGACAAACTGTACAAGGTTTCCTTTTTCTCTACCCGATGTGACTTAAAACTGACGGCCGACTCAGTTGAAGGCGTCACCGTTTCCCCTTGCACCGGAATAACCAGTTTTGTACCTACCTGCACCCCATTTCTCGCATCAGGATTATATTCATAGATAGATTCAACACTTATTTTATATTTCTGTGCTATCCGGTAAACATTTTCCTCCGGGGCCACCGTATGATATTGAAATGCCTGGCCAAAGGCAGTTGTTGAAAGTATTTGAAAAAACAAGCTTATAACTATCACATACTTCATCTGTTCTATTTTAATGGTTTTTAAATGGTAGTTGTAATTCATAATTCAGGAAGAAAACATCAATTTAATTTGAAGGTTAACAACCCCAATTTTATCATAATTTTATGGTGCCGACAATATATTGAAATATAAATCTTATGTAACAATTAATGCGTCAACTAATTAGTCTTTCATCTATTATATATATTCTTTTATCCATTCTTTCGTCCGGTTAATATGCTACTCCCATTCTATTGTTGCGGGCGGTTTTGAACTTATGTCATACACTACCCTATTAACGCCTTTTACCCGATTTATTATTGTATTAGATATCTTTTGTAGGAATTCGTATGGCAAATCCACCCAATCTGCGGTCATTCCATCGGTAGATTCCACCGCTCTCAAAGCCACCACTTTTTCGTAAGTCCTTTCATCACCCATAACACCTACCGAGTTTACCGGCAACAAAATCGCTCCTGCCTGCCAAACTTTATCGTATAAATTCCATTCTTTCAGGCCGTCTATAAAAATAGCATCAACTTCCTGAAGGGTACGTACTTTTTCCGCAGTGACATCGCCCAAAATACGTATTGCCAATCCGGGTCCGGGAAATGGATGTCTTCCCAACAATTCTTTGGCTATTCCCAGTTCAGCCCCTACCCTGCGCACTTCATCTTTAAATATCATCCTGAGTGGTTCTACCACTTTCAATTTCATAAAATCTGGCAATCCCCCAACATTATGGTGTGATTTTATAGTTGCTGATGGACCTCCGTTTACCGAAACCGATTCGATCACATCCGGATAAATCGTGCCTTGAGCCAAATATTTTACATTCTGAATCAAATGCGCTTCCTGATCAAAAACCTCAATAAAGGCATTGCCGATGGCTTTTCGCTTTTCTTCAGGATCGCTAATTCCGGCCAGGGCACCCAAGAAACGTGCCGAAGCATCTACCCCTTTTACGTTAAGTCCCATATCTTTATACTGATCCAAAACTCCGGTAAACTCGTCTTTTCGAAGCAATCCGTTATTTACAAAAATGCAATATAAATTTTTCCCAATGGCTTTGTGAAGCAATACGGCGGCAACAGAGGAATCTACGCCTCCGCTCAATCCAAGCACCACTTTATCATCCCCAATTTTATTTTTCAATTCTGAAACCGTCATCTCCACAAATGTCTCGGGGGTCCAGGTTTGGGCAACTCTGGCTATTTTCACCAGGAAGTTTTCCAGCACTTGTTTCCCATCTGTAGTGTGATACACTTCCGGATGAAATTGGATGGCGTAGGTTTGCTCCCCATCAATTCTATAGGCTGCATTCAGCACATCTGATGTACTTGCCAGCCTTACGCTATTTTCGGGTAATTCTTTAATGGTGTCGCTGTGGCTCATCCAAACTTGGGAATATTCCGGAATTCCGTCAAACAAAAGTTCCGCAGGTTTGATGTCAGACAAATTTGCCCTGCCGTATTCCCTTGTTTCCGAAGCTTCCACCGTTCCTCCATGAAACTGGGCAAAATATTGCGCCCCGTAACACACTGCCAAAAGCGGCAATTTCCCTCTTATTTCAGCTAAATCCGGATGTGGTGCATTTTCCGCCCGAACCGAAAACGGGCTTCCCGAAAGAATCACGGCTTTAAATCCTGAAAGGTCTTTTGGGGGTTTATTATATGGATGAATCTCGCAGTAAATATTCAACTCTCTTACACGCCTTGCAATAAGCTGTGTATACTGGGAACCAAAATCTAAAATAAGTACGTTTTCTTGCATAGGCAAAAGTAAGTATTTGAACCAATAATGACAATGCAGTTGTATAATTTAATATCTTTAATAAAAAATCAAAGCATCCCATGAAAATAATCAGCGCCATCATTTTTGCAATTGCCATCATTTTTGCCTCCTTTTACCTTGGAAACGCCTATATTGAAAGGGCACAGCCTAAAGGGAGTATTTCTGTCACAGGATCAGGAAGTGAAAATTTCACCTCAGATTTGATCGTATGGGAAGGTCAATTCAGCAGAATGAATCCCGATTTGAAACAGGCTTATGAAGATTTGGATGCAGATAAGGAAACCGTGCGCAAATATTTAATTGACAACGGGATCAAAGCTGATAATTTTGTGTTCAACTCGGTTCAAACCATTGAACAACAGGAAAACCAATATCAAAACGGGAATTTTGTGGGAAGTATTTTTAAGGGCTATGAATTGATACAATCGGTAAAAATTGAATCTTCCGATGTTGAGCTGATAGAAAATGTATCCAGGGAAATTACCGAACTTTTAAACCGCGGGGTTCAATTTAATTCCACTCCTCCCCGATATTACTACACCAAACTCGCCGACCTGAAAATCGCGATGATCTCTAAAGCCACTGAAGATGCTCGGATTAGGGCAGAAAAAATCGCCGAAAACAGCGGCAGTTCCCTGGGAGACCTGAATAATGCAAATATGGGTGTTTTCCAGATCACCGGTCAAAACAGCGGGGAAGACTTCAGTTGGAGCGGCTCTTTTAACACACAGGATAAAAAGAAAACTGCCTCTATTACGATGCGGCTGGAATATGAGATTGATTGAGAGCTAATGCGAACTTTTCGGTTTAACACAGAACCGAATTTTTATATTTTGTATTATTTTTCCTATTTTAAAAACCAATTTTAAAAATCCGGCAACCTTTGAAAATAAGCTTAAACCTTTCAGAAAGCTTTTATAAGCAGTGTTTAATACATCTTATTGTACACTGGGTTTTATTTTCCATTTACTAGTGTTCTTGGTCGTTTCATAATTATTTCATTTCCTCCATTTTCCATTTTTAGTGTTTTAATTATGGTAAAATTATTGGAATAAGAATAAACTTGTCTATTCGCCCAAATATATTGGTAACAATTATACATTTTTATTTCTTTGACATTAATCAATTCAAAAGCGTTCTCTTTTTTTTGTTTTTCGGGGAAATAACTAGAATCCCACATTGTCATCAATATTGACTTACTAATGGGGAAAATTATTTCAACTCCTTTCATTCCAAAACCATCGTAAAAATTTAATTCATTTTTAATGTGCGATTTTATAATTATTGGATTGTCGGAAGTATAAAAATCAGCACTATCGCTAATAAAGAATACCCAATGTTTAGTTAGAATTTGAGTTGCAAAATCAGAAACAAGTTTCTCATTTGCATATAATTTAGAATGAAGTATTGGGTCATAGTCTTTATCATATTCAATAGTTGTTCTGTTATTATCTAATTCTGGATTCATATTGATAATTCCTGATTTGATAATATCAAAACTCACTAAAAGAGCTTTTTCATTTGTATTTGAAGCGTCATCTTTAACATTAGGCATTCTAAGGTGTTGTATTGCTATTAATTGTGCTAGTTTTTCTTTTTCATTTATAGTTAATACTTTTCGATTTTCTTGAGCTTTTACCCAAGAGTCAGCCTTTGATACTATTTTATCTAAAATTTGAGAATATATGCTCTCTATATGTTCTGCAAAAAAAGCTCTTTCAAAATATTTGGTCCCGAAAGGAATATTAAATTTATCGGTTAAATACTTTTTAGGTATTTCGTAAAAATGGTCGAAACAAGAAATGCTGTCTAAAGAGTTACTAAAAGGCTTATGTCCTTTTTTGTCATATATATATAAACAAATTTTCCATACGGAGAAAAATTTCTCAGATAACATTGAGGTAGGTAATGTTGTTTTATGTTAGTCTCTTTTTTCATTTCTTGCTTTATTTACAACGTTTCGCACATAGACCTTATGACGGCGAAACGAAGTATGTGTTTTCCAAATAGATAAAGTTTTTTCGAAAGGAAAAACATATTACTCCCGAATACTAGCCATAAGGTTTATTCGCTATTGGCGGCAGTTTATGTTATGATTTTCTAATATAGATTACTTTACCCAAGCCAATTTCTTCTATTTTAGAATAAACGTCATTTCTAGCATTCAAGGATTTTTTAATCTTTTTGCCCTTTATTGTTTTTCGTTGTTCTAATTGTTCCTTTTTGTCCATTCGCTGTAGAGCTTTAAGCCTTGAGATAAACATTTCTTTGACATCATTAAATTCATTACCTCTTAAAGACTGCTCACCAGTCCTATTTAATCCATTTTGGGATAAAACCGTCAATAGCCTTTCAACACGCCAACGAAGTTTTTCAGCAATCATTTCAATTGTTAGCTTTTTTAATTCTTGAATTTCATCAGGTTGCTTTGATTGGATTTTATTTTCTTTTAATCTAATTTCCTTAGATAATGGCTTTAAATCAATGTGATCTTTTACAATTTGAAATTTAGCGAGTTCCAAATTGATTAAGTTCAAAGCAGCTTTTCTTAAATCTTTGTCTGCATAGTTTTTATCAATTTCTAGCAAAAAAACGTTTAAATCTGCATCAATAAATTTGCTGCCTGCAAAAAACCTATCTATTTCAGGAAATGATTTTAAAAGATTCATTTTGAAGTGTTTGTTTGTTTTTATTTACTCCCAAATATACCTGATCCAAAGAGAGCAACCAAGGCTATTTTTAAGCTTTTCCTAATTAATCTCAAAAAATCTTGTAAACTTTGGCGATTTTAATGAATAATTCTCAAAAGTTGTGAAGGAATTGAATGGGCAGTAAGCATTTTTTTAAAAAATAGCCTACATATTTCTCCTGATTTAATTGATTTTCGTTTGTTACAATTTACAATACATTGTCTTGATTTACCAAAGAAGAAGAAATCTACCACTTAACTTCATGCAAATTCCCACTTTTCCATAAAAGCCTCATAATCATAATAAATTGTACCTTACCTCTTAATTCCCTTTCACCAAAAGGAAATTTTCAAATTTAAAAATATAGAATCCTATGTTAAATGACTTACTTGACGAGGCCTGGAAGGAGTTAAAAGATGCCACTACGCTAAAGGGACATCCCTTTAGGTTTTGCAGCCTGGCAACCGCCGGAAATATTGAAAATATCATGCAACGTACCGTGATCCTGCGTGAAATAACGGAATCAAAAACCTTGATTTTTTACACCGATAAACGATCGGGAAAAGTGAACCAGATCAAAATAAATCCCTTCGGAAGTGTTTTATTTTATAACCCCAAAAAAAGCCTGCAGCTTATTATTAAGGGAGAGATCGAAATAATTGTCAGGGGAGAAAATTGGGGAGATCATAAATCAAAAATTGAGGGAAAATCCACCAATGATTATAACTCAAAATTATCACCCGGGGAAGCGGTAAAAAATCCTTTTATTTTAAACCGTTCCGATGAACTTAATTTTAGCCTGTTGGAATTTAAACCCCTCAGTATTGAATACCTGAAATTGAAAAATAACACCAATCATTTGAGAGCGGTCTTTAATCTGAATGAGGACAATTGGGAAGAAACATTTTTGGTGCCTTGAATTTTGTTACAACTTTTCCAAAGTTTCGAACTTTGGAAAAGTTCAGCTTCAATCAAATCACCGCTTTTCCTGAATAAGCTTTGGAAAACAAAAACAATTGTTCTCATTCCATAAAATCTTTCGGAAAATTTTAAACATAAAAAAACTCCTTAGTTTCCTAAGGAGTTAAAAAAGGGTGGAAGACCGGGCTCGAACCGGCGACCCTCGGTACCACAAACCGATGCTCTAACCAACTGAGCTACAACCACCATTTATTCGCGGTTGCAAATGTATATTTTTTCTTCAATTTTACAAAGAAAAAAATACTATTATATTAGGTCAAAAATGGAATCTACTGCGGGATAGCGCTCTACCGTGTAACCTTCAGCGTGGTCTGTTCCTATCAACCTTCCTAAATCCCTGGCCCTGTAGGTAATACTGTCCAAAAAATTATCGTCGGAAATCGGGGTTTTTGGCTCGGTACTGTTTTTGTCAAAGATCTGGGTTTTATAAGCCATTACCGAAGCCAGTTTTATATCCATATATCC
>Ga0307487_1002823_pt1 | contig 10748 bp, 2 predicted proteins | sample CBIW12metaG_FD_203665 | JGI IMG/M metagenome (GOLD analysis project Ga0307487, IMG submission 203665) | Sea-ice brine microbial communities from Beaufort Sea near Barrow, Alaska, United States - CBIW 1.2 | ecosystem: Environmental > Aquatic > Marine > Coastal | place: USA: Alaska | collected... | reverse complement strand
CCACAGCTGGGTTCCACCAGGGATCTACGATATAGACGTAATCTGCCGCAGTAAGGTTGAGGCCCGTTCCACCGGCTTTTAGGCTGATCAAAAATACCCGTATCTCCTCATTTTCCTGAAAGTTTTCCACTCTTTCCTGCCGGTTTTGAGTGCTTCCGTCTAGATATTCAAAAGGGATTTTCTCTTCGTCCAGTCGGTTTTTGATCAGTTTGAGCATGGTAACAAATTGGGAGAAAATCAGTAATTTGTGATTCCCCGTCCGTTCCTTTACCTGTATCATGAGTTCGTCGATCTTGACCGACTCTTCGCTCAGCCCTTCACCATCGGGCAGTAACTTGGGCGAGTCGCAGATCTGGCGCAGTTTGGTCAGACCTTCCAGCACGTACATTTTTGATTTGCCCAGACCTTCCTCTTCAATTTTGCCCATTAGGTAATCGCGGTATTTATTGCGGTAGGCATCATACACTTTTTGCTGTTCCTTGCCCATCTTGCAGTGCAGCACCTGCTCGGTTTTTGTGGGCAGTTCCGTTGCAACCTGTTCTTTGGTGCGGCGCATGAGGAACGGGCTGATCAGTCTGCGCAGTTCTTCCGCAACCGCGTTGTTTTTATCCTTGTCTATGGGATCGGCATATTCCTTTTTAAAATTTGCCATCGTGCCCATTAATCCGGGATTTACAAACGTCATCTGCGCATAAAGGTCGAAGGTATTGTTCTCTATGGGGGTACCGGTGAGCACCAACCGGTTTTCTGCCTTGAGCATCCGCACGGCTTTAAAACGCTTGGAATTCGGGTTCTTGATCGCTTGGGATTCGTCCAGGATGGCATAGCCAAAATCCTGCTCTTTTAAAACCGAAATATCCCGTAATAACGTCCCATAAGTCGTAATAATCAGGTCAAAATCCTTAAAATCCGACTGGTTTTTGCCCCGTTCACTACCGGTATGGTCTTTCGCTTTGAGATCGGGGCAGAATTTTGCCAGTTCTTCATGCCAGTTGAAAATCAGCGAAGTGGGAACCACGATCAGGTGCGGTTTTTTGGTTTGTCCATTTACCTTTAAATGCTGTAGAAAGGAAATGACCTGAAGCGTCTTGCCCAGTCCCATATCATCGGCCAAGCAACCACCAAAGCCATAATCATCCAGAAAATTGAGCCAATTAAGGCCTTCCTTCTGATAATCCCGCAGGCTTGCTTTTATTCCTTTCGGGACTTTAACCGTCTCAATGGACTTGAACGAGCGTAGTTTTTGCCGCAGTTCGGCGTGCTGTATTGCAAACGGGGATGAAGGTTCCAGTTCATCGTACAGGCTGTCAATGACCGATAACTGATATTTGGAAACTTCAACTTTCCCCTTTTTTGTTGTTCCAGAACGGAACAAATGCTCATACTTTTTCAGCCATGCCTCGGGAAGGATGCCCATGCTGCCATCGCTGAGCTTGACGTATCTATCTCTGGAAAGAACGGCGCGTTTTAGATCTTTGAGGCTCACATTGAGATCGCCAAAGGCTACATTGATGCTCACATCAAACCAATCCTGCCCGGAACTTACGCTGGTTGTGAGCACCGGTTTATTGGGATTATATTTTAATTTTTTCAGCTCTTTAAAACCGAAAACCTCTATTTCTTTTGCTTTGAGCGCTTCAAAAGCATCCATAAACCAATTACCTTTGAGGAAATCTTCCGCAGAAAGATAGAAAAAGACATCATCCTGAAACTCAAAATTGGGGTGCAGTTCTTTTATTTCTTCGACGAAAGCTTTTTCATACGCCTTGTCCCGTTTTAACTGATAGGTGGTTTCCCCATCTTTTTCCAAAACCTCCTGCGGCCCCAAAATATCGATCGCTTGACCCTCGTGATCCAAGATCGGCCGGAGGATAATATGGTTTTCGGTTTCAGTAAGGTAGAGCTGTCTTTTGAGCGCTTGTTCCTTTATCTTTTTCTTCTTGAACTTTTTCCCTGTATGTTCGAGCTTGTATTTTTTAGAAAGGGGAAGGATCAATTCCTGATAATAGGCATCAAAATCCTCCTTTTTTATGCGCAGCTCAGGATTGTTCTCAAAGGTCTGGAGGGTTTTGCAATAATTATAGTTTCGGTTGAGATAATAGGTGTTATTGGTCTTGGTAAACAAAAAGTTATCACCAATATCTTTGTCGACAAGTTTACTTCTGCGCCCATCGATTTCTATATAGGCGGTCAAGGTGTAAAAATGTTCCTCTTCGGTAAGTTTAAAGGAAAGTTGGCTGCTTTTCTGAGACACGTTGATCGCTTTTAGATCGCTTTTCCTGATATCGTAGGCATAATTCACCTCATAGGTCAAAGTATTTTTTAAAAGTGGGAGCAGTTCGTGCAGCTTTGTCAGGATATAATGGTTGATGTCCTTGTTTATGGTTTTGTCGTAGCGGATATCCTGTACATATTCGTCGGAAAGTTGGAACGCTTTTTCCAGGGCATCGAGTTCCTGTTTAGTGAAATTATTGGGGTTAGCGTGTATTTCGCCCAGACTCAGCTTTTCTATTTTTGAGGCGAAACCGGTTCCGTTTTTGAGCAGGTTTCCTTTTAAGGGGACAAGCTGTATTGCAACATCACCGTCAAAATGGGAAGTCTTAAAGTAAAAGGCGACCGCTGTACCTTTTTTTCTGGATATACTTTTTATGGGCGTAAACGGCAAGTGGTCGCGCATTGCATCGCCAGCGGTAAAAAGCTCCTCCACCATTGGGATGTGATCCCTAAAACTGCTCAGTCTCATAATACCTTCTTTTAAAGGGATCGCGACCATTGCACCACGATCATAACCAAAGTCAAAATAGTTTTTATAAATCGGATCACCGGTGCTGAAACCGTATTCTTTGAGCAGTTCATCCTTTACTTTCAGCAGTTGGTCATCGCTCATGAAGACATCTGGCATTTTCTGGGAAATATAGCGTAGCGCGGAAACCTGATGCGTGCAGAGTGCACTGTTCAGTGCTTTGCAGCTGCAGAGAACGCGCAGTTTTCCTTCCGCTTTCCGCACTTGTACATCCTCGCTGCGACCATATCCCGGCCGTATCCTCGCGCCCACATAATTGGGGTCTTGGCTAAAGATCGTGACATCATCAAACCTAAAGTAATTGAATTCCCTTTTGGCCGCAGGATTGGCCTGCGCCAAAAGCTTCTTGTCGGTAAGGTCTTCCCTGTCTTGAAAAGGTATTTCAATGGGTTCAACAGAAAAATACTGCTGTTTTTCCTCTGGAATCAGTTTGGCCGGGCCTTTGATATTCTTGGGATTTTCAAGATACGCATCTATCTCCTGCGCCACGGCAACCTCATGCTTGCACATATCATCGTAGGGACAGGTACAACTGCTGCTCAATGACCCGTTAAAAACCCCCTGAAAATCTACTGAATACCGGTTGCCGGTACTGCCACGCACCTTGGCGGAAACCCATTGGTGACCTTGTGAAAACTCAAAATCAATGACGAGTACCTGGTTTGCCCTTGAGCGGATTGCGGAAGAAGTATTGCCGTATATATAGTCTTTGAGCCGCTTATTTTTGATCTTCATTAAAAAAAGTGGATTTTTATGTTTGAAATCGCATCAAAGCTAAGGATTTATGACAACTTTCTACCGATCAAAAATGGGGAAGTATTGAGAATTAGCAGTATTTAATTTAGAGCAGAAAACGCACTTCGCTGAGTTCTTTGCCTATTTGTTGATCACTTTCCGAGATTCGCCGCGTCTGTGTTTTAGATGGCTTTTTGATGCCTTTTATATAATGTGCGAGCAGGCTTTGGTTCATGCCTATACGTTCAGAAAGTGCTTTTGCGTTTATTACGTTGTAGAAAGCAAAGAAACTTTCCTGATCGTATTCTAACCGGAATTCATCGAAGGTATAACTCCAGTTCTTTTCTTCAAAATTCAAATGAACAGCTTCAAGGATATATATTTTGAGGGATTCAAAATCGGCTGCTTCGGTAGCAATAAAATCATTTTTTCCTTTTGCAAAGGAACTATATATATCCCGTACCTTCTTTTTGTATGGTCAATTTTATTTTTGGCTTTTTCATTGCTTGTTTGTTTTTACCTCGGCCTGTTTAAGAATTGCGGGCAACAAATCTTTTTACCATGATCGGGAAGAGTCAATTGTTCTTTTTTGTGAGAGATGTTGCAGAATTACATAGCTTCCTTTCTGCCTGACTTGATACCGACCATTTTTCTCAAAATCTTAAAAAGTTCCTTATACTTCAAGATTATAAAGGCAATATATTTAGGCTCTAGTTTAATCCAGCGTTGTTCTTTCTTGAAAATTTGTCAAAAATGGTTTTTTCAGGTTAAAACAAGGTATAATCGTGTTCCGAATCGGCTCCCTTCCCTTTGGGAAGGGCTGGGGATGGGATTTGCGAAAGGATAATAAATACCATAGGTACTCTAAACTACAGCCTCTATTTATTAACCTCAGTTCGATCTAAGAAAAATATGTCAGTTTAAGTGAAATTCTGAAAGAATTTTGTATCGAAAACCGTATTTTTTGATTGAAAATAGTCATTCTCGATACGATTTTTTGCAAAAATCACTCGAATTGACAATTTTCAATGATTTAGAACATAAAATCGAACTCAGGTTATTACTTTTCTATGCGGTTGATCCCTACTATTTCATGAATGTATTTTCCTCCACCCACTCCCGTGCATTCTCAAAGGCCTCCACCCACGGGCTCACTTCATCCTTGCGCCCTTTAGGATAATTTGCCCAGTTCCATTGAAAAGTGGAACGTTCTATATGCGGCATGGTCACTAGGTGACGGCCGGTTTTATCGGTCATCATAGCGGTATTGTAGTCACTGTTGTTTGGGTTTGCGGGATAAGATTCATATCCATATTTGGCCACAATATTATAGTTTTCTTCCGCAAGCGGAAGGTGGAATTTCCCTTCCCCGTGGGAGATCCAAACCCCCAAGGTCGCTCCGGCAAGTGAGGAAAGCATAACGGAATCATTTTTACCGATTTTCACGCTCGTAAAGCCGCTTTCATGCTTATTTGAGGAGTTATGTAGCAATTTTATTTTTTCGGAATGCTCGGGGTTGATAAGGTCGAGTTCGGCAAAAAGTTGGCAACCGTTGCAGATTCCCACCGAAAGCGTGTCCTCGCGCGCAAAGAAGTTCTTGATCACCGTATTTGCCCTTTCATTATATAGTATCGCTCCCGCCCAACCTTTGGCAGAGCCCAGCACGTCAGAATTGGAAAAACCGCCCACTGCGCCCAGAAATTGGATATCTTCAAGCGTTTCCCGACCTTCAATGATATCTGTCATGTGCACGTCCTTTACATCAAAACCGGCGAGGTACATCGCATTTGCCATTTCGCGTTCCGAATTACTGCCTTTTTCACGTAAAATCGCCGCTTTTGGACGTGTTTTTGTTGTATCAACTAGCGGGTTTTTACCGGTAAAATGAGCTGGAAATTCGTATTTTAATTCCTGTTTGTCAAAATTTTCAAAACGCGCTGTTGCTAGATTATTTGCAGTTTGTTTTTGATCCAGTAAATAGGAGGTTTTGAACCATTTTTGACGTAAATCGGCTATATTTAGGTCAATTTTTACTTCATTTTGTCTGATTTTCAGGCTTTCGCCGGAAGTGACTTCACCTATTTTAAAGAATTCAATATTGTTTTCGTTCAATTCTTTTTCTATATCATGGTTTTTACCGGCTTGAAAAACGATTCCCGCGTTTTCTGCAAATAATATTTTAAGCAAATCTTTTTCGCCAAAAGCGGAAAAATCATAAACTGCACCCAGATTATTTTCGGCAAAACATAGTTCGAGTAACGTAGTGATCAATCCGCCGGAAGCCACATCATGACCGGCGACGATCATGTCATTCTTAATTAAATTCTGTATTACATCAAAAGTTTTCGCGAAAGCGATAGGATCAATTATCGTGGGCGTTTCAGTCCCGATTTTATTCTGAATCTGAGCAAAAGAAGATCCGCCCAACTTAAATTCATCCTGAGACATATTAATATAATAGATCGCGCCTTCACCAACTTGCAAAACAGGTTCCACAACCTGATTGATATCCGAGCATTCCGCCGCTGCTGAAATAATAACCGTTCCCGGTGCAATCACTTCACCATCGGGATATTTCTGCTTCATGGAAAGCGAATCTTTACCCGTTGGGATATTGATGTTCAGCGCAATCGCAAATTCTGAAACTGCTTCAACCGCTCGATATAAACGCGCATCCTCACCGGGATTGTTACACGGCCACATCCAGTTTGCCGAAAGCGAAACCGAGCGCAGACCCTGCTCAAGCGGTGCCCAGATAAGATTGGTGAGCGCTTCTGCAATGCTGTTTTTGCTTCCGGCAACAGGATCTATCAAACCGCTAATGGGGGAGTGGCCAATGGAAGTTGCGATGCCTTTGCCCGATTTAAAATCTAGCGCCATCACACCGCAGTTGTTTAACGGCAACTGTAGGCTGCCGGCACATTGTTGCTTGGCCACGCGGCCGCCCACGCAACGGTCCACTTTATTGGTGAGCCAGTCTTTGCATGCCACTGCTTCAAGTTTTAAAAGTTGGTCGAGATAGGTGTGGAAATCGGCCGATTTATAGTTAAAATCGGCATATTTCCGGTCAATTTTGGCGTCGTTCATCACTGTTTTTGGGGAACTGCCGAACATGTCATGCAGGTCAAGATCCATGGGCGTGTCGCCGTTTGTACCAGATTTAAAGGTAAACCGGTGATCGCCGGTCACATCGCCCACTTCATACATGGGCGAGCGCTCACGGTCTGCAATACGTCTCAACGTTTTGATCTGTTCTTTGCTGATCACAAGGCCCATGCGTTCTTGGGACTCGTTGCCAATGATTTCCTTGGCCGAAAGCGTGGGATCGCCCACCGGCAGTTTATCAAGGTCTATTTTCCCCCCGGTTTCCTCTACGAGTTCGCTGAGGCAGTTGAGATGGCCACCGGCACCATGATCATGAATGGAAACGATGGGGTTGTGATCGCTTTCCACCATACCGCGAATGGCATTTGCGGCACGTTTTTGCATTTCAGGATTGGAACGCTGCACCGCGTTCAGCTCAAGACCACTGCTAAGAGCGCCCGTATCTGCGGAAGAAACCGCGGCACCGCCCATACCGATGCGGTAATTATCACCACCCAAAATGACGATTTTATCATTTTTTTCCGGTTTTTCCTTTATGGCCTGGTCCTTTTTGCCATAACCCACGCCGCCAGCCTGCATAATCACTTTATCATAACCCAGTTTCCTTTCTGTCAGGCTGAGCGCAGTCGAAGCCCCTGTGTCGGTAGTCTCATCATGTTCAAAAGTCAACACCGAACCCACAATAAGCGGCTGCCCGAATTTATTCCCAAAATCGGATGCACCGTTGGAAGCTTTGATCAGAATATCGACCGGCGTTTGATAAAGCCATTTTCGGGCCGGCATTGCCTGCTCCCAAGGGCGGTTTTCTTCCAGACGGGGATACGCGGTCATATACACCGCGGTCCCGGCGAGCGGCAATGAACCTTTACCGCCGGCAAGACGATCGCGGATCTCGCCACCGGCACCGGTTGCGGCGCCGTTAAAGGGTTCTACGGTTGTGGGAAAGTTGTGGGTTTCCGCTTTAAGGGAAAGCACGCTTTCAAATTCTTTTTCGGTATAATAATCGGGTTTATCGGCCGTTTTTGGGGCAAATTGGGTGATTTTTGGTCCGTTTACAAAAGCGACATTGTCTTTATAGGCCGAAACAATCCCGTTCGGGTTTTCTTCCGAAGTTTTTTTGATCATTTTAAAGAGGGAAGCGGGCATTTCTTCGCCGTCAATGACAAAAGTCCCATTAAAGATCTTGTGTCGGCAATGTTCAGAATTGACCTGGCTGAACCCAAAGACCTCTGCATCTGTCAATTTTCGATCTATGCGAAGGGCAACGCCTTCCAGATAACCTATTTCTTCAGGGTTCAGCGCCAGACCTTCCTGCTCGTTATAGGCCGAAATATCTTCAATATGTTTAATTTCTTCCGGTGTCACATCAATGTGAAAAAGCACTTGATTCAATTGCTTGTATTTTTGCGAAATCATGGGATCGTACCCCTCAAATTTTTTCGCGCAAGCAGTGAATTCCTCAATACGAATAATTCCTTGAATTCCCATATTTTGGGTAATTTCAACCGCATTGGTACTCCATGGAGTGATCATCGCGGCACGCGGACCAATAAAAAAAGCCTCAATTGTGGTCGCTTTTATTTTTGGCTGGTCGCCAAAGAGCCAGATGAGCTTGTTCTGATCTTCCGAAGAGAGCGTGTTTTCTGCCTCGACGGCATAAATTTTAAAGTCTTGCGAACCGAAAAAATGAATCATAAATGTATTGCTAAAGAAGTCGCAAATTTAAGATTTTATGATTTAAAAACGGGAAAGTTATGTGTTGAAATAAAGTAAGGGAAACAATGGGTTCTGTGAAAATTATTTTGAATTCTGAATTGTAAATTTTGAATGACGTATGCTTATTTTGAAAACTTAAAGGTATTGCGACGAAAGAGGCAAGAGCCACGAAGGATCTCTCGTCGCAGCTGAAAAAGCTGCTCTGTCGAGATGACCGGAGCATTTAGAGAACGCAACTTCAACGTAATGGAAGATTTGCTTTAACGCTAATTTTTTTCTTCCTGTATTTCTTCTTTATTTTCTTCCTGCTTATCTTCTGGTTTTATTTCCGGTTTTACTTCTTGTTTCTCTTTTTTGACCAAGAGGCACATATAGAAACCATCGTAACCGCTTTCGCTGCACAATACTGTTTTTTGCTTCTCAATGCTAAAGACACTTCCGATCTCGGTTTTCAGGAATTTTTTGATCTGTTCTTGGTTTTCCGACGGAAGAATGGAGCAGGTTGCGTAAACCAGCTTTCCGCCCGGTTTTACCATTTTAGAATAATCAATTAAAAGTTCTTGCTGTATCTTCTTGATCTTTTCGACAAAATCTGGCTTTAATTTCCATTTTGCATCGGGATTGCGGCTCAGCACGCCCAATCCTGTACAGGGCGCGTCAATCAATACGCGGTCTGCGGAATTGTGCAGTTTTTTGACCACTTTAGTACTATCTATGGTACGCGTCTCAATATTATGAGCTCCGGCACGACGTGCGCGGCGCTTTAATTCTTTAAGCTTATTGCCATAAATATCAAGGGCAATAATCTGTCCCTTATTGTCCATCTGGGCGGCGAGGTGAAGCGTCTTTCCACCGGCACCAGCGCAGGTATCAATGACGCGCATGCCCGGTTCTATTCCCAGAAACGGCGCTACCAACTGTGACGATGCGTCTTGCACCTCAAAAAGGCCGTCTTTAAATGCTTTCGTAGAAAAAACATTTCCGCGTTCTATGAGTTGGAGTGCGTCTTTATATTTTTTAAGGTTTTCGGTCTCGTGCCCTTCTTCGACAAGAATGGCTTTCAGGCTCGCCGGATCGGTTTTGAGTCGGTTAGCGCGTAAAACCACGGGTGCTTGCTGGTTTAAAGCTGCAATTTCCGCATCCCATTTCGCTCCCAGTTCCTTTTCTCCGAGTTCGTCGAGCCAATCCGGGATAGATTCGCGGTATTTCCGCTCATTGGAAAGTTCGTCAAAACGGCCTTTGATCCTTCGAGTGGGCGTATCTTCAATTTGTGGCCAATCTGGCAATTTAATTCCGCGCAGCGTGCACCATACGGCAAACATGCGCCAAAGATCTTTTCGATCCAGCGGTTCTTTTGCCTCGGCGATTTCAGCGTAGAGCCTTTTCCATCTTACAATATCGTATATAGTTTCAGCAATAAAACCACGGTCACGTGAACCCCAACGTTTATCCCGTTTTAACTGCTTGTGAACAGCTTTATCAGCGTAGACGCCTTCATTAAAAATCTCTAAAAGACCGTCAATGACGGCAAGTACAAGGTTGCGGTGTAGGCGCATGGATATGGTTTTAAAATGGCGGCAAAGGTACAGTTTTGTTAAGTAATAGTTTTAACTTCCCGCAAAATTTGGAATATGCGCATTTTAGCAGGGATTTTAGTCTTTTTTTTAACTATGGGTTGTGCCGAAGAAAAAAAAGAACAAGAATTCAAAATACATAATTTTAAAAGTGTTGACCTAGAAGTGATCTACGAAGATTCAGTAAGTATAAGGACATTGGAAATCCTCAATGACGGCAGTCTTGCTTTTGCCGGTTCTGATGGAAAATATGGTCTTTATGACCCAAAAACCGACCAATGGAGCACCAAAATCATTAAAGGGGATACTGTAAATCCATCTTTTCGCGCGACCGCGCATACTGCAACCGATTTTTTTATGTTAAGTATTGGCAATCCCGGTCTGCTCTATAAAACCGAAAACAATGGAATGAAACTGGTTTATGCCGAAGAGAACGAAGCTGTTTTTTATGATGCCATGACTTTCTGGAATACTAAGGAAGGCATTGCTATGGGCGATCCAACTACAGGTTGCCTGTCGATTTTGATTACCCGCGATGGCGGAAAAACCTGGCAAAAAACACCTTGTGACCGCCTGCCTAAAGTAAAAGCTAAAGTAAAAGAAGGGGAAGCCGCTTTTGCCGCCAGCAATACCAATATTGCCACAGTGGGCGATAAAACGTGGATCATTACCGGGGGGGGAAGTTCACGCGTTCATTACAGTCCAGATAAAGGGGCAACCTGGGAAGTTTTCGATACGCCCATAATACAGGGAACATCTACTCAGGGCGGCTATTCCATTGCCTTTTATGATGATAAGATAGGTTTTGCAATTGG
>Ga0307487_1002820_pt1 | contig 10761 bp, 9 predicted proteins | sample CBIW12metaG_FD_203665 | JGI IMG/M metagenome (GOLD analysis project Ga0307487, IMG submission 203665) | Sea-ice brine microbial communities from Beaufort Sea near Barrow, Alaska, United States - CBIW 1.2 | ecosystem: Environmental > Aquatic > Marine > Coastal | place: USA: Alaska | collected... | reverse complement strand
TCGAACCGGTCGCGCAGCAGGGCCTCCGTCTCGAATTGCGGCAGGCTGGCGACGAACGGATACTCCGGTGCAGCCCGCTCAAACGACAGCTGCCCGAGCTGTCGACCGTCGAAGCGCACCTCCCCCGCGCGAATCTGCACGGCCCGCTCCAGGAGGGTGTCCGCGATTCCGATTCGGGCCAGTGCCCGCAGCGACGGTGGGTGAATGCCGATCGCGCGGGAGCGCAGCGACGGCCGTTCCCGCTGTTCGAGCACCTCGACGTCGAGTCCGCCAACGGCCAGCACACAGGCGAGCATCGTGCCGACCGGCCCTCCGCCGACGATGACGGCATCACGCATCCGGCGCTTCCCAGCCCAGCACCAGCCGGGACGGCAGACCGCGCGACACAGTCCACCCAGCGGGCACGGCTGCCCGCAGCTCCGTCGCGGTGTAACTGCGGCGGATAGAGGTGAGTCCGTCGGGGCGAATATAGGAGTGTCGAAAGAACGGCCAAGTCGCGAGTGCGAACCCGAGGTAGGCGAAATTGGACCGCTCGAGGTCGGCATGCAGAACACGACGGTGGGCGAGATCCCGCGAATCGGCGAGCAGCCCTGCCAGCTCAGCCACGCTCAGGTGGTGCAACACGTGGTTGGAGATCACGAAGTCGAAGCGTGCGCCCTCCGCGACGAGGTCGGAGCTGAGCGCCCGACGAAAGGACAGCCCGGCCATGTTCGGCTGGCCGGTGGCGAATACGTGCGCGCGCGTATCCGGATCGATGCCCGTCACCGTGAGCCGCAGCCCGTCGCGGACCGCCCAGCGAGCGAGAGCCCGAGAAACGTCCCCGCCGCCTGAACCGACATCGAGCAGCGTCGTTTCGGTCGTGGTTGACAATGCCGGGCGGATGCTGCGGCGATAGATCCCCCGCCAGCCAGAGACGACCGCGTTGACCACGCGAAAATCTCGATAGGTGCGAGTGAGCATGGTTGGGTCGCACAGCGCAGAGTCCATGATCTCGACCGCGTCGCGCGCCCGCGCGTGCAGTGCGGGAAAGGCCATTCAGCCCTCGATCACGGTCATCAGGCCAGACTCGACCGTCAATCCCGGGCCGAACGCCATGGCGCAGACCCGCTCCCCGTCGGCGGTGGCCGGTCCGTCGAGAATGGCCTTCATGACGAACAGAATGGTCGCGCTGCTCATATTGCCGTTGGTGCGCAGCGTTTCGCGAGAAGGAACCAATTGGTCGGCTCGCAGCTGGAGTTTGGCCTCAGTTTTGTCGAGAATGCTGCGTCCCCCGGGGTGGATGGCCCAGTGTTCGATCACCGAACTGAGCGAGGCGGGGGGCGCGAGGGTGAGCACCGGGGCGACGAGGGTCGTGCCGAGGCCCATCTCGACGGCATCGTCTTCGACACGGACGGCACCGGAACCGTGGGCGAGCTGGCTGGTGATCGACGCGTCGCGGGCGAACAGCGGGGAGAGCGCGTCTTCGATGTGTTCGTCGATGATGTGCGGAACGTAGGTACTCAGAATCATTTCGAAGCCTTCGTCGCCGATTTTCCAGGCCATGTCACCCTCGCCGACCGGGGTGATGACAGTTTCGAACAGGTCAAGGCCGAGGGCCTTCTCTCCGGGCAGCGGCGCCCGGGCGCTGACGAGGCCTGCGGCCGCGCCGTCGGAGAACAGGGAGGAGGCCACGATCGTGTCGGGGTCGCTGGAGGTGCGCAGGTGCAGCGAGCACAGTTCGGCGCTGACCACGAGAACGACCGCGTTCGGGTCGGCTTCGACGAATTGTTTGGCGGTGCGCAGGGCCGGCATGGAGGCGTAGCAGCCCATGAATCCGAGATGGTAGCGCTGCGTGCTGGCCTTCAGGCCCAGCTCTCGCACCAGCATGTAGTCGGGCCCGGGAGCATAGAAGCCGGTGCAGGAGACCGTGACGACGTGGGTCACGTCTTCGGGCCGAATGTCGGGGCAGGCGGCGAGCGCCCGGCGCCCGGCTTCGACAAAGAGTGTAGTGGCCTCCTCGATATACAGTTCGTTGCGCACCCGGGTGCTCGGCACGAGCAGCAGCTGCTGCCGGGCGTCGAAGAACTGTGGTTCGGCCGCCTCGTTGTCGAGGGTGAGCTCGCCGATGACGGTATGCCTGGTGTCGATGCCCGACACGTTGAAGCTCGTGGTGACCAACCGTTGAGCCAGTCGGGTGAGACCGGGCTGGGCGGCGAAGATGTCGCGCACCTGCTCCTGAATCAGAATCGTCGGGGGAACTACGGTCTGGAGCGCTCTCAGCGTAACGGCCATGAGCCAGTGTCGCACGCGACTTCGGTTGAGTACACCCCTTCCGCAGGAATCTAGGGCAGGCGTGCGAACAGGCGAGTTCCGCTGAGCGCGAGAACCAGGCCGGCGGTCACAATGGCCGCGACACCGCCCAGGTAGGCGATGATCGTGCCGAGCGTTCCGACACTCTCGAACAGGGTGCTGTTCAGCACCAGCGTGGTGATGAAGGCACCGGAGGCGAGAACGCCACCGCCGATCGACAGCCAGCGAATACCCCGAATCGTGGACTGACGCAGCCCGGTAAGCGACACCCCGCGTGGGGCTGCCGTTCCGACTGGAGCGGCGGTATCCGCTGGCGGCACAACGCCCACGCGCGGCCAGACCAGCACGGCGCCGGCGACGCACCCCCACAGGGCGACCCAGAGCAGGGCGGCGATCACATCGCTCGGCCGATGCCACTGGTTGGCGAGCGTGGCCACGCCAGCCAGAACGGCGAAGGCGGTTCCCCACCCGGCGACCATCGGCCGCATCCGCGGACTCGCGACCAGAAACACCACGAGAGCGGATGCCGCCGCGACCGTCGTATGCCCCGAGGGGAATGAGTTTCCCGCGTAGCCCTCGACCGCCAGGTCAGGCCGCGCCAGAATGCCGTACTTGAGCAACTGGGCCGAGGCCGTCGCCGCGACCGCAGCCACCAGGGCAACGATCAGGGTGCGCCAGTTTCGGCGGACGAGCGCGATGACCGCGGTCAGCACCACGCCAAAGACCACGGAGATATTCGGCACCGAGTCGAGCACCCGCCCGGTGAATGGGGTGATGCTGCGGCGGCCGAATTCGGCTCCGTCGTAGGCCAGCTGGTCGGCCTCCTGACCGACGTGACTGCGCACAAAAAACAGATACAGGCCGATGAAGGCGATCGTCGTGAGCGCTGCTCCGGCGAGGTATCCCAGCGATCCCTGACGGAGGGAGCTGTAGTTGGTCCGGTTGCGCACGGTCAAGCATGCCACAGCCAGGCTGGGAGCCACCGTGTTATCGGGAGGCACGGCGCCATCGGGAGCTATGCCTACCGGACGGCTAGCAGGACCTTGCCGCGCGCATGCCCGGTCATGAGATAACGGTAGGCGTCTTGCACGTTCTCAAGCGGAAACACCCGGTCGATGGGAAGCACAACCTCGCCGGCTGCGATCAGCGTGGCCAGCGCCTCGAGATCGTTGAGAGTCGCAGCCTGGCCACCCACCTCGGTGATTCCGGTGCCGGCTCGATGGCCGCGCGCGGCGATGGTGTTGATGCGCATGCCGGGTACGCCGAGCTGGAGGGCTGCGTCGATCGTGGCGGCGCCGTTGTAATCAAGGGCGGCAGTCACGGTCGGTGTGAGTTCCCGCACCCGGTCGACGAGGCCGTCCCCGTAGGCGACCGGAATAACGCCGAGGTCGCGCAGAAAGTCGTGGTTGACCGCGCTCGCTGTGCCAACGACGGTCGCCCCCGTGCGCAGCGCAAGCTGGCAGGCGAGCATCCCCACCCCGCCGGCGGCGGCACCGACGAGCACGGTGTCCGCCGCCGTCAACCCGAGCGAGGCGACGCTGGCCCAGGCGGCACGGCCGGCGATGTCCAGCCCCCCGGCCTGTTCGAAGGTCAGGGCGGCGGGCTTGCCAATGATGCGAGTCGCGTCGACGACCACGTAATCAGCTTGGGCGTGCATCCGCTTGCCGCCGAAAACGGCGTCCCCGATCTGAAAACCGGTGACGCCGTCGCCCAGTTCGTCAATGACGCCGGAGAAGTCGTTGCCGTTGCCGCAGGGCGGAACCGCCTCATTGCGCACTGCGGCCGGTCCACCGTGGAAAATCTTGTAGTCGATCGGGTTGAGACCGGCACTGTGCACGCGCACTCGCACCTCACCGCGCCCGGCTTGCGGCTGCTCATCGCGCACGATGCTCAGTACTTCGGGACCGCCGAATTCATCGATGCGTACGTATCGAGCCATGCGGCCAGACTACGGCAGGAAGACCACGGCACAAGCTGAGAATTGCGCGAATGAGGGCTGGTTCCTGCGCCAGATCAACCTCGGTCAGGGAATCGATGTCGAACACATCAGCGCAAACTACACCAATGGCGTGCTCAGTGTGACGTTACCCGTGACGGAGAGGGCGAAGCCGCGCCGCATCGAAGTGTCGACTGGGTCCGACGAGCACATGTTGACGGTCAAGGAACACGATTTAGCCGAGCGCTCCGACGCCGGCAGCACGGCCTAGCGTGAGGAAGAGCACAAGCCGTGGGTGCGACTGCCCGTCAAACCCACGGCTTGTGCTTGCCCATTTACCACGAGTGGTGCACGATTGTTGTGTGGCGTACACCCGTTGTTCAAGATCTTCTGATCGAATGGTGAGAAGCATCGTGACGGCGTGCCCGCAGAGCACACCCGCGACAAACGAATGGACGCTCCGTGAGCATTCGAACGGCTGAGTACCCCCGGCCGGACCACTTCCTGTTACACCTGAGCGACACCCACCTGCTGGCGGGGGGTTCGAAGCTCTATGGCAGCGTCAATGTTGAAGCCCATCTGGCCGAGCTGTTCGCCGAGGTGGAAGCCTCCGGCGCCCGCCCCCAGGCCATCGTCTTCACTGGCGATCTCGCCGACAAGGGCGAACCGGGCGCGTACGAGCTCTTGCGTGAAATCGTCGAGCCGGCCGCTGCCCGCCTCGGGGCCCGCGTCATCTGGGTTATGGGCAACCACGACAACCGTTCGGCGTTTCGCTCCGAACTGCTCGGCCAACAGCCGAGCGAATCTCCGATCGACCGGTCCTTTGACCTCAACGGTCTGCGCCTGATCACCCTCGACACCTCGGTGCCCGGCCACCACCACGGTTCGGTCACCGATGCGCAACTAGCCTGGCTCGCCGACGAACTGCGCGTGCCGGCACCTGACGGCACAATTCTGGCCATGCACCATCCGCCGGTCCCGAGTGTGCTCGACCTCGCCACTGCGGTGGAGCTGCGCGATCAGGACCGCCTGGCCGACGTGCTGCGCGGCACGGATGTGCGCAGTATCATTGCCGGGCACCTGCACTACTCGTCGATGGCCATGTTCGCCGGTATCCCCGTGTCGGTATCGTCGGCGACCTGCTACACGCAGGATCTCAACGTTCCCGTCGGCGGAACGCTCGGCCGCGACGGTGCCCGTGCGTTCAACCTCGTGCATGTTTTCCCCGGCACGGTGCTGCACTCGGTGGTGCCGCTCGGCCACTATCCGACGCTCGAGTATGTCGATGCCGCCGAAAGCGCGCGCCGTCTGCACGCTTCCGGCATCGAGATTACACCGTCGGAAACTCTGCCTGCATTGCGCGAGCCGCCACGGACCACGCCGATCCCGGTTCTGCACTAGTTGCGGGGCTGGACCGTTCCCACGGTGCCACGATCGGAAAGTACATTTCCAGAAATTCGGTGACTGCGGCGCGCCGCACCTCGGTTGAAATCTCCGGGTGGCTGCCGTCGTTCAGGCAGAACATGTCCTGGTCGCGGCGCTTGCGCAGACGATTCATCTGGCGCAGGGCGACGCGCAGGGTCGTCTCGATGTAGAGCGAGCGCGCCTGCGTCTGCGCCACCGCACGACCGGTCATCAATGCGTAGTAGTGATAGAGCGAGTTGGTGACCGAAATGTCGGTCGCCGAACGAAAACGACTCGCCGCGGTGCGCCTGAAGTCCTCGGGAAACTCCCGCTCCAGTTCCAGCAGAACGCTCCGACGCATCGGTGCCGGCGTGTGCTCAAGGTGCCGGGTCGTGACTTTGCCGAAACGGCCGCGCAGCAGAGCCCGATTCACCCGGGCGGCATTCTCAAAGCCGCTGCGGGTCGGGTCGTTTTCGCCGAGGCCGATACGCGTGGCTGCTTCCACGAACTTGGTCACTCCGCCCGGGGAGAAGAACATCTCCGGGCCGACCGGACGCCCGAAGAACATGTCGTCGTTGGAGTACAGAAAATGCTCCGCCAGCCCGGGAATGTGGTGCAGCTGACTTTCCACGGCGTGCGAATTGTGTATGGGCAGCACGCTCGTGTCGACGAAGAAGTCTTCACTGCGCATGATCGTCACTTTAGGGTGTTCAGCGAGCCATTCTGGCGCGGGCGAGTCGGTGGCGATGAAGATGCGCCGAATCCACGGTGCGAACATATACACGCTGCGCAGCGCGTACTTGAGCTCGTCAATCTGGCGAAAACGGGCGTCGGAATCGTCGCCCTCGCCGACGACATACGCCTTCATGCGCTTGGCCCGTTCCCGCTGAAACTCGTCGCTCGAGCCGTCGACCCAGCTGAATACGAGGTCGATGTCGAAGGAGACATCACTGGCGAGGTCATCGAACATGTTCTGCAGGGTCAGCCAGGTACGTCCGTACAGGTCGATCGTGGTTTCGCGCGCCTCTGAGCGCGGCAACCGGGTACGCATGAGTGCATTTTCGACCGGAGCGATGATTTCTTCTTCGCCGAAACGCCACAGCTCAAACTGAAACGCGGTCTGGGCACCGTAGCGGAGACGACCAATCGGTTCGATGCGCGGGCGGTAAACCCGAAAAACGGCTGACTTGCGCAGCATCGTGAGGGCGCCATCGGCGAGCAGAAACTGCTGGTTCACGTTGCCGTCCAACGGCTTGGCGTAGAAGGGCTCATTGGCGAACGCCGTCGCGAGCACCCTGGTGATTTCCTTGCGCCGCTTGCGGTCAACCGCAATGACCGGGCGATTGTGGTCGCCGCGCACCAGCAGGAAGTCGATGCCGGCGTCGGTGAGTGCATCCGCGACAGCGACGAGGTCCTTCAGCATGGACTCGTGCGGCGTGTAATGGCCGTTGATGAGGGCAATCTCGCCTTTCCGCACCACGAGGTCGTCGCGATTGAAGCGACGGGTGCGGGCATCCGGTGTGATGAGAACCAATTCGGGCTCATTGCTGAGCGACAAGGTCTGGATCAGACCCGTGTTGGTCGGAGGTTCGGGCTCGTTCGAGTCGTAGCCGACGGAGTCGGGGCGAATGGCTTCGGTGTCAAAGATGTCGCCTCCGAACGAATCGGGGTAACCCTGCTCGGAAGTATCCGGTTGAGCATCCGGAATGTCGAGTGTCGCCATGGTCCTCCTTGAAAAATGGAGCACTCAATCGCGAGCCAGCCAAGGCTGAGCTCGGGGAGTGCGGCCGAAATTACCGGCGTGAATGTTTCCCTGTGATGCGCGAGCAGCGACGATCGTCTCGAGAAGTGACGATGTTCTCGGCGAGTGACCTGCTATTCGTGTAACGCTATGGCGTTCGTCTCACTTCAGTGTACGTCCCGATGTCGGGAATGCGCTGCGCCGGGCGATCGAACTGCCTGCGTCGGCAGGGCGGATGCCGCGGCAACCGTTTCGCGAGCGGGTGCGGATCAGGCCGCGGAGATGCCGAACAGGCCGATGATCAGGGCCATGAACAGGATCGTGACCAGTTCATGGGCGAGGTTGAGCACGGTCAGACCGGCAGGTCGGCGGTCGAACGCATCGTGGGTGACCATGCGGGCGGCGGTGAATCCGGCCCAGAGGATGATCCCGGTCAGGACGGTGTTGGCCAGAAAATTGCCGCCGTAGAAATTCTGCGCGATTGCGGCGGCGCCGGCCAGCACGGAGGCGGTAATGAAGCTGACGATGACCGTGACGATGATCGCGCCGGTGCCGCCGCCCTTCATGCTTTCTTCGGTGTGCCCGACGGCCTTCATCCAGTAGCGGCCGAAGACGGCGCGGGTGTACCAGACAGACCCGACGACCATGCTCGACACTGTTGCCAAAAGCACGGCCCAGATGTTGATTTCAGGAACCATGAGCGATCCTTTCGGCGGCCCGCGTGGGGCCATGTTAGAACGTGGGTACTATCTCGATGCTAGTGCTTGTGCGGCCGGCCAGATTGTTGCTGTTCGGCCGCGATTTCGCTCACGAGCGCAGCGGTCGTATCGCGCGGCGGCAGTTGTGCCGGGTCGGTGATCGGCAACTGGCAGACGAAGTCGCGGCAGAGGTAGGCCGTGGGCTGGTTCGTCGATGCGGTGCGGGACGCGAACAGTGCGAAGCCGGCTCCGGCGAAATCCCGGGCCTGTGATTCCGAGGCTGAGACGACGACCTGCGCCGCGTGGCGGCGAGCAAGCTCCTGCAGGGTCGCCGTCGGTGCGGCGGGCGACTGCGGTGCAACGGGCGACTGTGGTGCAACGGGGGTCTGTGGTGTTGCGGCGGGCCGGTCGGGCGACACGATGACGAGCTGCTCGGTCGGGGCACGCAACTCGTCGAACAGGCGCAGGGTTGCCCCGAAGGCGAGTGGGCGTTCCGGAGCGAGGTCGGCGACAAGACTGAGACCGGCCCGCGCGGCCTGCCGATAGCGGTCCTCGCCGGTGAGACGGTGCAGCAGCAGTGCCGCATCGGCGGTTGCGGACAGTCCGGACGGGTAGGCGCCTTCCGAGGGGTCGACAGCACGGACCATGCCCTGCCGGCTGAGCACCGGATCCGCGCCGTGCGGCGGGCGGAAGACGGGAGTGTCTGTGGTGCCCGATAGCGTGCTGTCGAGCAGGGTTTGAGCCCGGGTGGCGTAGGTCACATCGCCGGTCACGAGTGCGAGTTCGAGGAGTCCCCGTGCATACATGCCGTAGTCCTCCAGAGTGGCCTTGGCCTCGGAGGCGCGCTCGCTGACCGAGGCTCGTACCAGGGCGCCGTCGGCGCGCTCGTGGTGCTCGCGCAGGTAGTCGGCTGCGCGGCGAGCTGCATCGATGAGGTGGGGCTGATCGAAGGCGAAACCAGCTCTGGCCAGGGCCTGGATGGCGAGGCCGTTCCAGCCGGTGAGCACCTTCTCGTCGAGGGCTGGCGGGGTCTGCCGCTGCCGATCGCTTAGTTCGAGTGCGTAGTATCCGCCTTCAACCCGCTGGCCGTCTACGGTGCTCTCGGAATCCTGTGCGCTCGCGAACCCGCCGCTGGGCAGCTGCATCACGTCGCAGAGAAAACCGGCGATCCCCGCGGCAACGTCGCGCGCCCAGGTAGCTCCGGTGAGCATCCAGGCGCGGGTGTACAGGCTGAGCAGCTGGGCGTTGTCGTAGAGCATGCGCTCATAGTGCGGGTCGCTCCAATCCCGGTTGACCGCGTAGCGAAAGAAGCCGCCCTCGATCGGGTCGCGCAACGGCGACGCGCCCATGCGCTTGAGCGTGCGCAGGGCGAGCTCGGTGCTGGCGAGCCCGGTGCTGTCGCCGGGGCTCCCGGCCGGCCGCGCCGCATCCGCGTGCCCGCTCCCGTGCCAGAGCAGAAAGGACAGGGCAGGGGCCACTGGAAACTTCGGCGCACCGCCGAAGCCGCCGAACGGGGCGTCCTCGTACTCGATTAGTTCCGCGGCAGCCTGGTCGAGCCGGTCGGCGCCCGGCTGCACGCCGGACTCGGAGCCCTCGCCCGCTCCCGCCGCTAGCTTGCGCGCCGACTCGGCGAGCAGCTCGGCCACCTGGGCTGCGCCGGTTGTCACCTCGGCGCGACGAGTGAACCAGGCCGTCGTCACTGCGGTCAGAACGTCGCGAAATGCCGGATGCCCCGCCAGAGCTGTCGGCGGAAAGTACGTTCCAGCGTGAAAGGCCGCTCCGTCGGGAGTGACGAACACGTTGAGCGGCCAGCCGAGCCCATCGATGAAGGCACTCGCGGCGGCGAGGTAGCTCGAGTCGACGTCGGGGTGCTCTTCCCGGTCGACCTTGATGCTGACGAAGTGGGCGTTCAGGTACTCGGCTATTGCCGGGTCGCTGAAGCTCTCCCTGGCCATGACATGACACCAGTGGCAGGTGGAATAGCCGATCGACACCAGCACGGGCACGTCCCGCTCGCGGGCAGCGGTGAAGGCCTCCTCGCCCCAGCTGTACCAGTCAACCGGGTTGTCGGCGTGGCTACGCAGGTAGGGGCTGATGGCGGAGGCGAGGCGGTTGGGCATACTCCATTGTGCTCTCGGTCTGCCGACCCGGGCGAGCCGCAGCCTCGGCTAACTCGCTAGACCACGCCGAGAAGTGCGTTCCGGTGACGTTGTACGCGCACCCAGACCACGAAGCCGACGATGGTGAACGCCCCATAAAACAGGTAGAGCACTGCGGAGGCGTAGTAGCCGGCGCTGATCAGCAACGGCACCCCGACAATGTCGACGGCCACCCAGATCAGCCAGAATTCGGTCCAGCCCTTGGCCATACCGTAGGTGGCGAGCAGGGAGCCGGTGAAGATCCAGGCATCCGCCCAGACCGGTTCGAATGAGCCCAGTGCACGAAAAATGGGAGTGAGCACGAGGGTGCCGGCGACAAGGCCCAGGCCCAGCAGAATGCGGGTGCGGGTGCCGGCCCAGTGCGGTGCGACGGTGACGTGCACGGCCGAGTTGCGGCTGCGCTGCCACTGCACCCAGCCGAAGATCGACACGACGATGAACATGATTTGCCGCCCGGCCTGTCCGAGCAGGTTGATCGGGTTGGGTGTTCCGAACACGGCGCCGAGGAACACTGTGAACAGCAGCGCGTTGCCG
>Ga0307487_1002819_pt1 | contig 10762 bp, 9 predicted proteins | sample CBIW12metaG_FD_203665 | JGI IMG/M metagenome (GOLD analysis project Ga0307487, IMG submission 203665) | Sea-ice brine microbial communities from Beaufort Sea near Barrow, Alaska, United States - CBIW 1.2 | ecosystem: Environmental > Aquatic > Marine > Coastal | place: USA: Alaska | collected... | reverse complement strand
GATATCCACTGGCGCCCGCAGTCTGACTTCCTTGTATATGAAGATTACGATCGTTGGATCGCGTTGGAGAATCTGTCGGAAAGCTTGCCTGAGCTTGAAGCAATGTTCGGTCACGCAATTCTTGACGGCCGCCCTTTAAGTGGCCACGGGACCGCACACCTCAAGCCGTTGCCGCGTGGCTACTACGGTGACCATAGTCTTTCGAAGCTAAGCTGCATGCGCGAGGAAGGGCAAATTCCCGCGCATGTAGATCTCTACAACGCACGTCTTCGCGGATTGGTCCGCAATAGCTACAAGGACGATTTGCGTCTCTATGTCGCTAAATTTGGAGAGAAAGGGTTAGCCTTCGCGCCGGATAAAGACAGGGCAGGAGATTCTCAATAAGGGATGGCCCCGGACTAGACATAGGTCCAAAAACACCTTGACCTTGACGTCGCAGTTAAAGTGCAAACGGTGGGCGGATCACACCGTTGCGGCACACAGGCGAATTCGTTGAACATGTCACCTAGTGACAATGACGTCGGGCCGGTAGGGGAGCATTCCCTCGTCGCGCAACTGATCGATACTGTCGAGCGCCGCAACTGGATCCCTCACATCGACCTGCGCAATTTGCCACGGTGCGTAGTCCCACCAACGACTTATTAACAGACGCTCGATGACGGCATCGGAGAACCGCATCCGGATGACCTTTGCAGGTACCCCTCCGATAATTGCATAGGGTGGGACGTCCTTCGTGACGACCGAATTGGCACCGATCACCGCGCCATCCCCGACCGTAACTCCCGCGACAATGACGACGCCGAAGCCGATCCAGACATCGTTGCCGATCTTGGTTCTCCTCGCAACCGCCTCGTGGGCGGCGCGGCCAGCCTCTCGCAACGGGTTGTAGCTCTCGTAGGCCTCTTTGTAAGGGAAGGCATCGCCAGTCGCGATCCTGAACGTCCTCTGAAAAAGCGCCGGGTTCGTTGAGAGGAAGGACATAGGGTGGTTTGTCTGCCCGATGTTGATGCCTTTGGAGATAGAGCAGTATCGGCCGAGGTCGGTGGTATACAGCTTGCTGTCCACCACATAAGAGAACGCGCCCATTGCGCAGGTACCACTGAATTGCGCCTTCGCGGTGCGGACGGGCGGCTCCATCGTCAGCCCGGCCTGGTGTCCTTTCGCCACAGCGGGATGGCAGTCCCAGCCAAGCGACCGGAGCCTGTTGGGCGTCATGTCGGTGGCGGCGAGGACGATCTCCTTGCGGTTGTCCAAAGTGTCAGCCATCGGCGGCACTCACGAAGTCTCTGTAGGCCGAGGTCACGTCTTCCCAGACCGTTAGTCGCGGGCCAAAGCGGACATGGAGGCGCTCCAAGGTGTCGGCGTATTCGTCGAGCAAGACTTGTACGTCCTCTCTACCGACCGGCTCTAGGTCGGCTATGTCGAATTCGAAGCGCCCGTCGACGGTCTTCATAGCCGCACCCGGATTGCTGCGCTTGCCGTCAGGTTCGGCGAATCCTTCCCGGTCGATACCCAAAAACGCGCTCAGCCGGTCCAGTCCGAGCGCCGGACTGTGCAGAATTTCCTCCTCGAAGATGATCGTCTCGATATGATTGGTAGGAAAAAGCTTCTCCCAAGCGCGAAGGTGAGCATCGTAGAAGCCTATATCGAGGATCCCGAACTTACCCATCACGTCGCGCAGCGTCTCGCCTTGGGCGATCCGCCTGCGTTTGCCATGATGCGCATAGGCTGAGATCGCACGCGCGACGGGATGGCGCAATGAGATAACGATCCGGACATCCGGACCCAAGACCGTTCGGATGTCCTCGGGGATGCGGGGGTTGTGGCCCGGTCCGGGCTGGTCCTCGAATCGACCGGAGGAGTCGCTCCAGAAATATCCGGGTGTCTTCTCCCCGATCCAGACATGCTGCGGGCTTACGTTTGAGAAGTGCTTACGATAGGCGGCAATCGCCTCTGAGTCAGTGCAGTTACGGCGGTTGAAGTGCAACAGTTCTACCCGCTCCGGGACGAAGACCTGCGGGTGCTCCTTTAGCCGGTCGTAGATCCACGTCGATCCGGCTTTTTGCGCCCCGATGATTAGAAAATTCGGAAGTCCTAAGTTCATCATAATGCCTCTTAAACCCCTGCGGCCATTATCACGGCTCCCTTAGCCCCTGTCTGCCGCACCGCCCGCGCGCGCAGCTCTGCCAAAAGCGGTCCAACGGGATAATTGCCCGCGCCTGTGGCGATTTTCAGCACCAGCGGCACGTCAGGCAGCGCCGCAAGCATGGCTTCAGCTTCGCTGCCAGCTGGCTCTCCGCTATAATGTACGACCACGGCGTCAACGCCATCACCAGTTATGGCCGCCATCGCTGCGGGCGTGGCGGACGGCAGTCGATTGAGCCGGTGGCATCCCACTAGGTTTTCCAGTACCGCCGAGACCTCCGGCTCCGCACCATTGATCTGCGTGCCCACGCCGATCGACATTACGTGCGCGCGCGGCGCACCCGCGTCCAATAGGCTCCAATAGATGCGCCGGTAGCGCGCCGCCATGGCTGCAATGCTGTAGCCGCGCCCATATCCTTCCTGCCAGAAATGCACTTCTTTAACCGAAGCGGTGAGGCGTCCGGGGTTGCCGGCTAGTCCCAACATGGTCGCATAGACTGTTTCGGGGCTCATGTCGTCGAGCGCCCAACCGCCACCGTGACGGCGAATGCGCTCACCGGTGGCGCCCAGACCCCCACCTAGTACCGGCAGTCCGCAGGACCACAACTCGGTCAAGGTATGGGAGTAGGTTTCGGGCCAGATCGAGAGAACTGCGCCCACATGCGGGTTAATCTCGGCGATGAGGCTGGGCAAATCATCCCGATCATAAGGGCCGTGGTTAATCCCCAAAGCCGAAATGTCACGGGCTTGATTACCAAAGAAGTGGAATTCTATGCGGCCTTCGATATCCATCTCATGCACCGCTTCGATAACGGCGAGCCCCTTGGGTACACTGAGGTTGCCTGGCACGACCACGCGCAACTTCTCACCCTGCACCAGAGGCTTGAAAGCGCGGTGCATACTGGAAAAATCGCGACCGTGCTCGATGACGCTGAAAGGCACGTCATCCAATCCGTAAACATCGCGCACCACGTTTCTGGCCGTCGGCGAGGTGGTAACGAGATGATCGACCTGCCCTAGCAGAGATCCCATGCGTGCCTGCCACGAGCGGATCCACTGGTTGCGCAGCGGCGGCACATCTTCGGACTTCCACAGCTCGACTTGGCAATCAGCCTTGCCCTTGGTGCATTGCCCGCCGCAGTAATGCCCCTCAGCATCTAACAGTTTCACGTTGGGGCAGACCATGTAGAAATCGTGCAGTGAGAATACCACGGGCACGTCTAGCCGCCGCGCTGCCTCCACGAGATGCAGCCCGTGGCGGGCGATATGGCGAATATGGACTAGTTCGAAACAAAATCGCTGCAGCAGGTCGGCGACGATCCTGCGATAGGCAGGTGAATCGTGTGAAATGGCATCCACCGGCGGGTTAACAGCATGGCGCTCCACCTCGACACGGGTGCGGCCCACGATGCGGAACACAATCAGTTCGGAACCTTGACAGAGCAACAGCCACGGCTCGAAGTCCTCGTGGATGGAGGACATCAGGTCCATGTTTGTCTGCGGCGTCCCGCCGGTGTCAACGCCGATCACGAAGGCCACGCGCGGGCGTGGCCGGACGGCCTCGCTCCGGGCGCGTTTGACAGTGTGGCGTACTAGGTTCATCTCCATGCCGTGCAGGAAGGTGCGGCGCACTGCGGTTCTATATTCGGGATAGAGTTTCGGAAGCAAGTTGGAAGCTTCCTTGATGAGCGTGTCCTTGGCTGCCTTGAAGCTCGCCGATCGTTCGTGAAATACCATCGCATCGTCGGCGACCACATTCTCCCAACCAGCATGCATGGCGCGCATACAAAATTCGTTTTCCTCGCCGTAGCCACGTGGGAAGAGGACCTCATTGAAAATGCCGATATCGTCGAGCATCGCCCGTTTGATGTACATGCAAAAGCCGCTGCCGGTGGGCACTACTGGGTGGAGTTGCTCGGAATGGTGCATCACGGCGCGAGCGTAGTCTTCCTCGTTCATGCCTGCGGGTGGGGGGGTGGCCGCATTCATTACTGGCACCGAGAAGGCACCCGCATTGTCAGAGACTGCGGTCACGGTACCAATCGACTCGCGTTGAGCGGCGGCGGTGCGCAGCCGGGCGAGCCATCCCGGTCCAACCCGTGCGTCGGAGTTAAGCAGCACCACATTGGCACGACCGGCCATATCTATGCCGTGGTTGATGTTGCTCGTGTAGCCCACGTTCTGGGGATGCCTAACAACTGTGATAGCAGGATGGTCTGCATGGCGTGCCAGTACCGGGGCGACTGCGGGGTCAGGACTTGCGTCATCAAGGAGGATAATCTCGGTACGGCCAGATAGGAGGCGGGTGTGCCGTTTAAGCCGCTCAACGCATTCCGCTACGTCGTCGGGAGCATTGTAGACAGGCACGACAATCGTCACTGGTTGGTCCTCGGCCAGCCGCTCCAATCGGACGAGCGGGCGCGTGCCCTGTACCTCGGCTGTAACGTTGTTACGCAGTGTCCGCCCGTCGCCTCCCCGCACTCCGACCTCGTGCAGGCCCTCGGCTAGCAGCGTGGGATCAAAGTTGAAGGTAAAGCCGCCGTGTCCCCGGTCCGGGAACAGTTTCTCAAGGTCCGGTCGCGCCCGCGTAGCCGAACTTCCTATCAGGGGCACGCCGTTGAGGGTCAGCTCCACTTTAGCGGATTGGCCCGGCGGTAGGCCGAAATCTATCGCCCAGCCTCTTATTTCCGTCCGGTTGATGACCTCGACCCGGCCCTCAATGCGAGGATATACATTTATGCTGCTATTCTGCAATAAGACGCCATCCAGCGTTACCCGTAGGTCGGCACTGCGCGCTTTGTCCCCGTCCATCCAGAATTTCGGAAAGGTCGCTCGCCACACCCGTCCGCCCGGCTCGCTAGCCACCAGATTGACCGGTCCGACCGTAAGTGGAGCGCTATTGAGGGTAGCCTCGATACGCGGGGCGGCGTCGTTCTGCGCTTCGGGCGCAGTTAGTACGTAGAGTGCCCCGCGCCGCAGTTTTGGTTCGATTCGGACAAGGTAGGATGCAGTGTCGTCTGATCCACTGATGGTCTCGCCTTTGTCCTCGTCGAGGACGTGATCGGTGAGGTCGACCGGCTTGCGCGATGGGGGGGAGAGCACGACTCCGCGTCGCTCGCGCATGAGGGGTAGATCTCGCAGTGGGCGCTCCATTATGACCGTCCCATCCACAAGGGTAAGGGACAGAGTTTCGCCGCTTCTATCAAGGGCTCCAGGCTGGGAGCGATCTGGAAACCTACAAGGCGGCATCCGAGATACCGCGTCGCCACGTCAGGCCTGGACAGGCTAGCACACCCTCGTCCAATGGGTCGTCCGTCAAGACGCACCTCCACCTCCAGCGGTTCTTGCGACAAGCTATCGAGGGCCCAGCCGTGCAGAACTCCCTCCCTAAATCCGTCAAACCCACCGACGTAACGTCGGGGCGCGGCCGTTCTAATGGGAAGCTCAAGGCCACTGTCACCTTGGCGCAGTATGATCTGTATTCCGTTATCCCTAACCGCGCTCTTATTGACCCTGATTCGTCCAGAGAAAGTATAGGCGTGCGGTAGTCCACAATGACTGACGACGTCAGGGCGCGGAAGGTGGAGGAGGATCTCTGCCGTTCCCCACACCTTGCCTTCGACCTCGACATCCAAGGAGGAAGGAAGACTGCCGGAATCAGACGCATACCAGCCAGTAATATGGGAGAGCGTAATTATTTCGACATGCACTTTCTCGACCATGATAAACCCCTCATCCAAGTAGTTATAAGGACTTCTTCATCATGTAGGTCGATGAGCCAAATAGTAGGCACAAAAGACCATGAGGTCTAGAGTGGTCCATCGTGTAGTGTACCAGTGCATAGACACAGTTCTCTGCCCTATCAAGCCGTTTGCGGTTCAGGCACTGAAACCTTGCACCGGACCTCTAATGCACTTTTGATCGTAATCGTCAGGGGTCACTGCCCTTCCTTAAGCCGGAGGTTTAACGAACCAAAGGCTTAACCATGGCGTCGAGACCGAAGGTCTTCATCAGCGGTGCGCGGCGCGGTGACACCAAGACTATCGCAAAACTGCTGCGACGACGCAGCGCTATCGAGCCGATGATCGGACACATGAAGAACGACGGCCGCCTAACAAAAAGCCCATTGCAAGGAACCGCCGGAGATCGCCGCCTTGTGCGGCAGCGGTCCCAACATCCGCATGATCCTCAAACAACTGAGGGCTGATTTTTGTTTGCTGCCTCCGCGCTATGTTTTAAGTCTCTCCTAAGACCATCTTTTCAGCCCTCGCCGCAACGGATCAGAACACGCAATCAGAAACGCGCTTTGAGCCGTTCTAGGTGTCGGACGCGGGCGGACAGTCCGCAGTGGTCGTATGTGATCTGCCCTCCAAGGCTTCCTCATTCATCTGGCAGAGGGCCAAATATCTCGCGCCAGTACTGCCAAACATCCTCCCAGTCGTCCGGCATTTGACGCCGCCTAGAGAAGTAAGTAGCGAGACTCATCGCGTAGGGGCGACAGTCGCGGCAATCAAGATTTGGAGCACAGCATTTTTCGCTATTGCGCGTTAAATCAGCGTTGAAATGAACATGGCGCCGCGTCAGCCGGTTGCCGCAGTCGATTGCGACTCCGCGCTCGTCCAGAGTATAAAGACTCTCCTGACGTGTTACCCAATTAATAAAGGCAGGCGAGATCCGGACAGTTTTTGGAAAGCGCGATGCGGCATCAAAAATTGCATCTCGCGCGCGACAAAGCATACCATCCCCGAACCGCATGTCGCTTTGGCTGGAACTAAAGCGAAAATAGTCACTCTCTTCATGTCGCGCGCCAGAGATACGCTTGTTATAGTCTAGTGTCGGCGAAAACAAACTGAAAATCAGTGGCAATCCATGATCTTGGCACGCCCGCGCAACGTCCGGTATTTCGTCAAGATTCAGCGCGTTAAGTGTCATAACAAATACGGCTCGAGGATCACCTCCATAGTTCAACATCGCTTTGCGATTGACATTAGCTCCACGATAAAGTTCGGAACTATCCTCATTTCCCCAAAGCGAAACATGAATCCGATAGCGGATATCGGATTCAATCTTTTTCGTTCCATTGGTAAAGATAGTGCCCATTGGAATTTGCTCATGGCAAGCGCGAATACGGTCAGGTGCCAGCGAGGGTTCCGCACCGCCAAGGTAGGCGAACGTGACTCCGCGCTGCGCTTCAGCTAAGAAAAAATCTTTCCAAACGGCGATGTCGTTTTCGGCTTGGCCGACTTCGAGACCCGCTCCCGAGAAATAGAGGCATCCCTCGCACCGGAGATTGCAAACATTGCTGATGTCATAATTGCTGGTCTGAAGACGCCCAATCCGGGTCACGAGTTCCCCGTCGCTTAACGCGGCGCTATTTTTTTGATTGCGATTCATGATCTAAGGAACTCCTGAAACCCACCACTTGTAGCAATTGAAAGAAAGGAGTCGTGCCTATCGAATCCTATAATTGGAAACTGATTTACGCCCGCGCATCCCGACAAATATGATGCGTGATTTGCGTCGATAGGGTATTTGTCTCCAAACCACAGATCGATTTTGCATCGTCCGTTTTCTGCGGCTACCTCGGGCCTTAAATCTAACTGACCTGCGGTGAAGCTACGCTGCAAGCGCCGCGCCACTAACTGACCGCGATCATCCCCAATATTGGCAATAAAGTCTGATGTAATATTTGTCGGAGCCGATGCCCCCATCACCCTTTCAGCCTTCAACCTGATACCATATCGAATTGCGGCAAATCCACCTAATGATGTTCCAAGGCATAGTAATTTCTGAGTTTCATACTGTTCCAACAGCGCTGCAAGAGCGACAAGGGTTCCTTCGAAATCTCCAGAAAGTGCTGGAACGCCGGCAATGTAGGCGCTGCGACCTGCGTCTCGCAGGTAAATTGAAGAGTGGCCTTCTGCTGCACAGAACCTGTCAACTAACTCGATCGGCACCATCGCCTTATCGGCCAATCCAGTAAATACCAGCAGTGTCGTTCCGTTGTTGCCTTTCGGGCTGAGGACCACATCGTCGCCGCTATCGACAATAGCTAGCCGCCGAAGCGTATCCCCAGATGGCAGGCATTCGAGCATCCCAATTAGTTCAGAATCCATTTTAGTGGTTGCGCTCAGCCCACTCAAAAGGCGCTGCGCCTCCAATATTTGCCCACCAAGAGCAAGCGTCATTGCCTGCTCGATGCGGTCATGTTCCGGCTGCTTCATCGCAAGAGAGATGCGCCGTGCTTTTAATGCCCCCTTCATATCCGGCCACTTCCTAGATATGCGTTCAAAGATATCCTCCCTGTCTGCTTCCGGTAACTCTTCTAGGGTCGCTCTCAAATTCGGCAAGGCAGGAAGAACTGGACTTTCCGTAAGAATTCTATTTAAAACTACCGAAATTGCATCCAAGTCAGCGCGCGCAATCGCGAGCCGATACTCAAGTGATAGCCGAAACGCTTGCCATTGCTCAGTGTCGGGAAGTGCCGCAGCGCAGGTGCGCGCCTCGTCAATCCGGTTCAATGAAAAGTAATGTAATGAAAGTTGACTGAGCGCAAAGGTATTGCCCGGAAAGTTTTCGATCAGCGTGTTGAGGGTTTCAGCATAGGCTGCGACGTCTCCGAGGTTTTTAAGAATGCGTGCCTGTAGCTTAAAAATTCGCGGATTGTGAGCTCCCGCCTGACGCGCCGCCTTGATTGAAATCAGGGCCTCGGCGCAGTTGCCGTTCTGCGATTGCACTATTGCAGCAGGCACTAATACTTGGCGACGATCACGCCACTCGGTAGGGATATCCTCAAGCAGGGACGTCGCTCTTTCCAAGTCCCCCTCTTTGATCAATGCATTCAACTCTTGGACGTAGGTTGAAAATGGTGACGAAGACTTGTCTTCAATACGTTCCATCTGAGGTAAATCCTTTTTTTCATCTTTACTTATCTCTGATCAACCCAGTCCCTTTCAAGGTCTCGCAAACGGGTTGCGGACCCCGGCAAACTCATAATCGACCTGCGGATTGTTCAGCACGTAATCGAAATCCCGCCAGCGCAGATGTTGTGATGGAATGGTCAGCGGGAGTTCGGGGCGCGGGCGAAAGAACGATACTACACTATGTGAGGAGAGCCATTTAGTCAGTGACGATCTTGCGGGTTTTGGAATAGGGAAAATCAGGATGCGGCGATCTTTGATGTCGAAAAGGGGCATGTTGGCAACTCTCTGGAACGCGGCCTGCACCGATTTGGGGTCGCAGGAATAGTGCCGCGCAGGACCCTGCAATACAAGGCGCGAGCGCAGATGTTTTTAAAGGCAGTGCGCGATACGAGAGCTGCAACTCTTGTGCGGTTCACATCACTTTTAAGGTCGCTCCATCTGCTAAACGGGACGCCTAAAACGACCCAGACCGTGTGAAAACTTGGCGGAGTTTAGCGACGCGTCGATGGATTCGATGGCTCTTCTTCTTGAAATCCTGATCCAGCACGCGATTGCGGTTCTGGTGGGCCTGTGAGGGTGTAGCTTCATCAATGGATACGGAATGGCCAACCAAAGCAAGGTCTATCATCCCGCGATATTTGCGGTCTTCGGGCTCCTAAGCCTTGCTGACGTCAGCGGCTTTGGTGACATTTCTACTATGTGCGCTCAGCGACATTTCTGAATTTCGTTTACACGGTAAATTCGTGAGCGACTAAAGTCTGGGGATTACTTGATGAGCATGCTTTCAGCTGGCGTGCCTGAATCGACGGCTTCTTGAAACCAGTTCGGTTTGCGTCCACGACCGGTCCAAGTCAGAGCATGGTTCTCCGGATGCTGATACTTGGGGACGGAAACGGTCTTCCCCTTGGCTTTTCTATCACCTGTCAGCTCAGCGATCGTAAAGCCCATCTCTCGGGCTCTGGCTTCTACAGCGGCCATGGCCTCGCTTTTCCGGCGTGCTTCAAAGTTCTTTATTGCCTTGGTTACATCCTTCTCAAACTTTTTCAGCTCTTCGAGCGATAGTTGGTCTAAGTCTACTCTTGCCATTGAGCTTCTCCTGACCGTGAATCTTTAAACCTCTGTATATTATGTCAGAAGCGGTTGCCAAGTCGGTAAAGACGATTTGGCCTGTCTAGGCGAGGAAGCCTTGGAGCCAAAAATTCAAGAACAAGATCCGCGACATTGACGCCGTCATCTTTGTGAACACGAAAGCCTGCAAGGCATGCGACCTGCGGGCGCAATGCACGAATGCCGCCTTTCGGAAGGTCACACGATACGCGAATGAGGCCATTCTGGATAGGGTGGCGGTGCGGCTAGCAGCGAAACCTGAAGTTCTGGATCAGCGCCGCGAGAGCGTTGAACACCCGTTTGGTTCGATCAAGCAATGGATGGTGCAAAGGGACTTTCTCACGCGCCGTATTGACAATGTCAGGGACGAGTTCAGCCTGACAGCACTGACCTACAATATGCGCCGGGCTTTAACCTTTGTGGGGGTAACCTGTAGATTTCCATGCAGAAGTGACCCGGGGGGGGTGCGGATAAAAAGTTGGACTTGTTTTACGTCATAAGGCCAAGGCTTTTACGGTATTCGATTGGGCTCCGTCCGCCAAGAGACATCTTGATACGTGTTTCGTTATACCAGCGGATGTAGCCAT